>Ga0181377_1000077_pt1 | contig 38547 bp, 42 predicted proteins | sample LowvirmetaG_9_FD_130160 | JGI IMG/M metagenome (GOLD analysis project Ga0181377, IMG submission 130160) | Marine viral communities from the Subarctic Pacific Ocean - Lowphox_13 viral metaG | ecosystem: Environmental > Aquatic > Marine > Oceanic | place: Subarctic Pacific Ocean | collected...
AGAAATAACTGCAGAATAATTTGGAGAAGCAAGATAGGGTTCGTATATTTACGTGTTATTGAGTTCAGGCCAATGACATTAATATTAAAATAATAAAGGTTATGTTGAAAAATTTTGAAAATGGTTATCAAGTTAGTGGTTCAAGTGAAATTGCTAGCAAGGAAAAGAATGATTGCGTGGTGAGAGCCATTGCAAATGCATGTGACGTGAATTATGATCAGGCACACAAGTATGTTGCTGACACATTCGATCGTAAGAAAGGTAAAGGTACATTCCAAATGCAGTCGACATTGGATAACGTTAAGGAAATGACGTTTGATGAGGTGGGACAGTTGGATTTGTTTAATGAAGGTATTACTAGAAAGTTGAAATTGTTTGGACATGGTCCAAAGCAGGGTGGTGACATGGTTAACCCACGTTACAATCATAAACCTGTTGCATATACTGTTAAAGCGTTTGCACAAGATTTTAATAAAGGTAATTACATTGTTGGTGTTCGTGGACATGCCTTGGCGATATGCGATGGGGTGGTGATGGATAATAGCAATTACCAGTATGATGGCTACCGTAGACCAGTTGAGTGTGCGTACCAAGTACAGTAAGCTCACGGCGGTGAAGATATATGATGTGGGGTGGACTAAATCCACTGTAGGTACTCCCATGGTGACATAACCTACCATGGTGGGTATCTATATCCATAATACAACATAAGTAGTAATAAATAATATAATGCTGGGTACTATATAATATAAATAATATTTCGTGCGGCGTGCGGCGTACGTACGTAATAATAACCCACGGTATGCCGCCGTCCATCGGGCGTGTATATGCGTAAAAAGGGAGGTGGATGTTTTTATAGATCTAATATAACTCTAACCCATCGATTGTATATACAAATATATTCATACAAGAGCCATATAGGATAAATCATTCAAAAATCCGCATTGGCGCATTCGTAGAGTACTAAAAATCTTCACTATCGATAAAATATATACTTATATAAATTACTTAATAATTGGGTCATATGAAAATAGTGGTTATTACAAGAATTATTCGTATCTATCAGCATGAATAAGAAAATAGACATTACAAATGCCCTCTACATTATTATAATGATTGTGGTATTTACATTAGCTCTTTAAAGGCTTCCGGTAAAGTATGTGGAGAAGCGAGAGAGCTTTCGTATATTTACGGGGTAAATGAGGCGCGAAGCCAAGCATTTATTAATTAAATAAAAAGTTATGTTAAATAAACAAAAAGTTCAAGGTTTTAGAGGTGATTTCGCCAAAGCAGTAGCACAATTAGAAAAAGATTATGGTGTTACAATTTCATTAGGTACAATTAGATTTGATTCTCAGGAATTGAGAGCAAAAATGACAGCTAAAGTTGGTGAAGCAGCTCCTAAAGCATCAAAGGATGATTTTAATGTTGGTGATGTAGTATTCATCATGCATAAAAAAGTAGATCCTATTAAGACATTTGAAATTATTAAAATCAATAATAAAAACATTAAGGTTAGAGACAGAGATAATAATCAAATGATTAATGTTTCACCTTCATTATTGAAGAAATCTTAAAGGCTTCCGGTGAAGTGCTTGGAGAAGCAGAGGAGTGTTCGTATATTTACGGGGTAAATAAGGATAATTAATAAAAGTTATAAATTAAAATTAAATAGTTATGATGAATTCAGAAGATTTGCAAAAAGCAAAGTATTTGACAAAACAAAACATTATGAGCTTAGCTCCATCAGTGTTTGCAGAAAAACCAAGTAGTGAGGTTTCAGATCACTATACACATATCCCAACAGAGCGTGTAATTGATGATATGGAATTACTAGGTTGGAAGCCAATTCAAGCGACAGAAGTAAAAGCTCGTAAGAATTCAACAAAGGGTTTTCAAAAACACCTTGTTACATTCCGTAATGATGATGTTGTTATTAATGGAGATGATGGTGATACAGTTTTTCCACAAATCCTAATGACAAACTCACATGATGGAAAAAATGCTTTCCAATTCCAAGCAGGTTTATATCGTTTGGTTTGTTCAAATGGTTTAGTTATTGCAGATACTCAATTTGAAGCAGTTAAAATGCGTCATATGGGGTATGATTTTGAAGATCTTCAAGTAATGATTAAGGAGATGGTTGAAAAACTCCCATTGACAGTAGAGTCAATGAATAAAATGAAAGCTCAAGAAATGGAGCAAGAGCAAATTATTCAATTTGCAATGGATGCTATTAATACACGATTTTCAGATAAAGAAATGAAGCGTATTCAGATTGATTATGATGAACTCATCAAACCAGTACGTAAGGAAGACGCAGGTAGTGATCTTTGGAGTGTATTTAATGTAGTGCAAGAAAAAATCATTACAGGTGATTTTGATTACCGAGCAGGTGGTAAAGCACGTAAAGCTCGTGAAATTAAAAATTTCAAGCAAGACATGAGAATCAACAAAGAGTTATTTAATGTAGCACTTGAGTATGTCAACTAAAGTAACTTGGTTAAATGGATGTTTTGATGTGCTCCACATAGGGCACATCAAACTCTTCCAAAAAGCTTGGGAGCAAGGAAATGATGTTATAGTGGGGATTGATAGTGATGAAAGAATTCAGCAATCGAAAGGGAAGGGTCGACCGATAAATACTCTACCGGATAGAATTGCCTTCCTTAAAAGTATTAAATACATAAAGGAAGTAATTCCATTTCACACGGATGATGATTTAAATTCATTAGTTAAACGCTTCCAACCCGAATATTTTGTAATTGGTGAGGAATATAAGGACAAGAAGATAATTGGAAAAGAATGGGCTAAAGAAATGATATATGTCCCTAGGTATGGTAGAATAAGTTCTTCAAGTATTATAAACGGAACCCACAAAACGTGATATTTATCATAAAATAATAGAATTATGCCAACATATCCCAGCTCATCATTAAACGGAAGTGGATCTTTAGGAACGTCAGTAATGGCGGCCGGAAATGCTTACACATTCGAATTAGAAAACACACCGACGACAATTGGTTCGGTAGCTTACTTTACACTGGAAGCTAACTCAACCGCAAATCAAAATCTCCTTACTCAAACACCGGTAACAGGAGCGTTTGGTGGTTTTTTAAATGAAATTGATGAAGGGTCTTTACAAGAAAACACATATGGTTTTTCCGTAAGTGTATTTGGTAAGGGTGGTGCATTTACATTTACCCCTACTATTACAATTCCTGCAAATACCTACTATCTTAAAACAACTGGTCGTGTAGGCTTGCAATTATCATAGTATATACGTATGTATAGATGTTATATTGTATTAGAGAGAAGTTTCGAGACGGCTCTATTAAAATAAAAAAATATGTTATATAAATTAAAAATTACTGAAACACAATCTGGAAAGACTTATTTAATGGAAATAAAAACTCCTAATTTAGAGTGGACTATGGAACAATTTCAAAGAAATAGACCTGCTTTAACTTGGAATATTATTGAAGATTAAATTTATTGTTTTGGATTTGTTTAATAAAAAAAAGTTATTAAGACTTCAAAATGAAGTAACTGCTAGTAAGACTACTATTCTTGAAATGAGAAAACAAATCACTCTGCTTAAAAGTAAAAATAGTAAATTAAAAGAAGAAAATAGCAATTTAAAATTTACTTTAAAACATCAAAGAACTTATTAAACTTATTTGGTTTTTTGGGATTTCTTTCGTATATTTACCACGTAATAAAAAATAATAAAGGTTATGAATCTAGGATACGCTTGTATTAATACTGCACTAAGTGCTAACAAAATTATGACAAATCGAACCATGCGTCGAAAAACATTCGATCAAAAAGGTTTAGATTATGTTTCTGATCTTGCATTGCTCAATGTTAAAGATCTTAAAACAATTGTTCAATGGAATAATGAAATGGGAGTGAAATTATTCCGTCTTTCATCACAAATATTTCCATGGCAGGATGAGTATGATTTCAATCAATTAAAGGATTATAAAGAAATTTGCAAATTAATGTTGGAAATTGGACACATTGCAGAAGAAAATAATCAACGACTTACAATGCACCCAGGCCCTTATAATTGTTTAGCTTCACCTAATCAAAAAGTTGTTGAAAAAACCATTCGAGAATTAGATTGCCATAGTGAACAAATGAATATGCTTGGGTTTAAACCCTCCCCTTACAATAAAATTAACATTCATGTAGGTGGTGCATATGGTGATAAAGAATCAACATTGACACGATTCTGTAAGAATTTTGAGTTGTTGCGTAGTGACACTAAAAAACGTCTTGTAATTGAAAATGATGATAGTCCAAATGAATATTCTGTTAAAGATTTATATGAAGGTATTTTTAAATCAATAGGCATTCCTATTACATTTGATTATTTCCATCATAAATTCAATACTGGGGAATTGACAGAAGAGGAAGCATTAAAATTAGCATCTACCACATGGCCTGAAGGTATTACTCAATGTTGCCATTATTCAGAAAGCAGACAAAAAGAAAAATTAGATGAATCAATCCGTCCTCAGGCACATTCAGATATTATCTATGAAAAAATCAAAACCTATGGGTTAGAGCCTGATATTGTTATTGAAGCCAAATTAAAAGAACAGGCAATTTTTAAAAGACCTATTTAGTAAATTTGGAATTTAATTAATTCATTCGTATATTCACGCATAATAAAGATAGATATGTTACCACAATTTAAAAAAGATTTTATATCAAAATTAAATCAAGAAGAAATGATTAAATTTAATGAACTATGGACAAGTGTAGAACGTCATGGTTTAGTTATTGAGGTTATTTATACAGCTCTTGAAGAGATGAAATCAAATCCAACATCTTCACCACTACTTTGTTTGCAGATTGCAGCAGAAGATTGGGATTGCTAATAAGTTGTTCGTATATTTAAGTATAAATTAAAAAAATTAAAAGTTATGTCAAAAGAAGTAAATGATCCAAAAATTGCATTAGTTAATGAATTGATTTTTCTAACAAAAATCACAGAAGAACTATGGTCATACCATCCCAACAACCCTAATAAAATTGATGTTGAAAAACAATATTACATAATGCAGGGTAAAATTTCAAAACTACAAGAAGAAATAGATAATTTAGATAAACCTCCAACTAGGATGTTCCATAATTAAATCTCTCGAATGCTTGGGTGGTGGAATTGGTAGACACGACAGACTTAAAATCTGTTGATCTGAACAGATCGTGCGGGTTCGAGCCCCGCCCCGAGTACAAATCCTCAAAACGTTATTTTTTTACAGAATGGACTCGTAGCTCAGCTGGATAGAGCAATACCCTTCTAAGGTATCGGTCGTAGGTTCGAATCCTACCGGGTTCACCATATAGGCAAGTATCTCCTCAAGCTTATACCTTGTAGAAAGAGTAGCTGGTTACACGTGAGTTCAAGTCTCACCTTGCCTACCCATATGTATTAGTGGCAAAAAGTTGCCAATTCCTATAATTTTACTTAATACATATTTCAATGAAAAATCTCTTTTTCTTTTGGGCGTTTTTTGTTTGGTCTTCATCATTATTATCACAAGTTTCAACGTGTGATCTAGAACTTCTAGATATTAATTGGGATGAAGAAACTATTACTTTAACTTTAAATGATAACAATTGTTCAAATTCTTCTACACCTGGGTGGGTCCCTTATCCAGATTCAGTGTATGTTACACAATTAGGTTTTGGGTTTGATGGTATTAATTGTATTATTCCTTCTAATACTACTAACTATTACCCTCCATTAGGTTTGAATGATACTCTTACTTATTCATATTCTGATTGGAGTGATCCTTTTAACTGTGTTGACTCTGCATTTGAATATTATCAGGAAACTTGTGAAGCTACAGTAAGTATTGTAGGTCCTAACAATTCAATAAATTTAGACCTAAATGGTAGTAATAATTATATCGCATTTAATCCTATTTTCGACAACTGCTATGGAGCTGTAGAGGTCGGCGAATATACGCGAAATTTAACGCATTATATATATGATTTTCATGGTAATTTGATATGTATAACAGATAATATTAATAATTTTAATTTAAATGGTTTTTATATTATTAAGAACCAAAATGGTACTAGAAAATATTTTAAAAATAATTTGGAGTACTAGTATTTATACCATATATTAATAATAATTTCTAAAACTAAAAAATAATGTCTACATACGAGGATACTTTAATGGAAGTTTATATGGAGGTTGAAAATAAGGGAATTAGAGAGGAGTTTGAAAAGCAATGTAAAAAAATGTCTAGTCAAGACAAACATAGATATAAAACAGTAGCTGAAAAGTGGGAGTATGCCCTATATAGAGTAAAAGGAGGTAAATCCAAAAAATGATAGGAATAGAAGATATATTTAATTTATTTCCTGGGGGAGATGATAATGAAAATAATACAACATATGTTGATATTACTTCAACGCCTATTTATTGGTTAGGCATGCATAAAAAACTTATCCTCAATCATATAAATTTTAAGAAAAAAGTCATTTCATTTTTTAAGAAAAATAATGATGAATTAGATATTGCTGATATTGAAAAGGCTGGAGAGTTTGTAGCATATAATAGGGCTTGGAGTTATATTAAGAAAATTAACATGGAAAATGAAGACCATGTAGCCGATATAGTTAGTTATGGAGATGATGCTCTTAATTGTTCGTTAGAATTAGCTATTAAACATTTCCAAAATACAGAAGAATATGAAAAATGTGCTCATATTTTAAAAGTATTAAAAAAATCACAAGAATTTACACTTTAATTTGGATACCAGAAAAATTTCGGGTACCTTGGAAATACGGGATTTGAAGATATTTAGGAAAATAGGGGAATTAGGAATATAGGTTGGAGTGGTAATGAGGGTGTTGTATATTGGGGGAAATATTAAAAATATAAATAATTATGGCATTTAGAAATAAAGAATTAGTTGATAAAGGATTTACAAATATCAAATCCGGTATTAAAACATTAGACTTAATGGTTTCCCGAGGTGGAAGTGATGTTAATGATTTTAGAAAACAACTTAAAGAAGTTTATAATAAAATTGAAGATCTTGAAACATTAGTAGAACGTGAAGCAGGAGTTCTAAGAAACGGATAATCAAATAAATAAAAGGTTATGAAATTAACAGCAGAAAAAATCCAAATGAATTGGGTAGAATTTATGAGTAATATTGATACTTATATTTCATCCCCTCGTAAAGAACAATTAACTAAATTTTATGAAAAGTATGCGGAGCGTATTATGCTTATGCCTGCTGCTCATAAAAAAGAATACCATTCTGCCTTTCCTGGTGGTTATGTAGATCATGTTAATAGAGTAGTTAAAGCTGCTTTATCAATGTCTGCTGTTTGGGAAAGTTTTGGTTGTGATATGACTACATTTACCACTGAAGAATTAGTATTTTCAGCTATTAACCATGATTTAGGTAAAATGGGTGATGCAGATCATGAATCATATATACCCCAAACTGATAAATGGAGAAAAGATAAATTAGGTGAGGATTATATGTTTAATAAAGCTTTAGCATTCTCAGCTGTTCCAGATAGAGGATTATTTTTACTCCAAGATAATAATATTAAATATACATTCAATGAGATGGTAGCAATTCAAACTCATGATGGATTATATGACTCAGCTAATGATAAATATTTAAAAGGCTATATGCCCGAACAAAAACCACGTACTTCACTACCATTTATTTTACACCAGGCAGATATGATGGCTGCTAGAATTGAATTTGAAATTGAATGGTTACCTAAATTCAAAAATAACTTGGATACCAGTAAAAAGAATTTTACATTAGACAGTAATAAAAAAACCTCTACAAAAAATAAAGCATTAGGTTCTATTCAAAGTGAAGGTTTAAAAAATATTTTTGATAAACTATAAATAATGGAAATCTTCCCTACAACAGCAATTATAATCATATCAATTTTAAGTTTTGTAGTTTTAATTTTAGGATTTACTACTTTTAATTTACTTAGAAAAAATGAAAGGGCTGAAGATATTGTTGTTGGGTATCTTGAATATTTAGATAAAATGTCAAGAGTAATTGAATCAGCCGAAGTTAAAATTAAAAAAATTGATGCCAAAGGATCATTTGAATCTGATGATGAGATAGGTTTTTTCTTTAAACAAATTAAGCAAATTCAAGAAATTCTTAACGAGTTTAATTTAAAAAAATATTAAAATCTAAATGGATCATATAATAAGGCAACACAAAGCACAAAAACAAAAAAGAGTATATTTTTCTAAAGATACTGAATTAGCGATTGTAAAATATAATCGCTCTTCTGATCCCGAAGAACGAAGTGAATTATATCAAACCCATATACATTGGCCCTTTTATAAATTAACTGAAAATATTATTCATACTTTTAAATTTTACCATACAGATGGGGTTGAAAATTTAGAAGATTTACAACATGAAATAATTACATTTTTATTATCTAAAATTCATTTATTTAATCCTGATAATGGAGCTAAAGCTTATTCTTATTTTGGAACTATAGTTAAAAGGTGGTTAATAGTATATAACCAAAAAAATTATGGTAATAAAATTAAAAATATAGCAATATCCGAACTTAATAACTACTCTCAGTTGGATACTTCAGACCCATCTTTTATTGTTTCAAAATCAAGAATTGAAGATTCTCAAAATATTGTAGAAGAAGAAGAATTTAGTAATAAAAACCTTTCAGAAAAGAAAAATTACAAATATGAGGATCGTCTTTCTATTTTTATAGATCAGTATGTAGAGTATGTTACAGATAGAATTTATATTTTATTTCCTAAAGGTAATGATGCTTCAATAGCAGATGCTATTTTAGAATTGTTTAGAAAAAGAGATAATATAGATGTTTTTAATAAAAAAGCCCTTTATATATACATTCGTGAGATGGTAGATGTTAAAACCCCTAAAATCACTAAAATAGCTAATAAATTATATGCTATTTTTAAAGAAAAATATCTATTTTATTTAGAACACGGTTACTTTCCTCCAAAATAATTTTAGAGATACATATTTATAATCAAAAACATTATGGGACAATTAGATTCACACGTTTTTGGTGGTAAAAAATTTTCGGATCTTTTAGAAGAAATTTATAATAACCAAAAGAAAAGAGATGCTCAAGTTGTAGCCTTAATTTCTGAGTTAAAACCTTTAGTTCAAGAAATAGGGGATGCTACACTTATAGTACCTCTTATAAAAGAATACATGGAGATTGGTGTTAAAAATGATGAAGCCTTAATTAAAATGGCAACTATTGTTCAAAGAGCACTCCAAAATGTAGATGAGGATGGTGGGTTAGGAATAACTGATGAAGAAAAAGAACAACTTTTGGCAGAAATGGAAAAGTTAAATTCAAATAAAGAATAACAATGCCTAAAACTCCAACAGGTTTAAATTCATTATCCCCCACACAATCCCCAAAATTTCCTTTGGGTGGAGTATTTTCTGCTAGAGTAAGATATGCTTTAACTGATGATACTAAATCATCACTTTTTAATGAGTTTGGTGAATGGGCTGCTATAGGTTGTATATTTTTTGATAAAATAAATAACCCCAACCCTAATCCAGAATACACTTCAAACAGTTTTGCTCGTCCTCTATTTCCAAATAATTCAAATATTCCTTTAAAAAATGAAATAGTTTATGTTATAGGAATGCCAAACAATAATGTACAATCTGATGTAAATGATATATCATATTATTATTTTCAATCTGTAAATATTTGGGGTAGTACACACCATAATGCAATTCCTGATCCTGTTAATGGGGAATCAATACCTGAATCACAACAGCAGGATTATATCCAAACTGAAGCAGGATCTGTTAGAAGAGTTGCTGATGGAGGGACTGAAATTGATTTAGGAGAAAATTTTCAAGAAAAATTATCAATTAGAAATCTCCAACCTTTTGATGGTGATTTAATATATCAGGGTAGATGGGGTCAATCATTTAGATTTGGCTCAACTATAAACTCAACATTACCAAACCCATGGTCAAATTCAGGTGAAGATGGAGATCCAATAACAATTATAAAAAATGGTCAACATGAAGAAGAAAGTGATCCTTGGATTCCTCAAGTAGAAGATATTAATACTGATAAATCAAGTATATATTTAACTTCTACTCAACAAATACCTATTAATGTTGCTAGTAAATCTTATAAATCATATTCATCACCCCCAGAGTCAACAAATGCCTTTGTTGGAGAACAAATTATTCTAAATTCAGGAAGATTATTATTTAATTCTAAAAGCGATTCAATTTTACTTAGTTCTGCAACTAGTATAAACTTAAATTCTATTAATAGTATTAATTTAGATTCACCAAAAACTGTAATTCAATCCCCAGATATATTATTAGGAGATAAAAATGCAACAGAGCCTGTTATATTAGGAAATAAATTTTTAGGAGATTTATCTTCACTATTAACTTCTTTAATATCTTTGTGTAGTGCTTTAGGTACTCCTATAGGTACCCCAATTCCTTTTGTACCTAACGCTTCCATACCAGCTCCAGCAACACAAACTTTAGTAAAAGCTCAAAATATGTTAAATAAAATTCAACAGTATAAATCTAAAGTAAGTAAATCTAAATAATGTCATCTTTTTTAACTAAAATATTAACAAAAGCAATTACAAAAGTAATTAAAGATCTTACTAAGTTTGAAGTAATAATAGATGACTTAATTGATAAATTTAAAGAAAGTTGTCCTCCTAAAGATGAATTACTTAAAATTGTTCAACAAAAAAATCAAATCCAAACAGCATTAACTACTGTAACAAAGTCATTTAATACAGTTGAATCAACAGCTCAAACAACAGAAACTTTAATTACTACAGTAGGAACTGCAGTTAAAGTAATTAAAGCAATACCACTACCTACTTCAGTCCCTCCTGGTGTTGGTATTCCTGTAAATGTTATTACTATTTTAGCAGATTCTTTAGATACTTTAGGAAAATTATTAGATGGTGCTAAAGGAGCTGTATCAGTAGTTCCAAAAGCCGCAAAAACAATATCAGATTCTGCCAGTATTGTTTTAACAAAACTTCAGTTATTAGATGGTGTGTTAAATAAATGTATTGAAGATTTAGCAGAAGGTATGACTCAATCCGAAAAAAATGATTTAATAACTGAAATAGGGAATACAGCAGCAACTGCCGGAGATTTTGAAAATATAGATTTAAATATAGCTAATGAAGATAGTTTATTAGCTCAATTATCTCCTAACAGTGATAATCCTTTTAGATATCAAAGACAACCAACAATCTTTATTCCTTTTGAAGACCAAACCTTATTATCAGCTGATGATATAGATAGAAATGGAGCAGATTATGCTGTAGTAAATGGTAAAAGAGGATATTATGCTGGGTCAGATTGGCTATTAACTATAGAATATAACGCTAATAATGAATATTCTTTTCCCCAAAGGAGAATAAGAGCAGTTAATACCAATACAGATAAAAATAATGTATTTAAAGGTTTAACAGTTTTTAATATAGGTACTCCTGTTAATCCTAAATCAGAAAATGGAAAATATTCATATAGTACATCTGTTAAAGTATTAATAGATGAAGTAAAATTTAATATTGATTCACTTAATCTTCGTTATTGGTCAAGTCAATTAGTAAAAAGTCAATTAGCTGAAGGTATTAACCAAGCTGAAGAGGTAGGTAGAGATGGTCAAGTCCCAGGAAATTCATCTACTACAGGAAATACAACAACAACTACTACTACTAGTGGAAATTCAAACCCACCTCCAGCTGCAATAACTATTGTACCTACAAATGTTAATCAATCACTTGAAGCTGCAACAACATTAGAACTACCATTCCCAATAGTAGGTAACAATTTTACTAATAGTGTAAGAACAGTAAAAGTAGTAACAACTGTTCCTAGTCAATCTATTAAATTAACAATAGATACTGGAGGTAATGAAATTTTTAATGATTATGTTCAAGGAGACTTTGGAAATGCAGAATTTGGAAGTTATCTTCAAGGAGAAGTAACTGTAAAATCTAATACAGCTTTAGGAACTATAAGTAATAGAGTTATTTCTACTACATCACGACGAGAATTAAGAACAAAAACTTTTACTTATAATGATATAGGAGAATATACTTATAGATTTCAGGTAACAGAGATTGAAGATATCCAATTTGGTCAAGGAGGAGTAATTAAACTTGAAACAGTTTGATGAAAAATTTAATAACTTAATATTTATAATAAAAAAATGAAGTCATCAGAATTAAAAAAATTAATTAAAGAATCAGTAAAAGAAGCAATTCAGGAAGAATTGAAAGAAATTTTACTAGAAGCTGTTAAGACTCCAAAGGTTACAACTATAGCTTCACCACCATTACAACCTGTTGTAGAACAACAAGTTCCACAACAACCTGTTATGAGTGCTGAAGAAAAAAGAGCGGCATATTCAAATATTTTAGGAGATATGAGTGGACAGTTTACAACAGCCCAAGTACAACCTAAATTTAACCCCCAAGGAGGAGATTCTATTAATGGGTCTTTACCTCCAGGAGAAGTAGATATGTCTCAAATATCAGGATTAATGAGTAAAAGATAAATAAAATGGCTAGAATATTAAATAGTAGATTCCCAATTGACTCAGTTGCTAGAAAAGCAGTTGGGTTTGGATTACCTTTTAATGGGCCTGCTGTTTTTAACCCTACATTTACTACAAGAGAACAAACAAAATCAAATTTAATTAATTATTTATTAACTAATAAAGGAGAAAGAGTATTTAATCCTTTATTTGGAGCTAGTTTAAGAGCTTTATTATTTGAAAATATAACAGAATCAACAACAGATGATTTACAAGAAGTTATTCAAAATGATATTAACAAATATTTTCCTCAAGTAGAAATTAAAGAAATTAGATTTGATAATCAACCTGATAGAAATACAATTAATTTTACATTAACATATACCATTGCTAATTTTGGAATTACAGATGATATAAATATACTATTACAATAATGGCGGACTTAAAAAGAGACATAAGATATATTGATAGAGATTTTAACCAATTTAGAAATGCATTAGTTAATTACTCTAAAACTTATTTCCCAAACACATATAATGATTTTACAGATACTTCAACAGGGATGTTGTTTATGGAAATGGCATCGTATGTTGGTGATGTGTTATCTTTTTATTTAGATAATCAAATCCAAGAAACATTTATTCAAAAAGCAAGACAACAAGAAAATCTTTTTCAAATGGCTTATTTACTAGGGTATGAACCTAAAGTAACAACAGCAGCTAGTGTTGATATTGATTTTTACCAACAACTCCCAGCTAAATTAGAGAGTGGGGAATATGTTCCTGATTTTGATTATGCAATGATTATCCCTGAAAATACTCAGATTTCTTCTAATGTAGATAGTACTCAAAAGTTTTTAATAGAAGATGCAATTGACTTTTCAGCTTCAGGTTCATTAGATCCAACTACAGTAACAGTATATCAAATAAGTGGAGCAAACCCAACATATTATTTGTTAAAAAAATCACGTAAAGCAATTTCAGCAACTATTAATACTGCTCAATTTACATTTACAGCCGCTCAAAGATTTGATACTAGAGAAATATTAGCTCCTAATATTATAGGCGTTTTAGATTGCGTTGATACTGATGGTAACGATTGGTATGAAGTTCCAAATATGGCGCAAGAAAACGTATTTGATACCATTAGAAACACAAATACTAATGACCCTCAATTTAATATAGAAGAAGATGCACCTTATTTATTAAGATTAAAACAAGTGCAAAGAAGATTTGTAACTAGATTTCTAGATTCAGGTTCTTTACAACTTCAATTTGGGGCAGGATCTACTAAAAGTAATGATGAAGAAATAGTTCCTAATCCTGATAATGTAGGTTTAGGTTTGCCATTTGAAAGAGATCAATTAACAACTGCTTTTTCTCCCTTAAATTTTATATTTACTAATACTTATGGAATTGCCCCTTATAATACTACTTTAAATGTAAGGTATCTAACAGGTGGTGGTGTTGGGGCAAATGTAGAAGCTGGTACTTTAACAGTATTAGATGATTCTAATTTTACTTTTATTAATCCTAACTTAGCAAACACAGCATTAGCTAACCAAATATTTGCATCTATCTCATCAAATAATGAATTAGCAGCAGATGGAGGACAAGATGGTGATACTGTTGAAGAATTAAGATTAAATGCTTTAGGTAATTTTCAAAATCAATTACGTACTGTAACTAAAGAAGATTATTTAATTAGAGCATTATCAATGCCCTCTAATTTAGGGACAATAGCTAAAGCTTATGCTGCTCCTGTAAAAATTGAAGAATACCAACCAGGAGAATTACCTACAATTTTAGATTTATTTGTTTTAACTTATGATGCTGATGGTAAGTTACGAACAGCTTCTAATTTAATGAAACAAAATTTAGCAACATATTTAGCTGAATATAGAATGATTAATGATTCAGTTAAAATAAAAGATGCTTTTATAATTAATATAGAAGTTATATTTGATATAATTGTATTACCTAATTTTAATAATAATGAAACTATTACCAAATGTATTACATCACTAAGTAATTTCTTTGCAATAGATAACTGGCAAATTAATCAACCTATTTTATTAAAAGATTTATATATATTATTAGATAAAGTAGAAGGAGTACAAACTGTAAACAATGTTACAGTAAATAACTTAACAGGAAATGCTTTAGGTTATAGTGATTTTGCATATGATATCCCTGGGGCTACAATAAATGATGTTGTATACCCATCAATAGATCCTATGATATTTGAGCTTAAAAACCCAAATACTGATATTAAAGGTAGAGTAGTACCATTATAAAAATTATAAAATGCCAACAGAAAAAATAAATAGTAAAGATGTTTCAAATGCCATAAAAGGTATACCTTCTTCATTAGTTGATAGTTTTAATAAAACTAATTTAGATACACAAAATCCATTACCTGTAGGAGGTCCTATTAATGATCCTCTATCAAATTTTGAAACAAAATACTCAGCAACAAATCCATATTTACAACAAGGAAATTTAACATCTTCATTAGTAGAAGTAGAACCTGGGGGAGATGTTTCTAATTTAAAAACACTTAAAATTACAGCATTAGATGTAGCTTCTGATGAAGCAGGAGTAAAACAAGGAGGTTCAGGGGGTCCTAATAGAACTAATGCTACTAACCAATTTAATACTGTTGGTTCAGATGGAACTTATCAAAATTATAAAGCTTCTACAAACCCTTTAACCCCATTACCAAGCAAAGGTGAAGTTTTAACAACTAGAGAAAATAAACCATCAACCTCAGAATTAAATGCTTATACTCCTCAAAATACTTATTTAGAAAATATGGTTAAATTTAAAGAGGAAGCTAAAAACAATTTAATATAAAAAGATATGGCTGTATATAAAATATTTCCTGAAAAAGATGCAACATTGTATACTGAATACCCTTCTAAAAATACAGGGTTAGATCAGATTATTGAAGCTTCAACTTATTTAGAAAATGATAAAGCTCAAGTGAGTAGGTATTTAATTAAATTCCCATCTAGTCAAATTTCAGAAATGTTTAATGATAAAATTACTAATGGTGAATATAAAGCATATTTAAAAGGATTTAATGCAGTTGTAACAGGTTTAAACTTAGACCAAAAATTAGAATTTTACCCAGTATCTGGAAATTGGGGAATGGGGACAGGTAGATATAATGATTCTCCAATTGTAACAAATGGAACAAGTTGGAGTTGGTTAGATTACTCAGGTTCAACAGCATGGCCTTCATCAGGATTTAGCCCATATGTAACAGCCTCATTTGAATCATCTTTACAAGGTGGGGGGAATTGGTACACAGGTTCAAATCTTTCATTAGATCCTATTTCTCAATCACAAACATTTACATATTCTGATACTAAGGATATTATAGTTGATGTAACTAATACAGTTGAAACTTGGTATAGTAATTCATTAAATAGTGCTAATGGTTTTAAAAATGAAGGATTTATAGTAAAACAACCTAGTGGGAGTGAGTTTATCAATACTAAAGCAAATACAACAGTTTTTAGATATTTTTCAATTGATACTAATACAATATATCCTCCTCAATTAGAATTTAGATATAATGATTATACGTTCAACACAGGATCTTCTAAAAATACAATTTTACCTCAAGTAGAAAGTTTTATTTCTATATACAATAATCAAGGTACATATTATTCTGAAAGTGTTCCTAGATTAAGATTTGCGGCTTTACCCAAATACCCTGATAGAGCATTTTTAACTTCTTCTTTATATACAACCAATTATTACCTCCCAGAATCCCAATCATTATATGCTATCAAAGATACAGAAACTAATGAATTTGTAATTGATTTTGATTCAGAATATACAAGGATTAGTTCTGACGATACTTCAAGTTATTTTGATTTATATTGTAATGGTTTAGAACCCGAAAGATATTACACTGTTTTAGTTAAAACTTCAATAGGAGGAGTAACTAAAGTTTTTGATGAAAATATTATGTTTAAAGTAGCTAAAGGATGAGTAACAAACAATCAATAAATTTAAAAAGAACAGTATTTGATAAAAATGCTTTTGAAAATACGGTTAATACGGATTTTACCCAACTATTAAATCCCCCAGATCCATCTTTTTTTGATGTAAACTTGGCTACATTAGAAGATTTTTGGATATTATATAACAAGTTTTTTTATGAAATACCAAAAGAAGGAGAAATAAACTCACATGAATATTTAGCTAAAACAAGTGGTGAATATATTAATTATGTTCCCCAACAAGAAGAAATTGAATCTTTACTATCAGAAATAGCAGATCTGAGAAATGAAAATTTAGAAGTTAGACAAGAAATAGTTCAAGTAATAGAAGATTTTAGTAATCAACAACAAGGATAATTGATGGCTGGTAAAAAACAAAATAATAATAGTTACTCTTCTTCAGAAGAAAATAATAATGAAGAAACTAAAGTAGTAAATTCTTTAAATGATATTACTATACCTGTAAGTTCTTCTACTACTCCTGTTGATCCTAATACCCTAACATCAGATGGATATGAATTTATTCAGAGTCAAATCATTCCTAGTTCTGATATAGAAGGAGCGTTTTATGTTGATACAAGCCGTATTGAACTTTTTATATATGATAGTAATAAACTCCAAGTATATGAAAATTATAATTTTACTGACTGGAGAATCAACAATAATACATCAGATACTAGTGTTCCTACTCCTTATACTGATGAATTTGGAATATCAGTAACACAAAGTGCTACAAGTTCTATTCCTACCAATGAAATCGAATTAAATCCTTCTAATGATGCCTACACTTTAGGGTATGATACTGGAGAAGTGTATTGTTCTTATAATTTTATTAATTATGAATTAAGTTCTTCAACAACTCAAACATACTACATATCAGAAATTTCAGGAGACAGAACAGAAATTAGATTAAAATCAAATGCCATTTCTGCTGCAGATATTAAAAAAGGATTTGATGAATTAAATCAAAAGTTAGATTCATCAGAATATTTTGATGAATTTTATCTAGGATTATACAATAATGTTTATGTTGTAGCCGTTAATGTTGCATACGAATCTAATATTGAAAAAGAATTAGATCCTTCTATATTAATTAAATTATTTGAACCCCTTCCTTCTATTTATGAAGTTGAACAAAGATTATATGTTACAACTAAAGTAGGTGAAAGTATAGCATTTAAAGTAGATTTTACAGAAGACTTTACAGGATTTGTTGATAATGCTACTTATATTAAAGGTCCTAATATTAATATTGAATTACAGGATTTAGTTAATAATTCTACAACATTAAAATCTTATGAAGATCTTACAAATACCCCATCATCTAAATCATTAGATAGCGTATTAAATGTATTAAATCAAAAAGGAATAACTATTACTCCTGATTATTCTTATAATACCTTTGATCAATTTGTTAATTTTTCTTCTGCAAAAGAAAGAATAAATAATTTTGTTGAAAAAGTATCTCAAATTCAATCTTATCAGGCTGATATTGATACTATAACAACAACAACAGGATCAAACCCAACTGTAGTACAAATATCATCAAGTTTAGCTAGTTTACAAACAAATATTACTAATTTAATTGCTAACTTTGATGGGTATGAAAATTATTTATATTATAATTCTTCATCATTTGCTTATCCTAAAACAGGTTCTCAATATCCTTATACTTTACTCCCTACAGGAAGTACAGAAGTATTAACTTGGTTAGGTAGTGATGTTGAAAATAGTCAATATTATGGAGGTTATATACTTTCAGCTTCTTTATATGATGAAGATAATCAAAATTGGTTATGGTATACAATACCTTCATATATTACAGAAAATTCAGATAATGATAACTATATTACTTTTGCAAATATGGTGGGTCAATCTTTTGATGAAGTTTGGCTTTATACAAAAGCTTTAAGTGAAAGATATAATACTATAAATGATCCTGATAAAGGACTACCTTTAGGATTAGCCGCAGAAGCTATTAAAGGATTAGGATTTGAAACTTTTGGAAATAATTACAATAATCAAGATAATTTTATAGGATTAACAGGAGAAGATAATGGAATTTATGTTCCACCTACAGGAAGTGAATTAATTACTAAATATGTAGCTATTAATAATGGAGATATTATTAATTATTGGGACTTAGGATATTCATGGCTTAATTATGTTGAACAAATTAATGAACCAGGATTTCCATATGCTATTGATAAAGTAAGCAAAGAAATTTATAAACGTCTTTACCATAATATGGCCTACCTTACTAAAAAGAAAGGTACAATTTCTGGCTTAAGACAATTAATTAATATTTGGGGTATTCCTAATACTATTCTTAGAATTAATGAATTTGGGGGTAAAAATAGAGATAATACTGATGATTATGATTTATGGTATAATCGTTATAGTTACGCGTATACTCCAGTAGCTAATCAATATGCAGCGAGCTCATCGGTTAAGGTACCTTGGATGCCACTACAACGTAATTTAATAGCAGATAATAAATATATAGTACCTGATGGTATTGCTTTTAGATTTAAAACAACAGGACACCCATCATCCAGTTATGGGGGGTCTTATTATAGTCAATCATTAGCTGTTAAAAAATCAAATGGAACTAACAACCAAGAAATGGATTGGGGTATTGGTTTATTTTATGAAGACCAACCTTCAGGATCATATTCTGGGTCGAGTTTTAGTGACTATTACAATTATGGTAAATTAAGATTTTATATGTCAGCCTCACAAGCTGATGGTGGGATACAAATATCAGATGATATTGAATTACCATTCTTTGATGGTGGTTGGTGGTCAGTTTTATTACAAAGAGATGTACATGCTAGTTCTAGTGCTCAATCTACCACTTATACTTTATTTGCTGCTAATAAACAAGTAAACGGAGCTGATGGTAATCAATTAGGTTGGTCGGGATCTGTAAGTATGAGTTCATACCCACAAGGTTTTAATTCTGGTTATGGTGGTGGTGCTTATGATGGTGCTGTATATGATAGTACTATTGCAGCCTCTGCTTCATTAAATGAATCCTGGAATAGATTTGGGGTTTCTGATTTAGATGGGGTTTATGTAGGAGGTTATGTTTCAGGATCTAAAGTAATGACTGAAGTATTGAATGAAGGATCAAAAATATTTTCAGGATCCTTTCAAGAATTTAGATATTATTCTAATAATATAGCTAAAACTGTATTTAATGATTTTGTAATGAATCCTGAATCTGTTGAGGGTAATAATGTTACTGGGTCTGAATCTTCTTTTGATATTGTTAATTTTAGAGCACCTTTAGGGAATGAATTAGAATATACCTTTACATCTTCTGTAAGTGAATCTTTTACAACAGTAATTTCATCATCCCACCCTTCAATTACAGGATCAGCACCTATGGTGTTTACCCAATCCTTTATTAACCCTGCAAATTCATCTCTTACTTCAAGTTATGATTTTATAGGCTATGAAGCAGCATCAACTTACACTTATAGTAAACCAAATGTTGAAACTTATTTCTTAGATCAACCTTCAATTGGGGTTAGAAATAGAGTTTCTGCTAAAATTCAAGTTGAAGATGGTGATCAATACGGCACAGTATTATCTAAATATAGAAGTATAGATCAAAATTATTTAATAAGCAGAAGCTATACAGAAGATATAACAAATTTAGAAGTTGGTTTTTCCCCTCAAGATGAAGTTAATGATGATATTATTGCAACTTATGGATATGGAGTTATTTCAGATGTATTAGCTGATCCTAGATTTGCTTATGATTCAACTGAAGCTTATTATCCAAAACTAAGACAAATAGCAGAAGAATATTTTAAAAAATATACAGAAGGTAATGTTTGGGATTACTTAAGATTAATTAAATATTTTGATAATTCATTATTTAAAGCTATCAAATCATATGTTCCTGCACGTACTAGTGTCACTACAGGTATTATAATAAAACAACATATGTTAGAGCGTAATAGACGCACACCTGTAAAAGTAAACCCAAATACTATAATAGCTTACACCCCTGAAACAGGATCAGTAGTTGGGGGCCAATCAACAGCTACAGGTATGAATAGTCCTATTTCATATAGAGATTTAGAACTTACAGGAAGTATTGATATAGCCACAATAAATGGATCTACAGGTGGGGTACTTAACCCTTATAATGTAGAAGCAACTCAATCTGCTGTTTTATCTTATAATTCACAAAATGCTTTACTAAATATCCCAGATCAATATATAAGTTTATTACCACAGGGAGGAATTCAAGCATCAGCTTTCAATATAACTTTAGATAACCTTGGAAGTGGTCCAAATAAAGTAATAAGACTAGCAGCTCCCTTAAAGACAAGATTTAAATTTAGTGCAGGTCAATCTAATTACTTCCCAGTTAATACTGGAATAGTATTTGCCGTAAGTTCCTCAGCTAGAGGAATTATAGGTACAGATACTATTATGTCTTCTTCTTTAACCCCAGCAGGTACAAATTTTGTAACTCAATATTATGAAATGCTTCCACAAGAAGATATATCATTTTGGATAAAAGGTGTAAATCTTGTAGGTGATCCCGCCGCAACTGGTGTGCAAAATTTAGTATTAACGTTGAATACTACTGATGATTTTCAATCATCATCACCAAATACTTCAAGTTTTCAAAATTCATATGTAACACAATCATACATTGTACAAAATAATACTATATCTGGAAGTGTTTATGAAATTCATAAATCACAAGATGAATTTTATAATGGTGAATTTAGCGGAAGTAATATTGTAGTAACAACTCAATCTTTACTAAACAACCCATATTCACCTTCTCAAATCTTAAATACTAGCTATAATATAGCTGTAACTACTAGTACAGGTAGGTCTGGATATAATATTAGTGGCATGACTGGTAACACTGTTCCCTTAACTACATACCCTTCATATTCATTATATACCAAAGTATATGCCTATGATGCAATTGTTGGTGGAGATCAAATTGATACAGATATAGATAATTTTGCATCTCAATATTCTCTATTTGATGCTGTAAGCTCAGCTGGAATTTTCCTCCGCCAATCATCAAATGATCTCAGAAATTTCTTTATTGAAGCTATTATAATACCAGGAGCTATACGTATTTGGAATAATGGTAATTTGGCTGGGTTGTCAAATGTATTATTTGGTTTTGAAAATTATGCTGGTGAATATAATACACCAGATAATATTCCATTACCCCCAGTATCCGCAAGTGGATTTGATGGAGGACTTTATGCTGCTGTAGGAGCAGAACCAGCATATGAGTACAATAATTTAGGTCCTTACTTTAAATTAGATATTTCAGGTTCAGATAATAGTCCAACTACTAACATTATTCAACCTGGGGCAACGGTTAGTGGGGGAACTCCTATGGAATTTGCTGTAAATGGATTAGCAGGAGGAATGGAAAGTAATATTATAATTCCTTCTTTATTAGGAAATGAATCTTCTATTGAAAGAACCGTAGTTCAGAATGGACTATATAAAAATTGGGTAATATATAAAATGCCTCGAGCTTCTTTGGAAGGACAAAGGCCTGTAAGACTTAATGGTATTCCTGATCAAAATATGTCAGCATCTTTTAATCACCAAACAGAGGTTTCTATGTCAATATATATAGGAAACCACAATAATAATATGGATTTAGTGGATTATACTGCTTATCAGGGTGGTGTTGCTAATGAATTTAGTGATACAGGATGGTTAGACCAAACTGCAAAAAGTGGAGTATTCCCAGGAAGTGGTAGTTTATTTTTACAAGGATTAACATGGACAGGGTCATTTGGAGATAGTGGGTATTATGCCCCTTATGGTTTAGTATTTAATCCTATTAGTTATGATGAATTTGATAATGAAATTGATAATACAAATACTTTAGCAAATAAAAATGTTACATTTAATTTTGATATATTCAAATCCCAATCAGGAGAACCTGTTTTAATAGACACTTATGGTTTTAGTGGTATGGAATTTGTTCAATCATTAAATAATGTTCAAAATTTATTATCAAAACAATTCTCCTCTGATAAAGATTATATAGGGTATCAATATGATCCAATTAATTCTAGACTTTTAAGTGGGTCTACAAATAACACCCCACTTGTAGGGATGTATACACCATCGGGATCCCAACAATTACAATATGTTAACTTTTTCCCTCAACAACCCCCATTTGCTCAATTTTATAATTCTGCTTTTAATCCGTTAATAAATAATGTTACTGAAAGTGTAGATAATACTTATTTACAAGTAGTAGAATATGATAATGGACCAATTCCTTCAAATATAGAACCTATAATATCTTCATCTGCAGTTAAAGCAAAAATTCCAGATAGTTTTTATACTCAAAAATCATCAATTATTCCAAGATATTTAGGAAGTAAAGTACAAAGTGCAGATTATAATAATTATACTAGATCTGGTAGTAAAGTTGAATATTTAGGAGGAGGAATAACAGGAAGTGCAATTTCAGCATCTGACCAATCAGTAACACTTTCAACGTGTTTTACTGCTGGTACTAAAATATCAATGGCTAATAATAGTGTTAAAAATATTGAAGATATAATAGCTGGTGAAAGTGTATTAACATATAATGAAACTATTAATATTAATGAAGAAGGTATAGTAGGAAATATATCATCCCATGAAGTTGAATCAATCCTTACCTTAACGTTTAATAATGGAGTTGTTATTAATACTACAGAAGAACACCCATTTTTTGTAAAAGAAAAAGGATGGACTATAGCTTCAAATTTAGAAACATCAGATATATGTCAAGATATAAATGGAAATGATGTAATTTTATTATCAATTACAACTCAAAACGAAACTCATACGGTATATAATTTACTAAGTGTTAGTAATAATCATAATTTTTATGCTAATGAAATTTTAGTACATAATAAAAGCAATTATGATGTTACTAGTTCTATTTATGGAGGAGATTCTAATCCTGGATCAATGCCTTCAATAAATTCTTCAGTTACTACAGTTTCAAAACACCCCATATATTTTGCTCATTTTAAAACTTCAAAAGAAAATTATGAATTATGGGATACTTATACTTTTAGAATTGATCAATTAATTGAATGTCCTTTGGATGACATATCAGGAAATAAGGCTCCCCAATCACCAAAAGTTATTAAACTTGATGGAAGTAACCAAAATTTAGGGGATGTTTCAAGTACTTTTGAAGTAGATAGAAAACTTCAAGTTGCTTATAACCAAGGAAAAGTAGCAAAATCAGGTTCATCCACTCCCGTTAATTATACTTCTCTAAAAACAAGAAGTAACTTAATTTATCAAGGAGGACTTGAATATAATTTTGTAATAGGTACACAAAATAATACAGAAGGAACTGAATATTTATCCTATATTGAGTTTGATAAACCTAGATGGTCAGCAGGATTTTTTAGTGAAGAAGGAGGATATACAACACAATCCTATGTTAGTTTAGCTGAAGGTGAAAAACCAGGTACTACTATTGAGTATGGTTCTGATATGTGGGCACAAACAGGATCAGATGGAGATGGTGGTTTTATTAGATTAATGGGAGGGGGATATATGGTAACAGCATCTGCTACAGTAAATGGTTCCCTTTCTAATGTTAATGAAGATGGTAAACAATGGTTAATAGGTCCTGGATTAGGGGTTCTTCATTCTTTTAATAAAAGAGTACAACATAGTTTAGAATGTGTTCCTTTTACAGCTAATAATGCTCAAAAAGGAAGAATAGGAATTCCAATAGGCTTAGAGATGGATACAGGATCCGTACAAAATTATTATGTAATGAGTTTATCTGGATCACAACAAAAAGCATCTGCTTCTGCCAATAGCTTCTCTAATTTTAAGGATGGAATAAATAGATATGAAGATTTTGAACTCCCATTTTTAATAAATAAAGGAGATGAAATTAGAGTTACATGGAACTCTGTTGTTAGTGGTCCTCCTACATTCCAAACCCAGGACTTTACAGTAACTTCAACACCATCAGCATCTGCAAATAATTCAGATTATCAAGCTTTATACATATATGATGGTCCTTTAGATCCCCCTGTTTTTGTAACAGTAAATTCTGGATCTATATATGATAAAATATATGTATCCCCAAATCCAGCTAATTTTGATATAGCCAATGGTGAGATATATCAATTTACAGTTAGACGAAGAGTAAATGCTGATGATAGAGTAATTGTATACCAAACACCACCAACAGGATCAGAAGGAATAAAAACTATTACACCTTCAGGATATTTAATTCCTGATGATTTTACCGCTCAACAAAAAAGAAATGTTCAAACTATAATAAATCAATTAAGTGCTAAAAATGCTTTTAGAGCAGATGAAGATAATGATACTAAAAGAATGCCACAAGATTAATATAATTTGGATTAGAAAAATAAAAAACATATATTTATAATCAAAATAACACAATACGATGGGATATTTAAACAATCAGGTAGTAACAGTAGATGCTATCTTAACAACAAAAGGAAGAGAACTTTTAGCTAGAGGTGATGGTTCTTTTAATATAAGATCATTTGCTTTATCAGATGATGAAATTGATTATACTTTATATAATCCAAATAATCCTTCAGGTTCAGCTTATTATGGTGAAGCTATCCAAAATATGCCTTTATTAGAAGCATTTCCAGATGAAACCCAAATGATGAAATATAAGTTAGTAACTCTTCCAAGAGATACAGCTAAAATGCCTGTAGTGGGTGCTGGTGGTATATCAATTGTTTCACTTAAACAAACTGGTACTACAACAGTTACTCCTCAAACATTTAACTATTTAGGTAATAATTCAGTAGCAGAATCTTCAGGTTATTCATTTACTGTAAGTGATGTAAGACAGTTTGCAAACGTAGATGGTGTTGTTGGTCAAGGTATTAGTACTGATGCCGCAAATGCTTTAAATAATCAAAATATTATAACAAATGGTACTAATGTATCTAGAACTGTAATAGGTTCTAGTTGTTTACTAACCGCAACAGGTGTTAATACTTTATATGGTCAAGGTGGTAATTCAACTAGTATTCTCTATAGTACACTTACAATAGTAGGAATGGATTCAGGTGCAAGAGTTCAAATCCCAATCCAAATTACAAGAACATAAACATAAAAAGACATGGCAGTAGCTAATACAAATAACATCTCAACATTTTCTCCAATTAATGCAGAAGATTTAATTATAAGTAATGAAAATGTAACTAGTACAGTATGGGAAAATAATCAACCAACCCTAACAACATTTTACACATCATCAGTACAGGTAGCTAGTTCAACTGGCCAATTTTATTACAACCTTTATGGTTCTTCTGAAGCTACAGGGTCTGTACAAGTTGCTATAGCCTATTGTGATGCTGATGGTAGTGGAAGTTTATTATATAATCCTAATGTTGATGGTTTATCTCCAACAAGAACTAATTATGGTCAGTATAGAAATTTAATTTTAGGAGATGAAGAATCTTCATTTGTATTTGGTAATCAATCATCATCTTATTTTTATGCCTTACCTATAGAAAGATCAGGATTTAAAGAAGAATTACTCCCTGGAGTAATGACTATGGCCATATCAGGCTCAACACAAACTTTATATCTTACAGATGATAGTAGACAAGGTGGTGCAGCCGTATTTTCAGAAGCTGGAAGAGTTTTTAATTTAGTATCAGGTTCAGCTGGTAATGTGTATACAGGTATAAATGATAATGGTTGGTCTAAAGCATCAGGATCATATGGTTGGTTCTTACCAGATATTGGTACCTTATTACTAAGTGGAGAGGCTATAGATGGAAATTTCGGTGATGGTGGTGTAAAATTAGCTACTAATAGAACAACAAATTCCCAACAAAATAACCCTGCAAAATTATTTGCAGCTTTAAATAAAGGAGCAACTGCAGCTATACCAGGGTGGACTTTAAATTCACAAGAAAATTTATCTTCTGATTTTATTTTCTGTAGAGCAAGAAGTCAAAACTTTAATTATTCAACTAACCCATCCTTTATATCAGGATCAGATGGAGCTGTATTATATAATTCTTTTATTAATGATCCCCAAGTATATATTACAACAGTAGGTTTATATAATAATGATCAAGAATTAGTAGCAGTTGCTAAACTATCTAGACCATTATTAAAAGACTTTACTAAAGAATTACTTGTAAGGATCAAGTTAGACTTCTAATGAATGAGTGCTTGGAAACAATTCACAACAAAGGACGTTACTATAACGCCATTTACAGCCGATAAAGGCTTTAGTATTACAGGTAGTGCTTTAACAGGCTCTACAGTAGGTATTAATATATTTGCTGGTCGTAATGTTAATTATTCTTCCTCAAGTAATCTCCAATCTGGGTTTGTATATTCATCCTCGATGAATTCTATTTATAATAGTGCAAAACAATTATATTATAAAAATTATATATCATCTAGTAAAGGAGATACTGTAAATACTGGTAGTATGCTCCCAGGGGTTACAAGAGAAGATGATAGATCTATAGGTTCAATTGAATCTCCTTTATATGAAAATTATCTACAATCTTCATTAATACAAGAAAGAAACTTTCCAACAGGAAGTGGTAATTCAATTACTACACTTGCTATTCCCACTAAATTATATGGTGAAAAAATAATCCCAAATACCTTTGAGTTTGTATACACATCATCAACATTCCCAACTGGGTTATTATTAACAGATGATGGTGAAGGTAATATAATAAGGAATTTTAAAGGAAACATTACTGTAGAAGGTCAAATATTTTACTCTCATGGATTAGTTGTATTGACAGAAGATAATCCCCTAAATATAGCAGGTATAGGAAATGAAATTCGCCAAAACCCACCTTTAATTGAAAATTGTGTTTTTAATTTTTCATCTTCTTTAACAATTTATGAACAACAATATAAATGTTCTATATTAGAAAATGAATTTGGCTTTTCTACTAACCCCTCATTATTAACATCCTCAATAGAAGGAGCTTCTAACCAAGAATATTATCCTTTTGTTTCTGCTTCATTTTTTGAACCATACATTACTTGTGTAGGATTATATAATGAGGCAAAACAGTTAGTAGCAGTAGGAAAATTATCATTTCCCCTCCCTGTATCCCAATTTACGGATACTACAGTTATTGTAAACTTCGACATATGATAAATTGGATTTACCAACAAAAAGAAATGTTAAACATTTCAGACTTCCCAGATGAAACTTATGGATTTGTATATAGAATAATTCATTTACCTACTAAAAAATCTTATATAGGTAAAAAAATTTTACAAAATACTTCTAAAGTAAAGCTAGGTAAAAAAGAATTAAAAGAATATGAAGGTGTTGTAGGTCGTAGACCTTCTTATAAATTAGCAGTTAAAGAATCTAATTGGAAAACTTATTGGGGTTCTAATAAATATTTAAAAGAATTATATGAAGTAGAATCTAAAGATAATTTTGAAAGACAAATTATTATGTGTGCTCCCTCTAAAAAGTTATTAACTTACTATGAAGTAAAATTCCAGATGGTATATCAAGTTTTAGAAAAACCTGATGAGTTTTTTAATGATAATATTTTAGGGAAGTTTTTTACTAAGGATTTTAACTAAACGTTGATTCCCTAAATAAGTTATGTATATTGCTACTCATGGTAAATGAACTATTAGTAAATTTAGTAAATTCCGTTATTGGTGCGGGTAAACGAACAGCTAGGGGCAATCAAGCCCACAATTGTCCGTACTGCAACCACCATAAACCTAAACTAGAAATTAACTTTTCAGAAAATAAAAAAGGGTATAATCCTTGGCATTGCTGGGTTTGCAACAAAAAAGGTACTAGAATATCTTCTTTATTTAAACAGGTAAAAGCCTCCCCTGAAAATTTTACTGAATTATATAAATTAATAGGAAACGAACAAGAACATAAAGTTATTGTATCATCAAAAACATTAAAATTACCTGAAGAATTTAAAAAATTTCAAGATATTTCCTCTTCAGATATAGAAGGAAGACAAGCAGCCTTTTATTTAAAAAGCAGAGGTATTACAAAGGATGATATTGAAAAATATAATATAGGATACTGTACTTCTGGAAGATATTCAAAAATGGTTATTATTCCATCATATGATGAAAATGGCAGTTTAAATTATTTTACAGGTCGTTCATTTGAAAAAGAACCATATATAAAATATCGTAACCCAGAAACATCCCGTGATATAATTCCATTTGAATTATTTATAAATTGGAAATTACCATTAATACTATGCGAAGGACCCTTTGACGCTATAGCTATTAAAAGAAATGCAATTCCCTTGTTAGGTAATAACATACAATCTAACTTAATGAAAAAAATAGTAACATCAACAGTAGAAAAAATATATATAGCATTAGACAATGACGCATTAAGAAAATCACTTAAATTTGCTGAAAGATTTATTAATGAAGGTAAGGAAGTTCATCTTGTTGAACTTGAAGGGAAAGACCCTAGTGAAATGGGATTTACTCAATTCACTCATTTAATTCAAAAATCCATTCCTCTAACACAATACACCTTAATGGAAAAAAAGCTATCATTAGTATGAGTAAAAGAAAAATTAAAAAGTCTTATAATAGAATTCTAGAAATTTCAGAAGACTCTAAACAAATCACTCTTCCAGATTCACGTTATTATAGACGTAATGGTGAATATTATCCTTCAATTACATATGTTTTAGGAACATACCCTAAAGGTAAATTTTTTGAAGATTGGCTTAAAAAAGTAGGATATTCTGCAGAATATATTGTTAGAAAAGCAGGAGAAGAAGGTACACAAGTACATGAAATGATTGAAGACTATTTAAATGGTAAAGAATTAAATTTTTTAACCAATGGTCAACCTATGTACAACCCAGATGTATGGCAAATGTTTTTACGTTTTGTTGATTTTTGGGAAGAGTATAATCCTACATTAATTGAAACAGAAGTACATTTATTTTCAGATGAGTTAAAAGTAGCAGGTACTTGTGATATGATTTGTGAAATGGAGATTGATGGAAAAAAAGAATTATGGGTTATTGATTTTAAAACTTCAAATAATTTACAAACTACTTATGATTTACAAGGAGCTATTTATGCTAAATGTTATGAAGAATGTTATGGTAAAACAGCTGATCGTGTAGGTGTATTATGGTTAAAATCAAAATCAAGAGGAGCTGATAAAACTGGTAAACGCTTAAAAGGAAAAAATTGGGAAATGTATGAATCTTCTCGTACTCAAGAAGAAAACATTTCTATATTTAATACAGTTAAAACTTTATTTGATTTAGAAAATCCAAAACATAAACCTATATTTACTGAATTCAGAACGCAAGTTAAAAGAAAATTGTGATATTTATAACAAAATACTCAATTTATGATTTCATTAATTCAATTATTAAAAGAAGCAGTTGATAAACCAAAAGCTATTATACTAGCAGGTGCTCCAGGAGCGGGTAAAGGCTATATATTACGTGGTTTAGATTTATCAGGTTTAACTACTTATAATTTAGATTTAGATTTTGTACCTTTATTAAAAAAAGCAGGAGTTAGCTTAGATTTAAAAAATGCAACACCTGAAGAAAGAAGTGAAGCTGCTAAACTAATGAGACAAGCAGCTTCAAAATTAAAGGATGAAGATTTACCTAAAGCAATTGCTAATAGAGAATCATTTATATTAGATGGAACAGGGGCATCTAGCCGTGCTACTCTTAAATTAAAAGATGAATTAGAAAATGCAGGATACGAAGTATTTATGCTTTATGTTTACACAGATTTAGAACGTTCATTAAAACAAAATCAAGATAGATTTGATAAATCTGGGGGTGAAGATAGAAGTTTAGCACCTGCAATTGTAATGCGTACATGGAATGATGTTACTCAAAATTATGACATTTATAAAAATTCATTTGGTGATAATTTTGTATCTGTTTCTAACTTATTAAAAGATGAAAAATTAGATAATTTAGAAGATATAGTTGATAAATATCTAAAACCATTCAAACCACAAGGTACAAAACCAAAAGATGCTAAAGCACAAGCAAGATCTGATAAAAGAAAAGCTGAAATTAATGCTCAAATTAAAGCATTATTAGCAGATGATGGTGTTAAAAATGTTATTGATAATTCAGTTTCAGCTGAAGAAGCTCAGGCAAAATTAAAATCATTTATTAATGGGTAAAACAATTGCAGCATATGGGGGTGGGTTTAAACCACCAACAAAAGGTCATTTAGAAGTAGTTAAAAGAGCTTTAGATGCACACCCTGAAATAGATGAGTTTATTATTTATGTTGGGGGTAAAGAACGTGATGGTATTAGCCAAACTGAATCACTTTTAATTTGGGATATATTTACAAAATATTTACCAATGAAAGTAAAAATAGAACCATCTAAATTACCAATTGGAGATATTATACGTTTAGGTAAAAACAACCCAGATGATAAAGTATATTTTATTATTGGTGGAAGAGAAGGCAGACAAGATGATTTAGATGATATTGCTAATAGAACAAAAAATATAGAATCAGCTTATTCTAATATGGAAGTAAAAGTACAAACAACACCTGATAAGGGTATGAGTGGTACTAATGCTAGAAAAGCATCTAAAATTTCCTCTGATAAACTCTCTCCTTATCTTCCTGATGAATTAACAGATAAAGAAAAAGAAGAAGTATTTAATATTTTAAGACCTGTAATTAAGGAAGAAATAACTAAACCACAGTTGGATTCAATTGAAAAATATGCTGATGGTTTATTTAATAAATTAGGAATTGATATTGAATTTACTAGACATTTTTTAGATAGAGTAAATGATAAAAGAAATATTAAACCTATATCTGTACCTGAGTTAGTAGGAATGTTTAAGCGTTTACATAGAAAACATGGTAAGCCATTATCTAAAGTAGATGATGATTTTAATGCTGTTGTTAAAGATTTTAACAATAATATCAATATACCATTTGCTATAAATGTTACTGATGATGATATTGAAATGTATGCTAAGACAGTAATGCGTAAAAAAGATTTTAAAACATCAACTCCTGTAATTGCTTTAAATGAAAACAACGAAGTAGACGAATTAGAATCACTTTTAAATAAATGGTCAGCATACTCAGGGCAATACGATTTACTACCAGATATAGCAGAATTAGCTAAAAATTTAGGAGTAAATAACGGTCCTTCTATAGTATATAGGGCAGTACCTGGTTTAGATGAATACCCCTATTCTAAACAAGAAGTTATAGACTATGATAAAGAACAGGAAATAGTAGCAACAACCCCTACCAGAAAACAAGCAGAATACTTTATTACCGATAATGCAGATTGGGCTTATATTTTAGAATATGAACCTCATATTGTAATTAATTTTGATGAATTTGAAAAAAAATATGATTGGTCTGGAAATTGGGGTGAAGGTGAAATATTAATCGATGTAACTAAAAGTAAACTAGTTAATATAGAAGATTATACTAAAAAACAAAATATAAATGAAAATGCTTCATATACTAAAGATATTAATTTAATAGAAAGACTAGCTCAATTAACCCAACATATGTTAGATAAAGGAATGAATATAGAACCTTTACCTAATTTAGAATTTGTTGATGGTGATAGTGAAAATGCACGCGAATTTCTCGGTAAAACAGCGTATTATGACCCAAATACTCAAACTATAGTATTGTATACCGAAGGTAGACATCCTAAAGATATAGCGCGTAGTTATGCACATGAAATGATTCATCATATTCAATATTTAGAAGATAGATTAGGTAACATTCAAACTACAAACACACAAGAAGACGATAATTTAAATGATATTGAAGCTGAAGCTAATTTAAAAGGCACAATGACATTTAGAAATTGGACTGATAGCCTAAATGAAGCAATTGTAGGTAATAAAATTGAATGTGATAAGTGTGGTTGGGATTGGAAAATAGTAGAAGGTGGTAATGATTTATTTGTATGTCATAAATGTGGAAATGATAATACCCCATTAAATGAAGTAAAACCTTATAAACATAAACATGGTTTTGATGATAAGTTAGGTAAAGATCCATTTGGTTTAAATCAATTTGCTAGAGAAATTGCTGAAGAAGTTTTGATATCTGAAGAAGAGGTTGTATCTTCACCCCCTATGGAATATAAAATATACTCAGATATGGATGGAGTTATTACTGACTTCAACAATCGTTATAAAAAATATGCAGGTATGATGCCTTCAGAATATGAAAAAAAGTTTGGTAAAGACAAATTTTGGGAATTAGCTGATGCTGAAGGGGTTGCTTTTTGGGTAGGAATGCCTTGGATGGAAGATGGTAAAAATTACTGGAATTATATTAAAGATTATGATGTAGAATTACTTTCATCTCCCTCAAGGTCTGAAACCTCAAGATTAGGAAAAAGGCTATGGGTTAGAAATAATCTTCCTGGAATTAAATTAACTCTAGCACAAGCTTATAATAAAAAAAATTATGCTGAACCTAATCATATTTTAATTGATGATAGAAAATCAAATATAGAACAATGGATTAAAGCTGGAGGAATTGGAATATTACATACTTCTGCTGAAGATACAATTAACCAGTTAAAAGCATTAGGATTATGAGTAAATTAAATACATTATCTGGGGGGTATAAAGGTGGATCTCCAAGAACTAGAAGTAATAACCCACCAAAACCCTTTTCAGGTGATATCCCAAAACAGGTAGATGCTAATCAATTAGCAAATCAATTAAAACAATGGCATAGTGGAGGTAATTTATCTAATGAAGGAGTTCAAATTATTATCCAAGCTTTAAATAAATTAGTTATATGAGTAAAGTTCAAGGTTTAAATAAACAGTTTACAGAAAGAGATGTAAACCGAATGCGTAATCTTATTCAAGGTAAGCATGGAGATAAAGTAGGTCAAAGTGTAGGATATAGTAAACAAGAAAAAGATTATAAAGAAGGTGATGTATGGGAAGAAGATGGTCGTAAATGGACTATTAAAGAAGGTATTAAACAAAATATTACTAAATTAGATAAAGCTAAAAAGGCTCATATTATGCCTCTATTTTGTCCTAATTGTGGGGCTAAAATGCATTCTGATATAGATAAACCTTATTATAACATTCATAAAAAGTGTTTCAATTGTGTTGTTGAATTTGAACATCATCTTAAAACATCGGGTTTATATGAAATATATGAATCTAAAATTATTAATTCTGAAATAGATAATTGGATTAACGAATTTAAATCTTTTATAGAATCAGAACTATCTATATCAAATAATTCTTTTATTTCAGAACAAGGAGATCTTGAAAAATGGAGTGGAGCTCCTAATAAAGAAAAAGTTTTAGAAGGATTAGAGAAAACTATTGATTATTTAAATAGTCTTAAAAGATAACACATTTTTATATATTTATAAATAAAACTAATGGATAATTTTAACATTACCAAATGGAATCGAGATCGTTATTTGAACGAATCACAAGTAAATGAGTATGGTGAATACGATAATAAAGCAAAAGATTTAACTACTGATATTAAAAAAATCTTATCAAGATATAGTCCTTATGTTAGTATGGGAATGTATAGTGGTGACAGACCAGATTCAGACCCCTTAAAAGATAAAGGATATGGGAGCATTTCATTTAGATCATATGAATTGCCTGATGAGGATTGGAATAAAGCTTTAAAATGGGTTGAAAGTAATGGATTTGAAGTAACTTCAGATTCTAATTATTATGAAGAAGACCCAGGTGAAAGATATTATTACCCAAAAATAAAATTTCAATTTAATGTAGCAGATTTTCCAATTAATGAGATGGATATTAATGATCCAATCCTTGTAAAAATGAGAGCTGCTAAAGATGCTGCTAAAAATCAAAAATCAGATTTTGGTAAAGAATATGGTGATGCTGTTAAAAAAGCTTATAGTGGTAATAATAATGATACTAAAATGAGATCTTTATTAAAACAAAGAGCTCAACTAATGCGTGATATGGAGCAAGAAGCTGAACCAGAAGGTGGGCCAATTGCTGATGAATATGGTAGTAAATTAAATCGTATTGATAAAGCAATAGCTAAACTATCAGGTAGAAAAGAAATGACTTATGATCAAGCAATATCTGAAAGTGCTTCTACTGAAGAAAAACGTATTGCTTTGCGTGCTATTAAAAGTATAGCTAAGTATAGAGGTGTTAGTGAAGATGAAGCAAAACGAGATCTTACTAGAGCAATTGAACAATTAGGTAGTTTAAAAGAAGCAATAAAAGATATCAAAGAAACTATTGAATTAGGAAAAAATTTAAATGAAGAACTTTGTGCTAAAGGTAAAGCATATAGAAAAAAAAGAATGGCAGCTGGTGAAAAATCATCTGCTTATTTAAATGGTCGTGCTGTTAAAGTATGTAAAGGTCAAATGAAAGGATAATATGAAGGATCTTCAACAAATACAAGAATTTTTTTCAAAACCTATTTATGAGAATGAATTGGATGCTTTAGGTGATGAATTAGCAAACGCTATTGAAGATAAATTAGAGGATAAAAAAGATGAATTAAATGAAGCAATTGATCCCATTTCTATTCTTTCTTATGTTTTAGCTGGAAATACATTAGTTAACATTATGGCTAAATATACTGCTAAATTATTTAAAAAATATAATTTTGGTAAGGGAGAAGAAGCAGCTAAAAAAATATATAATTTTACCCATAAATTAGAACAAGACTTTAAAGGCCCAATTGCACGTGTAGTTGGAGTATTTACTAAAGATGCAAAAACAAAATCTATTATAACTGATAGTTTATTTGCTTTATTACTATTAGGTCTAGGAGCTAAAGCAGGTACAGAAGCATTTTCTGCTTTAAAAAAATCAAATGTAGCAGCTAGTAGTATTAGTGGTTTAAAAGCTGCGTTAAAAGGAAAAGATATAGCTACATTAATTAAGGACATAGCAGGAACAATATCATGATAACAGAAGAAAGAGTACGCGAAATAGTAAAAGAATCACTACGTGATTGGTTTAAAAAAGAAAACTGGGTACGAATTAACACCTCGGGCAATATAGCAGGTGATTGTGGTACTATGAAAAAAGGTAAAGCAACTACTAGATGTTTACCTAAGAAAAAGGCACAATCTTTAACAAAAGCAGAAAGAAAAGCTACAGTTGCTAAAAAAGTACGTGGAAGTAAGAAAGGAAAACAATTTGTAGGTAATACAAAATCCGCAAAATATCAAAAAGGAACGTATCAGAAAAAATCTTAATATATTTATAAATAAAACCCCAACTAAATAATAATAAAATGAAAAAATCGGAATTAAAAGAAATTATCAAATCTCAGTTTCTATCTGAAGCTGAAGATTCTAAAAAAGGTAATAAAGAAGAACAAAAACGTATGGAAGGTGCTATCCGTGATGATAGAGACCACATTAAAGATCTTGAAAAAGATATTAAAGACAATGAAGAAAAATTAGCTAAACTTAAAAAAGATTTTAAGGATGATGTTAATGAAGGAGACATTGTAGATGAAGCTGTAGAAGACGATGTTAACGTTGATGTTGAAAATGAAGAAGACATTAATGTAGATGTAGAAGATGAAATTGATGTTGATGATGTATCTAAAGAATCAGACATTGAAGTTAAATCTGAAATCCCAGGTGAATCTGCTGATACAGCTGCTATATTAGGTCTTTTAACTAAAGCCCAAGAAAAAGCTGAAGGTATGGGAGATGAAAAACTTATGGACCAAATTGGAAATACTATTACTTATTATACTAGAGCTCATGTTGTTGCTTCAACTAACGAAGAAGTAGTAGCTGAAGAAACAGTAGAAGAAACAGTAGAAGAAAAAGTAGAATTAGATGAGTCTTTAGCTAGATTTAAAAAATTAGCAGGATTAATCAAATAAGTTATTAAATAATAAAATTTATAAAAATGAATACACAAGAATTAAAAGAACAATTAGATAATATTTACGAAACATTTACATTGGAACATGGAGGTAAATCAAAAGCAGCTCATGGTCGTGCCAGAAAAGCTTTAGGTGCCTTTAAAAAATTAATTAGTGAATATCGTAAAGCATCTATTGCAGAAGATAAAGCAAAATAAAATGAACGAACGCAAACTTACTAAATCTGAACTTAATAAAAGGGAAGATATTATTATGAAAATGAAAGATAACAAACGTGATCTTGTCAAAAAATATGGTAAGGATGCAGAGGCTGTTATGTATGGACGTGCTACTAATATGGCTAAAAAACAAACCAAAGAAATGAGAGACCCTAAACTAACGGAATTAATAAAAGATGCTTTAAAAAATCCTAAAAAAGCCGATTTAAATAAGGATGGTAAGTTATCAGATTATGAAGAAAAAAGAGGGGCTGCTATTGAAAAAAACATAAAAGAATTAGATTCTTCAATTCCATTGGAGAAAGATTTTACTTATGATTATGAAGATATAGGTCAATTTTATTTAGAGGGTTTTAATAGACCACATTCATTAAGTAATAGTGAATTAGAAAATTTAGGTAAGCAAGTTGTTGATAGATTATATGGTGGTGATATTGGTAAAGCATATGATGATCTAGTAAATCCTAATAAAAACCCATATGATATAAATGAAGTAGAATTACCAACATCAATTATCCAAAAATTATCTAATGAAATTAAAGATGCTCAAGGATTTGCTAAAGCAATGCTTGGGATTTATGATGCAATACAAGATAAAGAACAAAAAGACTATTCTAAAAACCAAAAATTTAATAGAGTAATTGATTTTTTAAAAGATATTGCAGATGATGAAGTAGAAGCTGAAATAAAAGAAGATCTAGATTTAGGTCATGAAGATAATGAGCCAGGCATGTTGCAAGGTGATTTATATCAAATTGGTAAAGCATCTATGGAATTATATAAAATTTTAGATCAATTTGAAGGCATGGGAGAAGTAGATTTACCTTCATGGTGGCAGAGTAAAGTATTTAAGGCAAAAGAGGCTTTAGTTGGGGCTAAAGAATACCTTGAATTTGAACTTAAAGAACCAAAAATTGATGCCGTAGTAGACATAGCTACAGACGTAGTAGATGAAGAAGTAAGCCAATTAGGTACAGACGATGATACAGGATTTCAAGCATCATTATACACACCAAATGAGTTAGGTGATGTTTCTGTAGGACGAGAATATGCTTCAGGAGCTTTTGAAGAAAATAAAAAATCAATAGAAGAAAATATGAACTATAATAAATGGCGCCGTGCCTTTAACGGAAAAGTCTTTGCTGTAAAAACTGTATTATTAGAAGATTATAATAATAACAAAAAACGATATACTATTCGATTTAAATACAATGAAACCCCAAGAGCAGATGTAGTTTCTGTAAATGAAATACATTTTGGGGGTCATGAAGGTAGTGGAATGCCATTTTCATTATCTAACATGCAAACTAAACCTCGACATTTATTCACATCCGATGATAAATTTGAATGGGATAATGAAGAAGAATTTGAAAAATTCTTACAAGAAGGCTCTAAAGGATTAGAAAATTTACTATCATTTTTCTTAGGAGGAAAATTTGCTGATGATGCTATTGAAAATCATCTTGAAACTGGAGTATATAAAATTATAAAAATTAAAGAAGCAGAATATCTCCCAGCAGCATCTGTAAATGAATCTACCTCAAAACATAGCTCATTAGCTGAAAAATTAGCTAAAGAATTAAAAGAGGGTCTACCTAAAGGCTTTTGGGATAAAAAAATGAAAGCTAAAGATGAAGTAGATGAAGGAATGCCAGGTAACCCAGAAAGATTTGTTGGTTCAGGGGGTGATGAAATTGATCAAGATTCAAATATAAATGTAACTAAAGATAATCCTGCACAAGATGCTGAAATAGGATTTGGATTAGAAGAAGATTATGATTCTTTAGTTAATAAAATAAAAAAACAA
>Ga0181377_1000087_pt1 | contig 35398 bp, 55 predicted proteins | sample LowvirmetaG_9_FD_130160 | JGI IMG/M metagenome (GOLD analysis project Ga0181377, IMG submission 130160) | Marine viral communities from the Subarctic Pacific Ocean - Lowphox_13 viral metaG | ecosystem: Environmental > Aquatic > Marine > Oceanic | place: Subarctic Pacific Ocean | collected...
GGAGAAAACATGAAAAATACTTCAATTTTAAATGAAATAGGTTTTGCACATAAAATTACAGATGTAAGTGTTGGCTTTCCTTTTTGCACTGGAAGAGTTAACGGTAAGCTTTTTACAGCAGGAACAATGAGATCGTCAAATGGATTTCAAATATGGAAAGTTATTCCAAGAGAATCTGATAAACTAAGTAAAGGAGAAATGGTAGCTATTTCCCATGCACTTGTAAAAAATTATCATCTTAACGAAAAATATCCGCTCAGAGAATCAAATGGAGAAAACATGAAAAAAAGAATGAGTATTTTAGAAGCCTTGAGCGAAATACCCGATTTAGGCGAAGGTTCTTACAGTGATATGCATGAAGATGAAGAAAGCCTAGATGAAGCTATGTACGAAGAAGATAGTGTAGAAGAAGGTGGATGTGGAAGTATGTACGAAGAAGAAGCTGATCTTAAAGAAAGATTTTTAAACGAGTCTCGCAATTGGGACAAATTTACCAAAGATTTAATTAAAAGAGAGAGAAATAACTTAAAAGAAAGAAAAGAAAAAAGAATAGATGAAAAATCTCCACAACGTGAATATAATAAAAGATATAGAGAAGACTGGAAAAACTCCACGCGTTGGAAAAAATAAAAGGATATTTTAAATGAAAAGAATTAAAACTGCAGATCAGCTTAAGCTTTTTTTAGAAGCAGTTGCCAAAGAAGCAACAATAAAAGCAAAAGATAAACTAATGGAAGATATTGATCAGGAAGTAGAATATTTTGCAAGAGGCTTAAAGACCAACAAAAGAAATCAAGCAGGATATTCAAAAATGATGCCTCTCGTTGAAGTTGAAGATGAAGAAGAAGAAGGTGCGAAAGACCCTGTTGTTGCAGGCACGCCAGAAGAGGCTGAACCTGAATCTGAGCCTGCTCCTGAACCCAAAGCTAGGAACAAAGCAGAGATTGATATTCCACTTGTAGAAGAAGAGCCTGAATTTGAAGATATTATTAGAGCACTTGGTTGGATAAGAGCAGGTGCTTCAGTTAAAGGCGATATGAAAAAAGAGCTACAAGCCTATATTGAAAGTCTAGGTATGCCTGAATTAAAAGCACTTTATACAATGTTATCTTCTATTGCAAACATTCTTCACAAGGAAATCACAGGTGACAAAGGTCAAGACCCAGAAGACCCACCGCTAAATCTTGTCATTGATGACCCAGAAGCTGAAGAAGATTCAAAACAAAAAGATACAGGCGCTTCCGAACCTACAAACCCTAAAGACGATGACGCACCTATTAAAGTTGGGCAAGCTCAAAGCCTTAATGAGATGAGAAGACTTGTTAGAAGTTTAATGAGCAAGTAATGAAAAAAATACAACTATCAAGCGGAAGAATGGTTGAATACGGAAGTCATAAGCATATTCAAGAGCTTGATGATATACTTTTGCGATTAGATCATTTTAGAAAAAAGATAATTGGTTCAAATAGAAAACTAAGAAAAGAGCGCTATACTGTTTCGAAGGCAATTGAAAGTATTCGACATATGAAGAGAAAGCTTGAAAAAGAAAATGCTAAAAATCTTGTTGTTGAAGAAGCTATTTTTGAAAATATTGTAATGGGGATATTAAATGAAAAACCTAAGAAACACTATTAGACAAATAATCAAAGAACAAAGATCTTATTACGGAAGAATGGGGTCAGGCTTTCTTTTTTATTGCGAAGAAGATCAAACTGTTCTATTAGGAAAAAGAAGCTTTGGTACTACTAACCCTGGTTCCTGGGGAGTTATAGGCGGTGCTATTGATCCTCCCCGCAAGGCTTTGCAAATTATTTCTTCTGATGAAAAAGAAGCTTTTTTTAAAAATATTACTAAGGAACAGATTCTTTCTTCTGCTGAGAAAGAAGCAAAAGAAGAGTGTGGAAGATTGCCACCTAGCTATGGTCGACAAAATATCGTAGAAGAAATAGCTTATGAAGACAATAACTTTAAGTATATTAGCTACATTTATAAGATATCTTATTCTGATAAGGACAAATGGGTAATATATCCAACGGACGGAGAAAATAGTTATATTGAATGGATTTCTATTTTAGATTTAAAAAATCAAAAATATGGCTTGCATTTTGGTGTAATTGATATATTTAAAAAATCAAATTATTTAAAAAATAAAACAATATCTTCAGACCCGGAATTTGAAAAAAAATCAAAAGAAATTTCTGACTTATACGTCCCGGGTGGATGGGTTGATCCTAAAAAACTATTTCAAAGAAACCATATTCCATTTAGTAAAGCTAACAGACCAGATCCAGACATTGGGTATTATGCACACATGGGTCAAAGGTTAGGAGACTATTACCAGAATTATATTGGTGGTGGTGATGGAATCCATCCGCTAGCCATTGGTAGCTTTGCGACTCCAAAGAAGCTTAGCAAAGAACAGCTTGCTGATGCTGAAAATGTCGCCAAAAATCTTGGAGCAGATTTTTATGAACCTGATACTGCGATAGAAAGAGAGCTATTTCATGCTATACGAACATGGCATTCAAAGGACGAAGATGACGGTAGTATCACAAAGTTTGTTGCTGATAAGATAACAGACCTTACAAATAAAGGACAATACACAGATGTTTTTGTACCTTACTTAAAAAAAGCATACAGAGGGATGCCGTTATCTCGCAATCAGATTATTTCATATTTTGGAATAGACCTCCAAGAAAAATGGGAAAATAGAACTAGTAATAAACAAATAAGTATTGTTATTGATAAACCAGACTTTAATTTACATCACTATGAATACGAAAACGAACATTCTCACCAATTAGAGGGTCACGTTGCAAATAAATTAAGTCAGTCAGAGATGTTAGAACTAGCAAAAAAAAGTTTAAAAGAGTTCTCTTCTACAGCAAATTTAAATTCTATATCTAAAGTCCGCTCGAAAGAATTCATTTCATCCATTGCTGCTAAATACGGCGATTTCCCAGGACACGGTCCTAATGGTGAATATACCATGATTCGCTATGCATATAAAAATAAAAGAAATTTTACAAATTTTTCAAAAAATATTGAAACAGCAATGAGCTTTTCAAACTACAATAAGCTACATCGAGGCTTTTTAGATCCTGACTATAAATACACAGGGAAGGAGAGGTACCCTGTTATTTTTGAAATTGATGGTGCCGATCTTGATACAACGATTGTTGATTTAACAAAGCCTCCTTACTCTTTTGGACAAGGAAATTTTAGTGAAGAAGAAGTATACGTTTTTCATGAGCCTATAAAAGTATCAAAGTTGTACATTAGAACTGTTCCTTCTTATCGTTAAAAATATCTTGTTTTTAAGCAGTTAATCTATTAATAGATTATTAATATTGCTAATAAGCACGATGTGTTCGACCATATCTGGAATTCCCATTGGTGCTGATATTTTTATTGCAGAAATAATACCTATGACATTTCCCGATTTATCAAAAACAACAGATCCGGAAGAACCAGGCCATGCAAAAGTATTGCCTACTATTGTTGTACCAGCTGTGCTAGAAAGCATACCGCTTGAAATATGCCATGTTTCCCCATCTGGGTGTCCTGTGTGGTAAATTTTTTCACCAATGTAGTTTGTATTTTTTGTTTTAAACTTTACAGCTTTTGTACATGTTAGCTTTTCTTTAGGTTTCAATATTGCAATATCATTTTCTATATCAATATATGTTACTTCTGCTTCAACAATATTTGTATCTTTTTCACCAATAAATACTTTAGAACCTCCAGATACAACGTGAGCTGCTGTTAGAATAAACATATTGCCTTTTAAATGAAAGTAATTTCCTGATCCCGATCCTAGCGTAGCCTCCTCAGATGTTGAAAATATGACAACTGAGGAATAATAAGATCGTTTGAGCCCTGAAGGTGCAAATGGATACATTTTTTCTTCATTGACTGTATAGTTTAAATCATTGTCTTTTTCAATCGAAGCAGGTTTCGCAAAGACAATTAGTGACAATAGTATATTTTTAATCATATAGCCCCCTATAATTTTAACTATAGGAGAAAACTAACATTGTTCCGTCGTTTTCAAACGTTTTTAAATAACTTTGTGTATTTTGTAATAAAATATTATATAATAATATTAACAAAATAATGTTTATATAATATTTATTCTTTCTCTTTTGTGAGAAATGAATCTTGTTTCTTTTACAACAGCTTAGTTTTACAATGAGAAATAGATAAAAAAATATTGTATAATAAATTTATAAAATTAAAAATATAATATTATGGAGGTTTCAATATGAAGAAACTCGGAATTATTGGTGGTGGTTTCAAACCATTCCACATTGGACACTTTTCTAAAGTTGCATTAGCACTTAATGAATGTGATCATGTAATTGTATGCTTTGGCAAAGGTGAAAGAAAGAAAGGTTCAAATCTCTTTTATTCAAAAGATATGTGCAAAGATGTCTATGATATCATCTCTGTTGATTTGCAAAATCAATTTGGTAAAAAAATTACAACATCGATATCAAGTATCTCACCTGTAAGAGATATTTTTGCAATTATTGCAGCAAAAGCTTTTGATCCTTTTGAAGACGATATTGGATTTGATATTAATTTTATTAAATCTTTTGATTCAATTGTTGTTTATGGTTCACAAGATGATGCTGGCAAATATACAAGGCATTTTGGAACTGACAAAGAAGAAAAATACTTTGGTTGTCTGGTTAAAAACAATCAACTAACCTTTGAAACAGATGAATCTTTTGAAAAATCTGCAAAATCAATACAGTCGTATTACGGAGGGCAATTAGCAAATAGTTCCTATCTTGTCAATATGGCAAAAACTCGAGGTGTTGATGTTAGAAACACTGTTGTTAATAATGACTTTGAAAAGTTTTATGAGCATATGTGCCCAATTATTAACAAATCAAAATCAAAACAAATCTTTAATCTTTTAAAGGAAGGTGTAAATGAAAAAGCTTGATGCACATATCTTTTCGCTTGTAGAAGATCCTAGTATGACTTTTCGTGAATTGCTGGATATCATAAATTCAATATGTCTGGAAAGAATTCCATTGTCAGAAAAAATTGACGGTCAAAATTATACACTTGGATTTTTAGATGGTAAATTCTATCTAATGCAAAAAGGCAATCCAGACTTTAAAAAGATAAAGTCCACGTCTGATTTAAAGGATGAAATCTATCATCTTTCACATTCTCTTAACCCGAGTGCAGGTCGTTTAATATCAATTAAAAAGCTAATGCTTTCACACTTGGTAAAAGTAAACGAGTTATATAATCAAAACAAACCTAACATTCCTCAATATTCAATTATTGAATGTGCAATGTTATCAAAAGAATTTGTTAATCTAGTTGAATATAGTGAACCACATTTAGGCCTGGTTGTACTCGACACTATCGGAATGGAAATGGACAATAAGATATTTGAAAGCCTAGGAATGCATTGTCTCGAGACTCTAGATTACAAGGTTTCACAAGACTGGAACGAAAAAGTATATTCTTACTTATCTTCACTAGGTGGATACAATCTTGATTCAACAATAGGTGAATATGCTTCTAATGAAGCAAAGCCTTTGCTAACTAAGATAGGATTTAAAGAAAAAGATCTTGATAGTTTTTCAAAGCGAGTAGGTTTTAAAAATAAAAAACTTGCATCCCACCGACAGATATCAAAAGATCTATGGAAAAAGTTTCAACTAGCTGAAAAATCTTGGTATTTATATCGAACTGCAGTTTTACCATTAGACATTATGCTATTTGATATGCTTGAGGATATATTTAAAAATTCAACAGGTCTACTGAATGTAGAGACAGATTGGGAAACAATGTATCAAAATCTAAGTGATCTATTGAGTTCAAATCCAATAGGAGATGAAATTGAAGTCCAAAAGTTTTTATGGGAATCTGAGATCATTCAGCCTTATCTTGGCTTTGACTTTCTTAATGAAGGCATTGTATTTGCATGGAAAGATAAGAGATATAAAATAACAGGTGCGTTTACACCAATAAATAAAATTAACGGATTTAAACTTTACAAATCAAACAAAATCAAATTTAACAAAGGAGTCTAGTCATGGGCGGAAAAGCATTTAAAGAACAATACTCAATTCAACAAGTAGACAAAGAAGCTACACAATCAATTCTAGAAATTATTAAATCATCTTTAGAATATAACCATGCAGCTGTAGGTAATTCTGAAAACGTTTTATCAGATAGCCTGAAATTAACAGGCGATATCGATATTATTATTAATGCAGATAAAAATGATCTTTTTCAATCTCTGGATAATATCAAAGCTTGTGTTGCTAAAAAGAAAATTGCAAATAATGTTTTAACTGTTTTTAGTTACGGCGGCAACTTTTATCAAGTTGACTTTATGACAACAAAAAATATAAAGCTAGGTAAATGGTTAATGAAAGGTAACCCTAATAAATCTGGTATAAAAGGTGCAATGAGAAACATGTTGTTTTGCATGCTATGTAAAGACATGTCTAGTTTTTGTACAAAAGAAGACGTTGTAACAACAAAGTTTTCTTTATCATTTCCAGGTGAACTAAGGTTTGTATCAAAAGCTACTGATGGATCGATAGATAAAGATGTTTTAATTTCCAATCCTAAGCAGATAAGATCTGTTCTAAGGCTTTCAAAGAATGAAAAGCTATACCCATATAATACATTTGAATCTGTTGTAGATTATCTCATTGACAATGATATATATACATATGAAGATCTGGTAAGTAGCTTTTCAAAATATATTGAAAAGTCTTGGGTTGCAAAATCAATGCCAGAAGAAGTGGAGAAAGCAATTGAATACATCAAAGGAAAACAAATCTGAGATTTTGGTCGAAGAAGTATTTAGAAATGTTGCTAAATTAAAACTCGAATGCGATGACTGGGTGGAAATAAAGAAGCTTGTAATGAAGCAAGTTGCTCCAGTTCATCGCAAAGTTTTCTCGCGTAGAGATCAAAAGACAAAAAATCATCCTCCTTTAAATTCTTTTGAAGAAAAGATGAAAAACCTATACAAAGAGATTTCAGGAGTAGAATTACTTCTGAGAGAGCTAAACGAAAGAAGAGAGATTTATGGAAGACTATTCAGATAAAAATTTGCGAGCCCTGATCGCTGAAATGATAAAGATATCAGAAGCAACCAAGAGTGTTGCTGGTAGAGTCAATCAGCAAAAGACAGTCGTAGGAACTGATAAGTCTTACAGACCTAGCTCAGTTTTGTTTAATATGTTTAAAAGAGTTTTTACAGTTGCTGGATTTTCTGCGCTTGCTGGAGCAGGCTTAATCTTTGAAAAAGAGTTTACGCTTGCAACTTTAGGTGCAGCTGCAAACGAGGCAGGTGATTTTTTTACTGCCTTTTCAAAGGCTTCTAAATCAAAAAAAGGAAACAGAATAGAAAACTTTCTTGATATTGTAGATGGAGATGCCAAGGTCAACACGTATAGATACCTTCGAAAAATAAATGAGCTTGATGCAACAAACGAATCTTTAACAGCTACTGCAGTAAAAGAAGCTTATCTTGCATTTGTACAATTCTTTAGTGTAGATATTAAAGAGCCCGGTACTGAGGATTATGAAATATATGCTGCCTTTATGGGAGGCAACATGCAAGCAGTTTTTACCCCTAGCCTCTTCAAGGTTGAGAATAATAAATTTACAGCAACTTCAACAGCTAATAGCTATATTAAAACTCTTGATAAAAAAATATATGATATGATAGCATCTGCTGCAGATCCTGAAAAAGATCCAAAAGTTAGAAAATCAGAAATTAATGTTGCATATAATACATACAAAGCTGCAATTGAAATGGGAAAAGGTCCTAATGAGTTAGGTGTAACTTCAATATTGGTAATGTCAGATACTGAGAAAGGCTTTATTAGAAACCTTGTTGGATTTGTTGGTGATACAATAGAAGGATTCGAAGAGATAAGACAGGGAATAAACGATATTAGGAGAGGTGTGTTACCTGGAAGTCCTCAAACGCCTACAGGAGCCCCATCTAATTAGTAAAATTAATTATTTACACTTTGTTTTTTAAGCATATAATTTTAAAAATTCGAGGTGAATATGAAAAGAACAAACTGGGTTCCAGAAATCTTATACGAAGAAACAGCTGAGGGTGAAAGTAGTAGCTTGCCATTTGTAATGGTTCCTCATGATGAAGAAATGCCAAATTTATTGTATATCTTTGAAAGTAAAGATACAGGTCGCTTTGAGCCAAATAGTGAAGGTGATCCTGTTCCTGTTTACGAATGGGATTTACATCAATATGCTGATATGGTAATTTTGAAAAATAAGCTTGAACCGCATATATATGATAAGGTTAGGCTTGCACTTGGCTTGGAAAAGCTTGCTGAGGCCACCCAAAAAGGTATTGCAGCTACAGAAAGAATTAGAAATAATTTAGATCAATAGTGAATCTTACTTTTTTTGTGTATAATTAAATATAAGATCTGTTGGAGGACTTAATGAATTTTAACAAAAATAGAATGGCCAAGCTCGCAGGTTTGCCACAAAACAAAAGAGTTATTAGAGAAAATAGAAGAAGAGCTATCTTAAGAAAAAGAAGAGCATTATTAAGAGAAGGTAGGGGTCACAGCAGTAACTCTGGAGATCAAGGAGTATCTAATTATTTTGACTATAATTTGGACGACTTGGGTGATGATCTTAGTATGGACTACGGTATGTCTGGTGGTGATTCACAGAGCAGCTATCAAGCTAATCTAAGAAGAAAAATGTACGACGACGATTCCTATGATGAGTCAATACCAGCTACTGATGCAATGGCTTTTATGGATGACGTTGATCTTATGGATATGGATTCTTATGATAGCAGTGGAAGATATGCTAGGGACATGGCTTTTGATCCCGAAGATGATCCTGAATTTGGTATGGATATGGGTGTTGAACAGCCATACGGTCTTGCTAGCCTCGGGAAAGGCTCTATAAGAGAGCACGTCTCCGAAATGGTTCACAGTCATATGGGTGAAGACGTTGATGAAATGAACTATGAAATGTATGAAATGAACGAAGAAGACGAAGAAAAAGATAAAAAAGACGAAATGGTTGAAATTGACGATAAGGCACTTAAAGAAGAGTTTTTAAACATCAAAAGAAAAAGACTTAACGAGGCTAGACTTAAAGCTGTAATTGAAGATGAACTTAGAGATGTTCTTGCCGAAATGCAGTACGGTTCTGGCTGGATGTATGGTGATAACAAACCACAATCTTCTAGCAAGGGAAGAATCACAAGAGGCTTTAAAGGTTTGGGGTTTAAATAGAATGAAATTTAATAAAGATAGAATAGCCAAGCTTGCAGGCATACCATCTGTAAAAAGAAGCTTAAATGAATCAAGAAAAAGGTCAGCCTTAAGAAAAAGGCTTTTATCTGAAAGCAGTGAGGCTGATGAACTAAACGCTATGCTTAGAGATCTCGGGATTGAAGAAGTACCTGCCTCTTCTAAAAAACGCAGTTCGCGATCAGCTTTGGACGCACAATACGGAAGCATGGACTCTGAATTAGCAGTTGCTGATTTTATGGGAGGGGAATATATGGGTGATGAAGATTTTGATTCATCAGTTGAATACGATCCTTATCAGTCAGAAACAATGTCAAGCTATGACGATGAGTCAGGCCTCATGTCTGACATGCCAAGCTTAACCGGGGTGATGCATTCAGACCCTTATATGGATGATTACGAAGAAGAATCATCATTTGACGATACAGACTTTCTTGGTGAAGCTGAAGATAAAGATGAAGATAAGCCTGAAAAAGTTGGAAAAATGCCTCCAGTTTCAAGACCTCCAACACGCACGCCTTCATCTTCTAAGACTAAAACTGCTAAAGAAAAAGATAAAAAAGACGAAATGGTTGAAATTAGCGAAAAAGATCTTATTAGAGAAGTTAGAAATATTAAGCGAAGAAAAATCAATGAAGCACGTCTCAGAGCTGTAATTGAAGATGAGCTTAGAGAAGTATTATCAGAGATGAGACACAGATCAAAATTTAAATAAAACAAACACTTCTTTTTTTATTGTTTTAAACCTCGGCCAAGGCCGAGGTTTTTTTATTTAAACAATACAGTTTAATATGGATATAATAAATAAAAGAGGTGTTAAATGTATGACGTAGGACAAATAATATATATTTATAAAGTTTCTAGTGAAAGCTTGTTTCCTTGTGTAATAGCAGAACAAGTTGTTAAAAAGACTTTAAATGGTGAAGAAATAAACTATACAGTTCTTTTACCTGATGAAGAAGAAACACTTGTAGATCTTTTAAAGCTTGATGCAAAATGTTTTATTAATATTGAAGAGTTTAATAGTTACTATATTGAAGAAGCAAATAAAAGAGTAAAATCCGCTGTTTTAAAATGTAGTCAAATTGAAAGCGTAAGATTTAAAAAATTTCAAGATAAAACAGATAAAACTAAGAAAGCTAACAAAGAGGCTATAGAGAAAGATCTAACAAATAAAATATCTGTTAGTGATGAAAATGATGTTAAAATTAATGTTGATTTGTCAAGATTAAAGGAGGTTGGTTTATAATGGAAAATTATTTAAATGATGTGACACAATGCAATTTAAGGCAACGAGGATTACTAAAAGAAAATGAAGTTGCAAAAAAAATTGGTGATCTTGTAGTGGCAGTTTCAGCTATTGATAATTCTCAAAGGATTGTTGGAAAGGCTGCTAATGTTTTAAATGAAAATAAAAAAGTTTTAAAAGGGTAAATAATGAAAAGATATGTAATTATTGATGAAAAAATGAGAAACGAAATATTAAAAGGTGTCAACACTTTGTGTGATGCAGTTAAAATTACAATGGGACCTAGCGGCCAAAATGTCTTAATTGATATGCCTGGTCAAAACCCAGTCATTACAAAGGACGGAGTTACAGTTGCAAAGTCTATTGATTTATCTGACCCTATCCCAGGAATGGGTGCAAGAGTAATTAGACAGGCATCAGAGATGACAGCTGATGAAGCGGGTGATGGTACAACCACATCAGCTGTTTTATCACAGGCTATTTTTAAAGCAGGCCTTAAGCTAATTAGTGCTGGGCACAAGCAACAAGATATTAAAAAATCTTTTGAAGATGCATCAAATGATATTATTGATATTTTAAATAGTAGTTCAAATAAAATTGAAACAAAAGAAGATTTATTTAATATTGCAAAAATATCAGTAAACGGAGAAGAGGCACTTGCAAGAAAAATTACTGATGCTTTTGAAGCAGTTGGCAACGATGGGATTGTTACTGTCGAAGAAGCAAAAGGGACCAAGACAATTGTTTCTATAAAAGAAGGTTTTCAGTTTAATAGGGGCTTTATTTCACCTTACTTTATTAACGAAGAAAAAACTTCAAAGTGTATTCTTGAAGACCCGTTGGTTATAACAGCATTTAAAAAGTTTGATAATGTTCAAGAGATGGTAGGTATATTGGAATATTGTCTTGCTGAAAGCAAGCCACTACTTCTTATTTGCGAAGATGTTGAAGGTGATGCACTAAAGACGTTTATTGTAAACAAGGTTAGGGGCAATCTTAAAGTTTGTGTAGTTAAACCTCCGTATGTAGGTTCTCAAAAGTTTGAAGCATTGAAAGACATTGCGTCAATTACGGGAGGCGTTTTATTTGACTCAAACACTTCAATGAAAGATTTTAAAATCGAAGATGCAGGAAGATGTGAAAGAGTCGAAATAACAAAAAATAGTTGTCTCTTAGTTGGAAACAAACAAGATGAAGAAAGGGTTCAAGAAAGAATTGAATCAATTAAAAACGATATTTCTGTTTCAAATGAAGAAAAAGAAATTAGGCTTTTAAAAGAAAGGCTAACAAAGATTAGAGGTAAAATTGCTGTTTTAAATATTGGGGGATCGACTGAAGTTGAAATTAGAGAAAAAAGAGATAGAGTTGATGATGCCCTATGCGCAACCACATCTGCTGTAAAGAGCGGATATGTTGCAGGTGGTGGGCTTGCGCTTGTTAATGCTGCAATCAAATCTTTAAAAGAAGACGATGGTGTATATAACGTTTTTTTAGAAGCATGTATTGAGCCATTTAAGCAAATAGTTAGAAATACCGGAGGATCCCCTGAACACGTCTTGGAAAAAGTAAAAGAGCTAAATGACAAAAATAAAACTATCAATGTAGGGTATAACTCAAAAACAAATGAATTTGGTGATTTGTTAGAATCAGGTGTTATAGATCCCTTGCTTGTTACAACATGTGCAATTAAAAATGCTACATCAGCAGCATGCATGCTTTTAACTGTAGGATGCGTTTTAGTTTCAGAAAATCAAGAAGTTAATGATATTTATATATAAAAGGTAGGAAAAATGGCAGATAAATTTAGACTTTCAAGAAAACTAATGAACATATCATTAGCTGTATATTGCGACCCCAAAATACATGTTCCTGATTTTATGACAAAAGTCAGAATATTGCCTACTGTGGCTGTTGTAGGGCAAACTGATAAAGTTATGAGAACTGAGACTGGTGAAACTGTCGTTGATATTTTTGTTAAGTTTATGCCTATATCAGAAGATGCTTATGATAATTTAACTTCTGTTTGCGAGCTTATTAAATCTTTGCCAGGGGTTAGTAGAATTAAGGTTCAAAAACTAAACAAACAAAATGTTTTGTATAACGGACAAGTAATAACAATTTAGTATAATTTCTCTATGTGTAATCCGTAAAAAAATTTATTATAATAAATATGTAAATAATAAATTTTTTTATTATAATAAATTTTAACTAATTTTAACACAAAACAAAGAGGTAATTATGAGAAGATTGAACTTAGAAGAAATCAAGTATTTTAATGTAGAGGTTCTAAAAAAAATTAGAGGACGTTTACAAAAGAAGATTTACGGATCCTCCAGAAAAGAAAGAATTCTTCTTGAAGAAGATCACGCATATTTAAGCAACCTTATTACAAGGCTGGAAAAATCATCAAAACTACATAGAGCATATTTAAAACGACAAAAACAACAAAGAAAATAAGGGGTGAAATTCATGGATATGATGACACACTATCTCAAACACGTTGCTAGATTTCCACTTCTCTCAAGAGAACAAGAGGTTGAGCTAGCAAAAAAATAGAAAAAGGCGATAAAAAAGCAAGAGAATTAATGATTAACTCAAATCTAAGACTTGCTATAAATATTGCAAAAAAATACCATAGAAAAGGTACAAACCTAGCAGACCTAATTCAAGAATCAAATATAGGCTTAATTAAAGCAGTAGACAAATTTGACTGGAGAAAAGGTTTTAAGTTCTCAACTTATGCAACATGGTGGATAATGCAATCTGTTCAAAAAGAATCAGCCCAGGCAAACACTGTTATCAATGTTCCTGGTCATGCTTCTATTCTTGGTTGGAAATATCATGAACTTTTAAAGGTTTGTGAAGCAGATTATGGAGAAATGCCTTCAATTGAAGAAGCAGCTAATATTCTTGGTACATCTAAGGTTACATTAAAAAACGCCATTGATGCTTACAGACTACAAAATTGTATATCACTAGATTCTCCTTTAAAAGATGATGGTGAAAATGATAAAATGTTAGTAGACATTATTCCTGATGACTCTCTAAGCCCATCGGAAAATGCAAATGATAAAAGCATAAGAGAGGTAGTAATGGCAGCAATTGCCTTGCTATCACCAAGAGAACAAAAAGTTGTTAGGCTTAGGTTCGGTATTTACGAAGACGCAAAAGACGACCCGGAATTGGAGGATTATAAATGAGAAAAAACAATTGGAAAACACAGCAAGGTTATTTTACTATTCCTAATAGCGGAAAAACCTTTAAAGAAATTGCTTCTGTCCTAACAGAAGATGAAGGAAAAAAAGTTCCGCAATCAACAGTTAACAATATCTTTAGAAAGAGTATGATTAAAATAATTAATCACATTGCTGAAGAGTTTGAAAGAGAGGTTGACGCAGAGTACGTTTGTAGAAATCCTGACTTTAGATCTTCTTTAATGGATGTTATGCGTTCAGAATACAGGAAAAACAATGACGATGGAGAAATTACTATTTAATGATATATTAGGACTGTCATTAACAACTGCAATCCTAGAGGCAGCTGACTGGAATGAGTCAGTTGCAGCTAGGATTTCTTTTATTATTGGCAAATCGCAACCTATGTCTACTGTTGCGGAATCTAAAAATCTATTAAGAGAAAATCTTAAAAAAGAAAATATTTCAAAAAACATAATTGACAATATATTTATGCTTATAGATCTTGAAGAATCAAGAATAAAAACCAGGCCAAAACTATGAATTGGAAATATTTTTTAAAGGTTAGGCGTTTAAACGTTAAAAGACACTTTTTAAGTAGAGATATTAAATCCAAAAAAGAAATTATTAATTATCTAAATAAAAATAATTTTACTTTTAACCAAGATGACGTAGATATAATATATGATACTATCAAGCCAGAGCAAAAAAAAGAACCTGCAAAATCTAAAAGAAAGCCAGCAGACAAACCTATGCTTTCACAAGAAAAGAAATCTGTACGGCGTCGTTCTAAAAAAAGAAAAAAAGAATATGTTTCTGGAAGTATGGACCCAGGAAGGAAGAATTGAAGAATGGTTTTCTTCATACGTAAAAATTATTGAATAGGAGTTTAACATGGCTTTAAAAAGCGTATCAAAAGCAGATCCAAATTTTGTACCAAATTATCAACTAGCAGCAATCCCATTTGTAACGAGTAGTAATATTGACGAGGTTAAAGATAGTGAAACAACAGCAATTCATTTCCCTTTTGTTACAAAGTGCTTAAAAATTAATAATTCGGGTGCAGAACCTTTAAAAGTAGGTTTTACAGATGCAGGTGTAACAGCTGGCATTGGTACAGCTGAAGCAAACTTTTTTATTATTCCAACTGCTGCTGCAGGTGATGTTTGCATTCAAGAGTTTGATGTAAGATGTAAGTCAATATTTTTTAGATCTACTCAAAATACAACAGATTTTTCTCTTTTTGCAGGTTTAACTCCTGTTGGTTCTGGTTCTTTTCCAGTTCTTAGTGAAGAAAACGGCTTTAATGGTGTTGGATCTGGAGGATGATATGGCCAAAAGAAAAACAATTATGGTTAGCGGAGGCTTCGATCCAATACATGTAGGTCACTTAAGAATGTTTCAAGAAGCAGCTAAGCTTGGTTCTGTTATTGTTGTCTTAAATAGTGACGATTGGCTTAAAAGAAAGAAAGGATATGCTTTTATGTCTTTTGAAGATAGAAAAGAAATTATAGGTGCTTTTAGCTGTGTTTGGAAAGTCGTTAGTGTAGATGATTCAGATGATACTGTTGTTGATGCATTACACAAATATCATCCAGATATATTTGCAAACGGAGGCGATAGATTTGCTAAAAACACACCTGAGTCTGCTATTTGTGAAAAATTAGAGATTGAATCTTTCTGGGGTGTTGGCGGGGAAAAAATAAGAAGCTCAAGTGATCTAGTAAAAGAATCTCTTAAATACAAAAAATAGGGATTGAATATGCAAACATTTCTATTCGACATGGATGGAACACTAACCGAACCACGGCGCCCAGCTAAAAAAGAAATAGCTGAGGCGCTTTTTAATTTATCCAGTCACGGCGATATAGGTATTTTGACAGGATCACATTTAAAATATGTTATTGAGCAGTTATCAATATTAATTGATAATATTGATAAATTTAAAAATAAACTGTTTATACTTCCTTGTAATGGAACACAGTTTTATGAAGTTTCAAAAAATAAAAAAATAAACAATATATCGCTAAACAATATGATAGAAGAAGTCGGTCATGACACTTACATACATTTGCTTCATTCTATTTGTGATCTACAGTCTGGGTTTTCTGAAAACTATCTTGAGATACCGCACGGCCAGTTTGTACAATACAGGGGCTCTTTGCTTAATTGGTGCCCAATTGGAAGATCATCAATTTCATATTTTAGAAAAGACTTTATAGAAAAAGATAAACAAAATCTTATAAGAAAACAACTAATTAAAAAACTTAATGACAAACTATACAAAAACAATATGCAGGAACGCCTAGAATTGGTTCTGGGAGGTTCTACGTCAATTGATATATATCCATTAGGCTGGGGAAAAGAATATGCCCTGCGTTATTTTGGTGGGTCTGGCGTATACTTTTGGGGAGATAAATGCTTTGGAGATGGAAATGATGTTTCAATATATAATAAACTGCACCCTATGGGTCGCGCATTTTCTGTGGATTCAGTTCAAGAAACTATTGATTCAATTAAAACATTTATTAAAGAAGCTAAATAAACTTCTTTTAAAATTTTGGGATTTTGTAACTTTTTTCTGGGTTGTTGCTTGTCTATTTTGTGTGCTTATATATGTTTTCTTTTTTGACCAGGAAACGTAATTTTAAATTAAACTTTTTTTAATTCTTCTTCAATGATTTTCTTTATAATTGTTAAAGATTCTGATACTTGTGACGCTGGAAAATTTTTAATAGCATATTCTAGGATTGCTGATCTAAGGTGATAATCAAATAAGTCAATTAATAAATCCTTATATTCATTTCCAAAATAATTAACATCAGTATAATCTTTAATATATAGGTCTATAAATCTATCAAGGGCTTCTGTAAAAGGTATTCTAAGATGTTTTGCTTTCTTGTAAATACCTTTGGCATTAGCTTCAACTTCAGTAGGAAGAAGCCAATAATCTTTAAATGATTCAAAAGAATCATTGACTTTTTCAGGATCGTAATCATCTGATTCATACATTTCTTTTTTAAAATGCATTTGATATGCATGCTGAATCTCATGAGAAATAACATTTTTAATTCTAGATATTAATTCATTTGTCATTGTTATATCAAATAGCAGTGGATTTAATAAGATTTCAATAACAACTGATTTATCGTCAGACTCAAAGTAAGCATCGTTAAACCTTATTGCTTTTTGATAATACCAAGTCCTAGGACCTTGACGAAGATGTTTTGGTATGTTTCCTATTTTAAAAGTTACACTATTAAGAAATACTTTCAATTTATCTGGAAAAATATCTTGATCTTTTGTAATTGAAATACTGGTAAACTCTTTGTTGTTTTTAATTACTTCAATAGAGTTTTTAACAAAGTATCTTGTTAAAAGAGTGATTTCTCTTTCGTTTGCGCCTTCTAATATCAGCTTCATTGTTTTCCTTTTATTTTTCTTCAAATGGACTCTTGTCTTGCCACTTGTGTGAATCTTTGTCGGTTGCCAAGGGTCCGCCACCAGCCCAAGTATCACAGCTTCGAGCAGAATGGCATTTAAAATGGTGCATCCAGCAATATCCAAAACCTATGTAGGCATCTTTTTTCGGAAACATAGGAAAATCTTTAATTTCTTTGTTTATCATTGCAGCATCTGCTGCATCCATTGGATCTATTTCTTCACCCTCTTCTTTACTATCGAGATACTGTTCCTCTGATATTGGCATGCATTCTCTAATTCTTGGTGATATATCAAAAGCTATACAGTTACCACATCTCATTCCAGCAGCTTCTTCAATAGTTGCCCCTTCCCATTTGCTAGACAGGGATTTCCAGTAACCTTTAGAAGACTGCATTGGATTCATTGGACCGTAAGCATGGTCTTCTCTTGTTGCATTTCTATTTTTTGTGTTCAAGTCAACATCTTGTGTTGCAGGTGGGCAAATATATTTCTTGGCTTTTTCGTATAATGTTAGCGCAAGAGATTTTTTTTCCAATAATATTATCTCTCTTATTAGCTCTTTTAATTTACTTGCTTTCATTTTTTCTCCTATGCCACAGTAACCATGACAACTTTTCCTTTTATGTGATTTTTAAATTCTTTAACTGCTGCTTTAATTTTTTCTATAAGTTTACTGTCAAACGGTAGATTATCTATACCACCTTTGTAGAGAATAGCACCAGTTAATACTTCTGCAACAAAATCATTAGGAGAAAAAGGTGTTGACCTAAGAGATTTTGTTGTTCCGGCTTTTATGCTTGGTGGGGCAGGGCGATCGTCTGTGAAATAGTAATAATATTTTAAGGCTAAACTCTTCAAATCAGAGATAACATCTGACATTATTGGCATACCTTTCTCTAAACCACCTTGATCGAACATCGCGTGGAAAATCATATGAACAGAAGGTAAAAAATTAGCATGTAAAGCTGTGGCTATTGGAACAAAAATAATATCTTTATTTAAGTCAACACCTTCACCACTTAAGCCAAGCCTTTTAACTATACCAGGGGATAATGGATAAGTCATCATTCTATCTCCTAGCCCACCTTTCAATTCTTCTCTAGGATTGATTCCTGGCACGTTGTATTGATTAACATCATTTGTATCTTGAATATTTTTATCGCCTAGGATAATATCTACATATGCGCTATGCTCACCACCTATATAAGGTGCAACCCAAGTGTTGCTATCTGGAAAGTTTCTATCTCCATAAAATTTTGTAGCTTGTCTAGCGAACAAAGGACTTTTAAAGTAATTAGAAGTTTGTTTTTTAGTTTTATCAAAATCTAGTTCCTTGTCTTGGTTTATTTCATATCCAAGGGCAGATAACACTGTATCCCTACCATCAACTACAGGCTTTTTGACACCTTTAAATGCCATCTCTTTGATAATTTCGCTTATTAGCTCTTTTATTTTACTTGATTTCATTTTTTCTTTCTCATTCTTTGGGTTTTTCTTTTACTAGCTTCTTTTCTTTTTTCTGCATATTCATATGCACGTTTTAGTCTCTTTTTTGTAGCAGGATCTTTTGCATTTTTATATGCTGCCCTTGCTCGCTGGTGTATAAGATTGATTATTTGAGATTGGCGCTTGTGACTTTTAGATTTAAAACTTTTTTTGGCAAGAGTCTTTTGAATTGCAGATGCACTAGAAAACTTTACACGAACAGTATCCTTTGGATTTTCATCTGTATAAAGTCTTCTACCTGAACCTTTTGGTTTTTTACCTGTTCCTGTTTTTGGATCTGCTTCATTTATCTTTTCACAATTAGAAACCCTTCTTCCGCTTTGTGGGCCCATTTTAGTCTTTGTTCCTGTTTTAGCACCAGGAGCAAAACCTTTTCCGCAAGGATTGTCTTTTTTATTTCTAGGTGGTCTAAACCTAGGATGTCTTCTTTTTTCTTCTAAAGACTCTTTGATAATCTCTTTAATTAGACTTCTTAGCATCATTACTTTTTCTTCGCTTTAGATCTCTTAAGATTTGCCCAGGAGGGATTTCTTTTTCCAATAGCAGAATTAACCCTAGCCATAGCCCATTGATGTGCACCCATACCTTTTCTTGATCCCGATGTATAAAATGCACCTAAGCCTTTTCTGTATTCAGCTGCTAATGATCCTGCTGTATACCCACTTGCTTTGGCCTTTTTTCTTAGAGTTTCCATTGTCTTTTTAGAAAGGTTTTTCTTTTTAGCTTTTTTCTTTTTCTTTTTCTTGCGCTTTTTCTTTTCGTCAATCATTTGTAAAATAGTTTCTCTAAGAAGATTTCTTAATTCGTTTTTTTCCATTGATTCTCCTACAGCAATTTTTCCCGAATAAGGGTTTTTTGCTATCTTTTTGCTATCAGGTAATTCTGCCTGTCTTCTTCTATCCTCTTTTTCATAATCCTTTTTTTTAAATTTGCCCGATGCAGCTTTCTTTGTTACACTGTTAAGTTTTTTAAGTTGCTTTTTGTTTCTACCTACACGGTAACCAGGATTATCAGAGGCTTTTTTTCTAGTTCTCTTTTTAGACTTTCTTTTTTTCTTTCCTTCTTCGAGCTCGGGATCGTTAGGATCTGCACTTTTAATTATTCCTTTTTGCAAATTGTCAGGCAACTCGTCTTGATCACCTTTAAGGTGTTTGTTATCATCGTATTTTTTTGTTGATTTGTTTTCTAGTACCAAACTTTTATATAAATTGTTTACAAAAACATCTGTTTTGTTTTTCATAAGCTTTAAACCTCAATGAGTATTTTGATAAATTTTTAATTATAATATATACATAAACCAATTATAAATATAGGAGTTTTATCATGAATTTAGGATACGCATGTATAAATATGGAGTTATCAGAAAGAAAGCCTAAAATATTCTCTAATAGGGGTATGATTAAAAGAACCTTTAAAGCAAAAGGAATTGAATACGCTTCACAGCTAGCTTTGCAAAACTGCAAAGATTTAATTGAAATTATTAAGTGGAACAATGAAAAAGAAATTAAGTGCTTTAGAATGTCTTCTTGTTTGTTTCCTTGGTCTAGCGAATACGAGCTAGATCAATTGCCTGATTATGAGGAAATATGCAATCAGCTTTTAATTGCAGGTAATACTGCAAAATCAGGAAAGCAAAGGCTTTCTTTTCATCCAGGACCTTTTAACATCTTAACATCATCAAAAGACTATGTCGTAAAAAATACAATTAAAGATTTAACTACTCACGGCCAGATATTCGATATAATGGAAATGCCAAGAAGTAGATTTGCAAAAATAAACATTCACATTGGTGCTTCTTATGGTGATAGAGAATCAGCTATGAAAAGATGGCTAGTTAATTACGAAAAACTACCTGACAGTGTTACCTCTCGATTAACTGTGGAGAATGATGATAAAGAAAGTTTATTTACTACAGAGCACTTGTACAACGGGATATGTAAACATTCAAATGTTCCAATAGTTTTTGACTATCATCACCATCGCTGTCATAGCGAAGGTATGCCGCAAAAAGAAGCTTTTGAAATGGCTATTGAAACCTGGGGAGATGTCCGCCCAACATTGCATTATTCGGAAAGTGCTCAAAGAGAAAAAGGAAAAGGTATTCAATTTAGAGCTCACAGCGACTATATTTATGATATGATAAACCCATATGATAAAGAGATAGATATTATCATAGAGGCCAAAGCAAAAGAAAGAGCACTTTTTAAATACTGGAGAACTTATGGTAGAAAAAATGAACTGGTTGACGCCTGAAGGGTTGGATGTAGAAATAATTAAAGAAATTAAAAAATATGTTAATCAAGATATACCTGTTTCCATAGGTACAGATTCAATGATAAAATCAGATAAAATAACATTTGCTTCAGCAATAGGTTTTCATTCTTTTGAAAAAAACGTTGCAAATTATTTCTTTTCAAAAAAAAATTACAATACTTTTGAATTTTCTAATCTGTATTCAAGGCTTGGTAAGGAAGTGATGATATCAATAAATATTGCAAAATATATTAATAATATATTTCCAGAAGCAAAGATTGAAGTCCATGTTGATATATCTGACAGCCCTGATAACGATTCTAACTGTATAGCAGAATATGCTAAGGCATGGAATGGTTATCAGGAGTTTAAATTAATAATAAAACCAGATGCATGGGCTGCATCTGGTTGTGCTGATTGGCACACGAAATAGGAGAAAAAATGTTTGAAAAATTTATTAAAGAATCTTTTGATTCACATTTAAAAGTTGCACGTCAAAAAAATAAAAAAACTAACCAGGGATTTTTAAAGTTTGGTTTTTTTGATTTTGATGAGACTTTATTTACGGCTGAGGGAAAATACATGCTAGAGAATTCAGATGCATTTAATTGTTTGGTTGATTGCCTTTCTGATCCTGAGCCTTGTTATATTGGTATAATTACTGCAAGAAATTCAAACCATAGAACCTTTATAGAAGATAAAATTAGAAATAACCTTCAAGATTTGTTTATAAACTTTAAAGGTAAGTTTATAATAAAAACAGTTTCAGATGAATCTCTAGAAGATAAACCTAGTGTTTATGAGATAGCTTATCTTAAAGCTAAAGTTATTAGTAATATAATAACACAAAATTCAGAAAATTTACAAGAAACTTTAGTATACTTTTTTGATGATGTTCCTGAAAATGTTGAAGAAGTCAGAAAAGCTGTTGACAGAATTAATATAAAAACTGATAATATTTTCAATGTGTAATTTGTAAATTATTATATTATAATATCAATATAATAATAATAGGAGTATATAAAATGAAAATACCAAAGAAAGCAAAGAGGAATCTAAAAAGATCGATTCGAAAAAACAAAATAGAAGTTCACTCTAGGCCTGTAAGAAAAGTTGTATACTCCTTTAACGAAGGAGATCTTGTTACAACAAACCCGAAAGATAGAAACTTTGAAGATGTATCTTCAATTTGTCTAGTTTTAGACTATAGTGAAGGTGAGTATGTTACAGTTTGGAGACCAACAGGTCAATTTCAAGCAAAAGCAGCAACTGTTAGAATTATTCAAAGAGCTAGCAATGCAATAAAAAACAATGAGTAATAGTTAAAATTTTATTATAAAATATTATTACAAATAAAAAACAATAAAATTAGGAGTTTAAATGGATATTAAAACGTTTATTAATTGTGCAACATCATTACCGCCTGAAATTGCTGTTCTAGCAAAAGGTGGGACAGGTGTTGGTAAAAGTCAAATCTTTAAACAAATCGCTGATAATTTTGGTCTCGAGCTAATTGATAGGCGATTGGCACAAATGACGGAAGGTGATATCATTGGTTTACCAAAACTAACAGACGGTGTTACTCGCTTTATGCCGGTTGATTGGTTACTTAAGGCATGCGAAGAACCTGTTGCTTTGTTTCTAGATGAAATAAATCGTGCAACTGTCGAGGTTCAACAATGTGCTTTTCAATTAGTTCTTGATAGAGAATTAAATGGAAACAAACTTCATCCTGAAACAAGGATTTATGCTGCTATCAATGAAGGGTCCAACTACCAAGTCAATCAAATGGGTCCTGCTTTAAAACGTCGTTTTTGGATTCAAGAAATTGAACCTACAACAGATGACTGGATTAACTGGGCACAAAAAGCCGGTATTGATAAAGTTATTATTAGCTTTATTAGAGATAATTCAAGACATCTAAATCACAAGGGTGATTTTGAACCTTCAAAGGTTTATCCTAATCCTGCTTCATGGGAAAGATTGGATACGTCTTTGAAATATGCGGGTATTTCACCAAAATCATTATTGTCAAGAAGAGTTGAAGGCAAGATTCCTGAAGGTTCTTATTCAATTGCAACAGGTTTTGTTGGAGTTGAGGCAGCTATCGCACTAGTTAATTATATTGAAAATTATGAAAATGTGCTATCTGCTGAAGATGTTCTTAATGAATATCCAAAATATGAGAAAGAAATATCCAAACTTAAAAGTGATCAACAAAATGACCTTATTAATAAAATCTTGGACCATACTTTAACAAACAACGTTAATGTTGATCAAGCTAAAAACTGTTCTAAATTCTTACATTCTGTTTCTAGAGAGTTGCTTGTTTTCTTTTATAACAAGGTAATTTCTCAAGGCAATCTAGAAAACTCTAAGAAGTTCCATAAGCTTCTTCAAGCAGAAATGCTAAGATCAATTAAATCATCAAGATAAGGAGAGTTAATGAGAAATAAAATCTTAGAAAAAAGTCTAATACACCTTTTAAAACAGGAACCTTTCTTTAGTTCTTTTTACAGATCATTTAGAAAACAAGCTGTTGACTATCTTCCAACAGCTGGCGTTACTGTTATTGATGGTGTTGTCACCCTTGCCTATAATGAGAAGTTTTTTGAATCCCTTTCACTAGATCATCGTATTGGTCTTTTAAAACATGAGGCTTATCATATTATATTTGAACATTGTCTCGAAAGAAAAAAAGATCCACATATTATCTGGAATTATGCAACAGATTTAGCAATTAATTCTATGATTCCAGAATTTGAACTACCTGATGGTGGACTTATTCCTGGAATGGATGTTCCAAAAGAAATTAAGGGTTCAAACTTAGGCGCTGTTAGTAATTCCTATAACAGCATATATCAACTAATAAGTACATTTCCAAAACTTGAAAGCTCTGAATGGTATTTTGAAAATCTAATGAGTCTTGAAAAAGAGTTTAAAGAAGTTCAAGATTTTGAAAAAGGTTCTGATTGTTCTGGAGGTATCGGTGGCGGTAGCAATGGATGCGGAGGTGGCAATGGTGATGATAATGGCAATGGCAATGGCAATGGAGGCGGAGGTGGTCCAGGCTTTGGACCAATCGATAGTCATGAAGGATGGGGTGAGTTATCTGATGAACAAAAAGAAAAGCTAAAAGGTGCTATAAAATCATCACTTGAAAGGTCTATTAAAGAGGCGGATGACTCACCTCGAGGCTGGGGAAGCGTTGGTGCAGCAACAAGAAAACGCTTAAGGGATGCTGTTGCAAAGAAAATTAATTGGAAAGAAATTCTTAATTACTTTGTTGGTACAACTCAAAGAGGTGATAAAAGAAGAACACATAGAAGAGTTAATAGAAAGTATCCTTATATTCATCCAGGTATTAGAAGATCTTATAAAAGCTCTATTGCAATTTATATCGATCAAAGTGGATCTGTTGGAGACAATGAAATTGAATTATTCTTTGCAGCTTTAAGTTCCTTATCAAAAGAAACAGAATTTACAGTCTATCATTTCGATACTGCTGTTGATGAAAAATCTAAAAAGAAATGGAAGAAAAATCAAAAATATGATGGGTATAGAACAAGGTGCGGTGGAACAAACTTTGATTCTGTAGCTAAGCACTTTGAAGATAACCAGTCAGAATATGACGGTTATATCATTATGACAGACGGGTACGCTCCAAAGCCTAAAAAGGCAATTAAAAAGAGGTGTTGGATGATATGTCCTAACGGTGCTATACCATCTTGGACAGACAAAGAAGATACTTCTATTAAGATGTCTTTTTAGACAAGTATTCTATAGTTATGAAGGCTTGGGATTCCCAGGCCTTTTCTATTTTTAACAATGTGTAAATGGTAAAAAAAAATTATATAATATTAATAATAAAATAAAACAATATAAAAGAGGTTAATAACTTATGAAATTAAATGTAAAAACACAAACAAAAAATGCTGTTACTAGTATTTTTGACATTGATGTTCCGGTTAAGCTTAAAAATAAAATTGCAACAGGCGTTGACTATTTTGACGCTGCTATTGGTGGCAAAGGGTTTACACCCTCAATGGTAACACTGTTTACAGGAACACCGGGCGCAGGAAAAACAACTATGATGCTTGAACTAGCAGATAGCTTAACAGGAAACAATTGCAATGTATTATTTAATACTGCTGAAGAATCTCTGTATCAGCTTAAGATGACTGTTGAAAGGTTGCGGCTTAAAAACGGTTTTCAAGCAGGCCAGGAAACAAATGTTAATATACTTCTAGATAATTGCAAAAGAATAATGGATTCTGATCCTAAAAAGCCTTTCTTTGTAATTGTTGATAGTTTACAATGTCTAGCTGAAACTGACAATCACGCAAGTCACTCTTCAGCAGGAACACAACGTTGTTTGCAAAAAATAACAGACTTTTGTAAAGAGCATTATTGCAACGCAATAATCATTGGTCAGGTTACGAAAAATGGAAATATGGCAGGTAGAAACGTTTTAAAACACATGGTTGATTCAATGATTTCATTATCTGTCGAAGAAAAAGATGAAGACCTTTTAGGTTGTAGAATCTTAAGAGTTAATAAAAATCGATTTGGTGGTGCAGGTCATATTATGATTCTAACCCTTAAGCAAACAGGCTTTTCTGAAATTAGTAGAATATCTTTTGGGTAGGAGGTAAATTATGAAAATATTAGTCCTTGATGCTTATAATTTAATTTATAGGGCAAAAAGCGGCTTTACAAAGGGAGAAAATGCAGTGATCTATATGTTTTTCAGATCGCTGCGTGCCCTGATTGAGCAGTTTAAACCTGATGAATGTTACTTTGTTTTAGAAGGAATGCCTCAAAGAAATATAGAGGTTCTAGGAGAATACAAGGCTAACAGGCCAAAACAATCAGATAATTTTCTTAGACAAAAGAAGAAGATTATATCAATGATAAAAGAAAACTTTCCAATAACTGTAGCAAGACATCCGTACTATGAATGTGATGATATTGCTGCAAATATTGCGAGAATGGTTGCAAACAAAGGAGGAGAAGCTATAGTAATATCCTCAGATACCGACTTTATACAAATACTTCAGTGGGAAACAAAAGGGTCTATAAAGCTATACAATCCCGTTAAAAAGAAGTTTATCGAACCACCAGAATACAATTATATAAGATGGAAGTGCATGAGAGGCGACAAAACTGATAATATACCTGGCATTCCAAAGTTTGGAGATAAAACTGCTGAAAAGTACGCATTGTCTGAAAATCTTTTTCAAGAATTAATGGAATCAAAAGAAAAATCAGAAATTGTAAAAAGAAATAAAGACTTGATTGAGTTTGCTGACGAGTGCTGCATTTATGATGAACATATTGAAATAGGGTTAACTAAGCTGTTTAACAAGGACAATGTTTATAAAGAGTTTAAAGAAATGGAGTTTTCTTCAATGATAAAGGAAAAATATTTTAATAGCTTTTCCTGTACATTTGAAAAATTATGTTTACTATAATATAGTAGTCAAGGAGATTAATATGCTTAAAAGAGGCGATGTAGTTACAACACAAAACAATATTGTATTAAAGGGTGTGATAATAGAAATACAATATCATCCAGTACAGGCTGGTTCTAGCGGCGGTACATTTTCAAAAATGCCACATGCAAAAATTCACTTTGATGATGGAACAGTTAAAACAATAATCGTTACAAATCTTATAAATCAGTTTGAAAGGAGAATAATCTAGTGAGTACAGTTATTACAGGCAGCACTTTTGATGAATCAAAAATTATAGAAATAAGAAGAAAATTAAAACTATTAGAAGATTTAATTTTTGCCAGTAATATTAAAACCCTGGTTTTTGAAGAAGAATATAAATTCTTTACAAATAGAAAAACATTTTTACCTATCCCAATTAAGAAAGGATCAAAATGTTTTGTCTCAGCTATTGAAAATAATAATGCCCATGTTTTAATAAATTTTAACATGTATATTATTAATAAAAAATACTTGGAAATAAACAAGTTTTAAAAAAACAAAAACAAAGAAATACTTATTAATAGGCAGCTACCTCCAACACGGAGAAAACATGAGCGTTATTAATAAGTATTTCTTTTTATCATCTATATTTTTAATTTCATTTTTTACAATGAACTTTATAAAGTATCATACATATATTTTAACAGATACAATCCCATCTTGGGAAGAACCGCCTATAGTTATTAACTGTTATATAACTTTATTTCCCGAAGCAAGAATTAATGATGCTTTAGATTTCTGGGAGTTGCAAGGCTATTCTACATATATTATGTCAACTGAATATGTTTATGAAGCATGTAAACATGATTTCTTAGAAGGCTTCATTTTAATTAAGCGTGGAAAGAATAAGGATTTTGAAATAACAACCTTAGGCATTACAAGATTAAGATCAGAATACGGAAAGATTAAATCCGCAACAATATACCTTAAGAATGGTACATTTTATTATCCTAGGCTTCTTGAACATGAAATAGGCCATGCCTTAGGAATTCCACATGTAGAGGAGCCTGGAAATATAATGCACCCAATATACGACTATACAGATCTTAATTTTTAAAGTTGAAAATTGCCTTCTTCTTATGTATAATTGATAGAAGGAGATTTTATTGGTGGTTTTTCAACAAGGCGATCTTGTTTATTCTTTTGCCGACGAGGCTTTCTACATTATCCTTAGTGTAGAAGGTTCCATGGCGTTTGAAGTCTATAACATGTATGGTCAGACATGTTTTATAATTGATGTGACATTTGTTCATATAAACAATTTAGAAACTTATCAATGTGAAAATGATAATAAAATTTATTATAATAAAAATAAAAATAAACAATAAAAAATAGGAGTCAATATGTACTTAACTAAAGAAATGGTATGTAATACTATTCTAAAAATAGATTCTTTTAAACTAAAGTTAGAAAATCTATACGAAGAATACGATATTGATATTAATGAAAATACAGGTAGAAGAAATGCACTAATTTCTAGTATCCAGGAAAAAGTGCTTGCAGAAGAATTAAGTAAAACTTATAATAACGTTATTAATGATGGTGCACCTGGTATGCCAGACATCGTTATAGGTCAAATAGGAACTGAACTTGAATGTAAATTGACGTCTGGATCTGGAAAAAAATCTAGATCTTACTCACTTCAAACAGACTACGCAACAATATGTAATAAAAAGTCCCTTGACTATGTTTACTTTGTTACAAATCAGGATATGTCTGGTTATTGTGTTGTATACTTCCAGGGTCTAACTCCTGAAGACTTTTATGTTCCTCCCGAGTCTGCTAGGGGCAAAGCAAAAATGAATAAAAAACTAGGAATGCTTAAGGCAACTTCAATTGTTGGTAACGTTAAAAATATTAATGATGAATACATTGAATCATATTTATTAAAAGCAAAAGAAGCTGAGCAGTCTTGGAATGATTTTGAAAATAAACACCTGTTGAGTGTTGAGGATTATTTAATAAAAGGAAGAATGGATAAATTCGTTATTAAGCATCAAAGAGAAAAAGAAAGGCTTGATAAGAAAGTAGTTAAAAATACAAACAAAGCCAAGCTATGGCAAGAAAAAGATCCTAGCTTTTCTTTTGTTTTTGAATGCCTAGGTAACATTTTTAAAGGAGAAAAAAATGATAAGAGTTGAAGAGTTGGTTTTTGAAGATGGATATATTTTAAGTTCAAATTCGTATTGTAGAAAATCTTTGTTTATTGCAAAGGATTTAGAATCAAAAAAATCATTTAAAATAAAAACGTTTGTCTCTGTTTTAGATTCAGATGAAATTAAAATGCTTGATGCATTTAGTGAAGTTAACATTGATTATAAATGGTCAAACGTAATTGATACAATACCTGTAGAGGTTTCTGTTGAAAATATTAAAAAAATACAAAAAGAAATATTTCAAAATACTTTAACATTTCTCTTTGAAAAAAAGATCTTGATTGAGAACATTGAAAACATTAATGAACTAAGTTCATTTGATTGGAGTGAATTTAATAAATCTATTGAGTCAAATGATAAAATTTTAAATGTTATTGATTTTTCTTCCAAAGACTTATAATTATTTAGGCTGGAGAACAATAATATGAATAATAAAAATAAATGTTGTGGCACAAGATCTGAAATAAGAAAGATTATTAAAGAATCACTTTTTGAAAACAAAAGATATCTTATCTTAGAAGACGAAATTGCTGTTTCAGATAATTTAAAATATCACATTGATAACAATATAGGCCTAAAGCACAACGTCTTTAGGCCTCATTCTGATTCATTTAACAGCCTCTTTCGAGAGGCACGTGCCCTGATGCGAGAAAACAAGCTTGCTTTTCACCCGGGTGATGAAGATCTTCTAATGACTGAGATTGGTGAGACAGCTTTATATAAGGGAATAAATGTTCCGCTGGATTTGCCCATGCTTAACGATGATGATATTGTTCATGATATCCTTTACGAGGCACAGTATCAAGGCGAAAAGGTAAAGCTTAACAAGCCTAAAAGAAACACAAAGGGTAAGGGCGGAAAATATGTTGTTTATGTTAGAGATCCTAAAAAGAAAGGTAAAAATAAAATAAAACGTGTTACCTTTGGATCTCGTACGATGAGTAAAGGGATTGATGATCCTAAAAGAATTAAATCATTTGTAGCAAGACATCGATGCAAAGAAACAAACGATAAAACGTCAGCACGTTGGTGGTCATGCAGGCTGCCTCGATATGCAAAAGCGCTAGGCTTAAAACAAACAGGTAGGAAATGGTGGTAAAATGGCAACAACAGTAAGGTCTTCTCATTTAAACATCTCTATAACTGAGAAACTTAAATTAAACGGGACAGAGCATGGCTCTACAAAAAGCATTAATATTAGCTCAATAAATGAAGTTTCTAAAAGAGTCTTTACAATAGCTACAACCCCTGGCACACAAATTTATGCCGGAGGATCGACCGCTTCTAACGGCACATTTGTAACTGATAATGTCAAATATATTAGAATTACAAATTTAGACGATACAAATTTTGTTGTTCTTCACTTAGAGGGAAGTAGTCACTATGCTCAGTTAAAAATAGAGCCTGGTAGATTTTTTATTTTAACAGATGTCTCTTTGTCTTTTGATGGCGCCAATGCTGTATCTGGGTATACACCTGTAAGCATAACCAAGATTGATGCAATGGCTGATACAGCGAGTTGTGACATAGAAGTTTTTGTTGCAAGCAGTTAATAATATGCTACCCTATTCTCAAGAAAATAAAAATAACAATATCTTTGTAAGAGAGTTTAGTCCTGCTAATGCCGAAATGTTTATTTGGCATAGGGATAAAAAAGATAGAATAGTAAAAATACTTTCTTCTAACAGTTGGATGCTGCAAATTGATAATGAGTTGCCTATAAAATTAATAGAGGGTAATAATTATCTTATACAAAAAAATTCCTGGCATAGAGTAATAGCAGGAAACAATATTCTAAAATTAGAAATAACAGAACTAGAATCAGGTCAGTTAAAATGAAATACAAAATAAAAGACTGTGTCTATTATATAGATGTCAACAATAGAATTATTTTTGCTGAGATATATAAATTATACGATGAAATAAATGCGTATGGAACTATAGATCTTAAAGAATACAGATACGGAACTATTCACCATAATGATTGTTTTGAAGAAGAAAAACATGCAAAAGCAGTTTTAAAACAAAGAAAGAAATCTAAACAATAGGGGATTTAAAATGAAAATATCGAAACGCAGAATAAAACAACTAATATCAGAATCTTTAGAGAAAGTGCTTAGAGAAGACACTGGTGATACTGGCGATACTGGCTATGATGACGATACGGGTGATACTGGCGAAAAAATTAGTCAAAGTAAGTCAAGCTCTGCTATTACAAATTTAATGTACGCTCCAAATCAACCTACAATGAAACCTATAAAGCTTTGGAACTCAGATTGCGTATTTTCAAGCAAACCTAAAGAATCTGATATTAAAAAACTAAGAAAGCACTACAAAGAAGGAAGGGTGATATTTTATTTACATGATATTGGTAATTATGTTTTTGGAAACCCAGATTCATGGCCCTCAGTATCTTACGAGGAATCCAGTAAAATGGGCCAAGGTCAATTACCTTTTAAAAAAATAAAGGTTGATAAAGGCGGAAAAGAATTAAAAGTAAATGTTCTTCCTGAAGCATGGTCAGTTTCAGCAGCTATTTTTCTTGAAGATTATAATAATCTAATTAAAGATCTCGTGAAATACATCGGGCAACAAGATAAAAAACTTTCAAACGAAGAAAAAGAAAAACAATTAAAAAAGTACGTTTTTCAAGAACACGGTGTAAGACTTAAGGATATGGCTCAAATGAAACAACAGGCTGACCATCTTTCTAATGCTATGAAAGAAATTGAGTTAGACAATCTTGATTATGATCCTAGCAAAGATAACTAGAAAAGAGGCAATGTGAACATAACAGGAAATACACCTCTCATATCAATAGATTCAGATGGAAGAATATGGGCCAAACTTGAAACACATAACAGGACAGGTTCTGTTAAAGACAGAATGATTGAGTATATTTGTGACAAAGCTCTAGCTGCTGATAAGATTGTACCAGGAGTAACAACCCTGGTCGAAGCAACGTCAGGAAACACGGGAATAGCACTCTCAAGCTATGCATCTTCTATAGGCTGCAAGTGTGTCATAGTCATGCCTTGCAATATGTCCGAACAAAGAAAAGAAATGATGAGAGCTTTTGGAGCAAAGATAGTCCAGGTTGAGCCCAATAACTTTAAAGGTGCAATAGGTGTTAGAGATGAGATGGTTAAGTCTGGTTGTTTTTCTCCTATGCAATTTAGTAACCCATTAAATATTGAATGCCATTACTCTATCACAGCGCCAGAGATCCTGGCTAATATAAATGATAATAACATTGGAAGATGGGAAGCCTTTATACATGGTGCAGGAACAGGCGGCACTATGATGGGGGTTAAAAACTTTATTAACGATAATAGTCTTAATGTTAAATGTGTACTTACGCAACCCGCAGAAGACAATGCAACGCACGGTATTCAAGGAATCAATGATGGTGCTGATTTTCTTTTAAATAGAGAATTAATGGATTTTACATATTCAATAAAGACTCAAGATGCAATAGAAAGAATGAAAAGATTTTGGAAAGAGTCAGGAATACTTATAGGTATTAGCAGTGGTGCAAATATACTCGCAGCTGAAAAATATGTTAAAGAATACGATCCGAAAGGGATTGTTATAACTATTCTTTGTGATAGAGGAGAAAGATATTTATGAGAAAACTAATAAGAAAACTCTTGTTAAAGGAGTTTAGAAAATTAGGCGGAGAATATTTTGACATCAGCGGTGACTCAGGCAATGGTGACGGTGCTGGTGAAGACGAAGAAGAAGGTGGGCCACCAAGAGACTGGCCCATGGAAGTTATTAACAGGCTTAAGAAAAAAGGATATAATGTTTTTGTTAGATCTGATGGGATTGCACCTTTTAAGCGACAGGTTTATAAAGATATGTCAGCACCTAATGTTAACATAACTATAGATGCACTTCAGAATGGGGTTGCAATAGCTATTGGCTTTGCAAGAAATGAGAATCTTACTGAAGCATTTGCAGGAAACAAGTTTCTTAAGTGTGATAATGCTATGGACGCTAATAATGTAATGAGGGTAATATTAAAAGTTGCAAAAACTCTGGAAAGAAAAAATAGCCAAGACATACACAAGGACTTAGGTAGATTAGAAGCTGCAGGTGCAAAAGATCCAGAACCTTTAACGCAAGAAGATTTTCTTAATAGCAATTCTTATTTAATAGACTACTATGCTCGGGCTCAAAAGACAAGATAAAGGAAAAGACATGAAAAATTTATTACTATTGTTAATATCATGTACAACGGATGTTGGAATTATTACTGTTGACAAGCAGCAAAATGACTCTGCAGTAACTGATACATATCAAGAGAAAGAAACAGGCGCTGAACAAGAGACAGATTTGCAAACCGAAGAACCTAGCGGAACTGTTGGTCTTATTGAATGGGAACTAGAACAAATTGCATGCTTGTCTTGCATGGGTGTAACCCAAGAAATAACTGTAGAATTTAAATCAGACTTTCATGAAAAACTAAATGAGTCACACCCGACTTGGGTACCTGAACAAGGTCAATGTGTGCAAAACTTAAACTATTTAACTCTATCTAGAGATAGCTTCGACGCAGGAAACTCATTAAACATTCAAGGAAGTTTCTCGGCCTTTCAAGCTTATAAAGGTGCGGGAAATATTTATAGTACTTTTATTACTGAATCTCAATACGAAAGGGATACAAACTATAAAGTATCTACACAGGAAGGAGATGCTTTAGAATTTAATTCAATTAGAGGATTTGACTATATTGAACCAGTTGAATTAAGATATGTTGATCCTTCGTATGCATTTGCTACACCGATTTATAGAACAGGCTCTACTTTTTGGTGGGGACCAAGCGGAACAAATGAAACATTTAATATTACATTAGCTGTATATTCACAAGACGGGTCACAGATACTAGGATATGTATCGTGCTCAGGTAGTGACAGCGGTATGATGACAATACCTGGTCAATATTTGTCAGGTTTTCCAAGCTGGAGTCTTGTTGCTGTTCACATGACAAGATTTTCAAAGCAAAAGGTTTTATTCGAAAAACTAAATGGATATGTTGACGTACATTTATATTGGTCTGTCGTTGGAACAGGTCATATAGAATAGGACTATAACAAAATGAAAAAAGGAATTTAAAATGAAAAATATTAGAAAATTAATCAAAGAATCTATTTTAAATATGATTAACGAATCCAACGGATACATCCCGGGTGAAGCTTTAAATGGCGCTCTAAAAGAGCTCGATAGTATTGGTCAAAAAGCAAAAATACAAGCAATAACTCGAATAGGTGACAACCCGCTTAATTATTTTTATCCATTTCCAAAAAACATAGGAAACCAATATTTAGCAGGTATGGAATATATTGGAACAGATAGGACAAAAAAGGTTGTAAAAATGAGAGATCTTGGTAATGGAAGAAAAATGCCTATGAAAATTCCAATTCCTGTAAAAGATTTAGTAACAGGACTTCCTTTGTTTGATGAAGAGGGAAACCCTATTGAAGACGAAATGACTGTTAAAGAAACTATTCCCTTAGGTGGGAGAACTACTTTTTCTGATAAGCTGGTAAGAGCAAAGATTTATGTTGTTCCGCTTCAAAAGGAGATTGAAATATATGCACTAAAGATAGGTGTAAAGTACCTAGATAGTTTACCTCTTTTCAGATACAGAGAAGGTAACCTAGTTGACAAAGGTGTTTTTGTTTATTCTTATTTAACATCAAGCAATACACCACAAGGTGCAGATAGATCTGAAGTTTTTGGAATAGGTTCTAAAATAGAAAAAGTAATGATCGGATTGGGAAAATATGCCGGAATTATTCCTGAAACATATGATCATGAAAAAATTATTTCAATGCTTAAAGCTATTAGAGAAAAGTATGAAGCTGCACAGCAAAGGCAGGCAGCAGCTAAAAAAGAAAAGGCTGAAGAAGAAGAACTAGCAGCATTGCTGGCTTCTCTAAATAAGAAAAAATAAAAATTGTAAAAGTAAGCATCTTTTCTTATAATAAAGAAAAAGGAGGTTAGCATGCCAATATTATATGTTTCACTATTTGTAGTTTTATTTGTTTGGGGATTTTACGGTCTTTGGGAGAAATTTAATAAATGAAAAAAGAAAATATTTTGAAGTTAAAAAAAATGTTTCCAAATCTTTTTTACAAGGATAAAAGTAGAAGCAAAACAGTAATAAATGCTGCAGACAAAAATTTTAATAAAATAGTTAATTTTTGCAGCGAAATATCAAAAAATTCTAATACTGTCAAATTAACATTAATTAAAGAATCAAATCATGGTTTATCGTTTTATATTAGTGAATATAATGAAAAGCTGCTTGATATTGTTTATTTACATGAAAAAATATTTTAAAACAATGTGTAAATGATTTATTTTTTTATTATAATAAAATTAAATAATAAAGGGGTTTTAATAAAATGAAAAATAAAAAAATAAACAAATTAACAATTAAGGACATCGAAAAAAGAATAGAAGATCTTTATTATCATGATAAAACTTTAAATTCTCAATATGCAAAACATTTAATTTCAAGAAAAAATTATCTAAGCAATCTTTAAATTATGTGCCTTGGTGGTGGAATAGGTAGACACGCAAGACTTAAAATCTTGTTTCCTTTAGGAAGTGCCGGTTCAATTCCGGCTCGAGGCATAAAAAGGTTAATGGATCCTTAAAACCATTATGCACCGGTAGCTCAGCTGGATAGAGCATCCGCCTTCTAAGCGGACGGTCACAGGTTCGAATCCTGTCCGGTGTACTTTTAACTCATTAAAAATTACTAATGCAATATTTAAATTGGAGAAAA
>Ga0181377_1000090_pt1 | contig 34836 bp, 27 predicted proteins | sample LowvirmetaG_9_FD_130160 | JGI IMG/M metagenome (GOLD analysis project Ga0181377, IMG submission 130160) | Marine viral communities from the Subarctic Pacific Ocean - Lowphox_13 viral metaG | ecosystem: Environmental > Aquatic > Marine > Oceanic | place: Subarctic Pacific Ocean | collected...
CCGGCTGGAGCAGTCGTTGTATTTGCAATATTTCGTCTTCCGTATGTACGATAATCTTCAACAACCTCAGGAGTCAACTCATTAATTATTCTATCTAAGTAAGGATGATCTTTTTCTTTTCTGTGATCAAAAACCTCAAATGCTCCTCTTTCTTTTGCTAACTGAATTGATTCCTCGTATGAAGCAAGAGACAACCATTTATAGATCTCTTCAACTGTTTCAATACTTTCACCAGAACCGTATACTTGTCCTAGCATTGCAATTGCATCACCTAGTCCGGTCACACCTAGGCCAGTGCGACGGCCATCAGTAGCAACTTTACGTATAGTTTGCCAAAGATTTTTCTCGTAATACTTTACTGTTTCATTTTCCGGATCACTATCGATTTTAGATAATATCTTATCAATCTGATTTATTTCAAGATCGATCATGTCATCCATGAGTCTTTGTGCTTTTCGTGTCTTAGATCTAAAATCTCCCCAGTCAAAAGATGCACTTTCTGTCCATGGATCCTTAACAAAAGAAGTCAAGTTCATAAGCATAAGACGACAAGAATCGTACGGTGACAAAATAATTTCACCACATGGGTTAGTAGATACAGAACCAAAACCAACATCAGCGTAAGCATCAGACGGAGTCATGCGAGTTGCTGTGTCCCAAAATAGAACACCAGGTTCAGCAGACGCATGTGCGCCTTCGATTAGAGCGTCCCAGACTTCTGTTGCCCTAAAGTGATCGTGAACCTCTGGGTTGTCTGAGTCAACAGGCCATCTAACTGTGAAGTGATCATCGTCTTGCACAGCTTTCATAAATTCATCAGTAACCCTGACAGAAATATTGGCACCAGTTACACGCTTTAGATCTCTTTTAATTTTAATAAAGTCCATGATTTGCGGGTGGTGGACTGATATTGACAGCATTAGTGCACCACGCCTTCCGCCTTGAGCAACCTCTCTGCAAGAATTACTAAATCTATCAAGAAAAACTTCAATACCGTCAGTTGTTTTTGCTGCATTTGATGTTATCATGCCTTTAGGTCTAATTGTGGAGATGTCAAAACCTACACCCCCTCTTCGTTTCATAATTTGTACTTGCTCTTGATCTGTCTTAAGAATACCCGCGTAAGAATCAGCTGGGGATTCAATGACAAAGCAGTTCGATAAAGATTGAATTTTTGCTTCATTTCCTATACCACTCATTGGTGATCCTTGAGGAACCACGTATTTAAAGTCTTTTAACAATTCAAATATTTCATGTCTATTTAAGGGGTTAGGATACCTTGATTCTATTTTTGCAAATTCTTCAGCTAACCGATCATGCATGTCATTTGGTGTTAATTCTATATAATTTCCTTTTGAGTCTTGCAGGGCATATTTGCCTGCAAAGACTGATGCTGCTAATTCATCCCCTTCAAAGTATTTAAGAGACTCATCGAAAACTTCTTGATAATTGTACATTTTTTCTCCTTAGGTGTTTTCTTCGTTTACTTCTTTCCATTTTTGTTTAAGTTTTTCTTTTAAGTTTGTATGGTTATTTGACAACACATCGTCAAGAGTCATCATTTCAGCGTTTTCCATAATTGTAAATCTTGATTGTGAGGTATCTATTTGCAAAGGAAATAGAATTCCGTCTTTTCCGGCTCTGTTTTTTGCAACAAAAAGTCTGGCGGTACCTTTTGCTTTTTCTTCTGGTTTTCTAGAAAGTGTAACAACAACGTCTGCAACCATGGCTTTACCGTAAGCCTCGGACATATTCTCAAGACCTACAACGTTTGATGTCGAACCCTCCTTGTTTGATTGAGATGCTGTCCAAACTGGAATATTCATTTCCATAGACATGTTTCGCAATTCTTCATAAATAAGCTTAAGCTCATGCCGCAAAGAATCAAATCTTCTTGTGCTTCTCATGATATCTGCATAATCTATAATAATTAGGCTAGGAGCAAATGACTTTAACATTAGTTTTTCAATGTGATTTCTTAGTGTTATGACGGATGCGCTTCCTGTTGGAAACTCTTTTATTATTAATCTGCCGTAGTCATCTTTGTCCTCGTAGTGCTTTATTACTTTGTCTTTTTCTTTAATGATTTGATCACTAGCTATTCTACAAAGATGACTATCGTATCTAATTCCAACAATATTTTCTGTTAATTCAAATGTATAGTGAATTACATTTCTGCCTCTTCTAATGGCTTCAGCACCAAGTGAAACTAGAAAATGGCTTTTTCCAACACCTGTGGGTGCTGTTATTACTCCTATTTCTCCTCTTCCTAAACCTCCGTTTAAAATACCTTCTTTGTCAAGAAAGTGAAGACCTGTCGGAACTGGGTTTCTATTATGGTAAACAAAGCGTGACTCCATGTCTTCAAAAAAATCATGTCCGACTGTGGAGGGCATGCCTGCGCTAAGTGCGTTTTTCATTAAGCCAACAACTGACTCTGTTTTATCAGTTGCAATTAATTCAACAGCTTTTTCAAGAGCTTCTTTCATAGCTTGTCTTCTACAAAAATCCAAAGATTTTTCTTTAACATATTTTAAATCTCCGACATCGGGATTTAGTTTTACCCTTTGTAAAAAGTCTATAACCTGGTCCCTTAGAACAAGGTCTTTATCATTTCTTAGATTTTCTTTTACAATGTTTAGTAGTATTGGCATTGTAGGAAAACTTTTGTATTTTATGTAGTATTCAAAATAATTTGACGTTAGAAACTTAAGATACTTTAGTTCAAAGTATTCAGGTGTCATTACTTCGCACATTTGTGCGGCCCAGTTTTTATCAGTTATAAAAGCTTGAAAAATCTTTTCTTGGTATGATTTTCCGTATTTTCTAAAATGTGCATTTTCTATCATATTATTTTGTCTCCATAAATTTCATTGCCAAATAGAAACGATCAGCATTAAAATTATTAATTCCATTTTTAATAAGCTTTCTAATGAAAGATAATTTATCATTATTAATTTCTTGAGTTTCTATTGTATATTGTATTTTTTTGATTTGTTTGTTTGTTAAAAATCCTGTATCAAGATTTATAATTTTTATGTTTCGTTTTATTATATTGGATCCAGCTATGATTTTACCATATTTTTGAGTTTTTGTGTTTTCTTTTATTTTTTCTTTGCATTCTTCGATAATATCAGATAATAATAAATCGTTGTTAGTCTTCATTTTGGGAAATGCTTTTTCTAGAAACTTAAAACCAACGCCTTTAATTCCATTGATGTTATCGCTTTTATCACCAACAATGGCTTTTGCAAGACAAAAGTTATTAGGATGAATACCAAATTTATCAATAACCGTATTTATGTTAACATATTTTTTCCACGTAGGGGAATATATTACAGTTGCAGGTGACAGTAGTTGATAAAAATCCTTATCTGAAGAAACTATTATTTTTCTCATTGTTTTAAACTGATAATTATTGAGGTAGGCAATAACATCATCAGCTTCACAGTCTGGTATGTATATCTGCCTACATTTAGTTAAATCAAGCAGCTCAATTAAAAGAGCTATTTGAAAATTTCTATTTGCAATAGTATCAGGTATCTCATCATAATATCTGTTAAGTTTTCCTGGTCTTTTTCCTTGCTTGTACTCTTTTAGTAAATCTCTTCTTTTTTGTGAACCACCAGACTCCCAGACAATGAATGCACTTTCAGGGTTTACATCTTCTAGATGCCTAGAAAGCTCATACATAAAACCTACGATTCCACCTACTTGCTCTCCATTTGCATTCATTGCTGGATGTGCTACATAATGACGTGTAAATAGATTCATAGCATCTATTATTAATATCTTGTCATTACTTGAGCTCATTATGTAATGCCTCCATTTCTACAAAAGATTCTGCATCTATGTCTGGATCATTATTAAACTTTTTTGTCATGCAAACATCTAGGGCATCTAGAATGTATTCGCGATATTGTGGGCTATTAATTAATTCATAAAAATCAGATTTTCTAAACTTTTTATCTTCAACAATTTGATTCGTTTTTGTATCGATAACAGTAAATTGTTTCCAGGCACCAGTACCAGCTATATTGATTTCTAAGTTGCCAACTTCGTATGGGCTTGATTTTCTTAGAGTATCAAACATTTGTTCGTGCTCGAATATGCCTTTTCCAAAATGTATTTCAAATTCACATTTTCTAAATGGAAATGCAACTTTATTTTTAATTGTTTTTGCTGAAACATTAATTCCAATAACATCATCGCCGTCTTTGATCTGTTGACCTGCACCTAATTTGATTCTAATTGAACTATGAAAAGGAATTGCCTTGCCTCCAGGGGTTGTTGTAGGATCACCGTACATTACACCAATATTTGTTCTAATTTGATTCAAACAGATAAATAAAACCCTTTGATCACCAATAACACCTGTTATTTTTCTCATTCCTTTTGAAATAGCTCTTGCTTGCAATCCAATACTATTTTTATCATAATCACCATCAAGCTCAGCTTTAGGTGCCGACGCTGCAACGGAATCCCAAATAATTGTTACGGGTATATCCTTATCAATAGATTTGGCTTTTAGAATAGTAGACTCAGCGATAGAGAGCACTTCTTCTGTGCAATGAGTATCAACATATACAAATCTTTCTGATATGTTTACACCTAGGTTTCTTAGGTTTTCTACTGAAGTGCCGTTTTCAGTATCAATATAAACAACAATACCACCTGATTGTTGTGTACTCCTTGCCAATTGAGTTGCAATATGAGATTTTCCAATGGAAGGTGGTCCAAATATTTCGACAATTCTTCCTTCTGGTAATCCTCCATTTTTTCTATTAGAACAAATATAATCAAGCATCATGGAACCTGTTGATATCCAGCGTTTAACATGTGTAGGAGAGTCTCCATTGGAAAGGTTATACGCTACTTGTGTTCCATGCTCTTTGTTTAGAGCCTTAATCAAATCTTTTGTAAAGTCATCATTATTTGTAACTTCTTCTTTATTTATGTTTTTTTTGCTTTTTTTAGCCATGTAGTCTCCTCTTGTTGTTTTTATTATAAACAAAAATAGACGCATTTACAAAAAAGGCCAAGGAATACTTGGCCTTTAAACTCAACCTATTTTTAGGTTAAATTAGCAAATGCGTCATCTAGTGATGAATATGCCTTTGATTCACTTTCTTTTGATTCTGTAGAATTGCTTCCAAAGCTTTTCTCAGTACCATCAGATGTACTATCTTCTCCATTTAACCAGTCATTAATGATTTTTGACAGCTCTTCATAAGATTGCAACTGAAATAATGCTTCTGGATCAGGAATTGAATCTATCCATGTTTTCATCTGTTCTTCGTTGCTTGAAAGCTGAGAAGTTTTCATTCTTGGTCTAACAGAAGTTGTTGCCCATTGTCGGCCCGGTGTTTTTGTAGAAGAAACTGTGATATCTCGACCCGAATACGGATCTGTAAAATCTCCTACATCCTCATCAGCTAAAAGCGTATAGAGTTCGGAATATACTGTTTTTCCAAATCCCCAGATTTGCACACCTTTCTCTTCTTCGCCTCGAACTACGACTGGTGCATAAATTCTCATTTTAGGATACAACTTTTTTAACAAGTCTTTATTTTCATCAGTTCTTTCATTTCTTAGTTTATTAATAAGCTCTTGAAAGGGATCGGGCTTTCCAAACTGGTGCGGTGCTAAAATTCCTCTGTTTTTACCAATATTGTAATAAAAGTAAAACTCTTTAAAAGGAAGACCATCATCTGTTTTAAATGAAAGCATTCTAATGTTTGTATCTTGGTTTTCAGTCGGTCGCCAGTATTGGGTTCCTGTTTGTTTTCCTTGAAGTTTTGCTAGTTTGTTTCGAATTGCGTTAATGTCTAATGCCATTATGTTTCTCCTTTGTATTTAATGATTTTTGTGATTAATTGTTGTTGTTTGTTTTAAAATATTTCTTTTTTTTAACCACATTTATATAATAATAAAAATGGTTATGGTTTACACAATGAAATATTTTTTGTGTGTTTTTGTGAAACCGGTAATTTTTGTTACTAGTATTATATGAAATTAGTAAAATTTGTAACCAGTAGGAAGCATGCTTTTATTGTGTTTTTTAATGTTTGAAGGTGTTGATAGCTTTGGAACATAACCAGCTATACTTGCAGTTGTCATAGCTTCATCTATTTCGCTTTCACAGATACAAGCTTCGTTAGTACAGCCGCAACTAGAACACTCATCAGTCCTTTTTTTTAACGTCAAGCCCACTTCTTCGAGTTGCTCTTTTAAAAGAGAAAAAACTTCTTGGTGGACCATTTCATTGATTTTTTGTATAGATGATTTAGGCTTGCCTTCTGAATCATACTGAGGCACCATTTTAAAACCCTTTGATGTAACTTTATTATTATAATCAATTTCATTTTTGTATATGTGGTTATCAACTTCTTTAGAAAGCTCTTCGTTTTCAATATTGTGCACGTTTTCTTTAAATTCGCTAGAATATTCATCTTCAAAAAATTTATCATCAAATAAATCAATTAATTTCTTTTTCATATTTTTTCCTTCTTTTAAGTTAGATATTTTATAATTTTTAATAATTTCTATCATAGCAGATTTTACAAGTTCTAAAGAACGGCTAGAAGTTATATAAATCTTAAAATAACCACTAGAATCTGGATCCACCCATGAATCTTTAATGCTGCCTTCTATAAAAGGATGATTACCTCTATTTTTAAAAACAGGTTCTACAACTCTTAGCGTAGGTTTTGCAAAAGGTAAAAAGCTAGCACTCCATTTTTTACCACTAATCTCAGGAATTCCATTGTAACCTGTAGGATCGATTTGTTTTAAAAAAGGAACAATTTCTCTTTTAACAAACAAATCTATTGTTTTTAAATTCATGTTTTTTGACTCCCTAAGCTTATATTTACCGTTAAAAGGTACTTTACTTCTAATTAGGTCTTCTTCTCTAAATGTTTCTAAATCTTCATTTTCTGGAAACATAATAGAATCACTATCATCAATGTGAACTCTAAGCTGACCCATCTTTTTACTAAATTGTGCATCAGCTGTACCTTCAAACCCACCTCCGCTAATTTTTGGAGGATTCATATCCTGGTTTAGACTTGTTGATAAACCATCTCCTGATCCTAATCCACCTAGATGTGATACGTGTCGATTTGATTTCATGCTTTTCCTTATGTTATCTCTTTTATAATTATAGGGAATTTATTGTTAAATCCTGTTACTTCAATACTTTTTTGATTTAGATTTTTCATAATCACTTCATTTGCTTTTTCGTCCACATCTATTAACATTGCATCATGAATAAACCCTATTATTTTAAAGTTTAAGCTCGCTTTTTTAAGTATGCTATTTATTTTTTCAAAGCAAAACATTGAGACATCAACACCTGTTGATTGCAAGTAATAGTTTACATTTGATGATGAGTTTTTAAGTTTTCTACCATAAAAGTTTGTAAAGTAATTTTCTTGCATTTCAGATTTTATTTTTACAACAAGTTCGTGATATCCCATGTTTGATTTAATTCTTCCTACTATGTCTTCAATATCGTAAAGCCAGTCCATATTTTTAAGGTCTTTTTTAATAGTATGCATACTTGCACCATAAAGTATTTTAAATGTTAGCTCTTTTACAAAGTTTCTTTGTATTTCATCAATTTCACCATATCCATTATCATCAATAACAGTTTGTGCAATCCAAGTGTAAATATCTTCTGGAACCTCTTTATTAAACATTCCCATAAGAATTCTTGGCTCTAAGTTTTTAATATCTATTTCTAGAATACTTCCATTATTATATGAAGATTTAAATATGTTTCTATTTTCTTTTTTGAGTGTCAAGATATTAGGACCATTTGTTACTGTCATTCTTCCTGTCGCAGAATTAAAGATAGAATATTCTATTGTTTTAAAATATTTTCTATTATCTTCCAGGTTGTTTAAAAACTTTTTAGCATGATACTTCTCAATTGATGAAAGATATTTTAAAAGATTTTTCTCAGATATTTTTGCAGGTTTTATTTCTTTAAATAACTTATAATGATTTTGTGAAATATCTGTATAATACTTGTTTAAATTGTTTTCATTAAAAGATTTTGTTTGTTTCAACAAAAGACTGCACATTTTAACAAACTTTTCAACACCTAAAACTTTAGACCAATCAGGATTTCTTTTAATAAATCCCCACATATTTCTATATTTTAAAGGTATGTCTAGCTCTAGTTCAACACCTGCATTTTTTGAAAAATAAGAAATAGAATCAGGGTTATTAGTTTTACAAATTACAATATCTGATTTTATTTTTTTTCTATTTATTAGTTTAAGATCTTTGTTAAAAATTAAATCTTTTTCTAATCCTGTTATTTTATTTGATATACAATACATTTTTTCCTCTTTTAATTAAATGTATTAAAAATAAATGTATTTTACAAGTTACTAAGAAATAAAAGTTGACTGTCTATTAACTTCACTTGTTATTGCAGCAATATTTTTAGTTATGTTAGAAGGCTTATAGGCAGACCCTCCAGCAGCTTGGAGTGTAACTGTTGTCTTAAAGCTACCTTCAGTTATATTATGGCTTAGAGATTCTACATGATATATTGTATCAAGTGTAGTATTTGTACCTGCCGTTACATAAAACTCTTGTCCTATTGATATAAACGGGCAACCTAACATTTGTATTGATATTTTTGATGGATTTATAAACAGTTGTTCAATATTTTGTTGCTGATTATTATCCTGGGGGTTTGCTGTTGAATTAACATACCTATAAAGGTTTAATTCATTTGCTAACCCGCCTGAATCGTTTGTTATGGATATGTTTTCAATAATTGCAGAATTTGATCCAAATTCAATAGTAGGAACTTCAGCTTTAATTATTTTATCTATGTTTATGTGAACATAACTTTGCAATGCATTAAAAGTAAAAGAATCTTCTGCTATTTCTTTAGCAACAGTCTGTATTTCTCTTTTATTGCTTTTTTTTGTAAAAAAGTTTGTAAATTTTTTAAAACCTAGGCTAATATTATTCTTAGCTTTAATGGTATTTAAAAATAAATTAACATCAGAATTATTAACACCTTCTAATAGCATTTTTGATTCTGTATATCTTTCCTGTGCTTTATCATATACATGAACTTTAATTATTTTTCTAGGCATTCCATCAATTAGCTTAACCTTTACATCTGTTCTTATTTGTAAATTAATAGGTATAAAATCTAAAGTTTTTACATCAACACTATTATCTGCTGTTTTATATATTTTTATTAATTTTGAATTTCTATCTTGAATTAATTCTTTTCTTTTTTCATCTCTAATGTTTGGATCTATATAGCCGCCTAGTTGTGAACCAATGTCAGTAATACCGTAGCCTATTTCATAAGGGTCTGGGTTTTTAAGTATTTCTCTGACAATCTGGAAAATTGTTTCTATATCAAGCGTTCCGTTTCCTGTTTTTTCCAAAATAGTTCTTACTGATTTTAAAAATCTTTTTGTATCTATAAAAACATCCCCTAGCGAGACATTATGAAAAGCAGCAGCGTAGTTATTTGCTGTATGAAAATAAACTTGCATTTCATCGTATTCTTTTGAATTATGCATAGGAATAAAATATAGACCAGTCAATAGTTTTCCAAGAGTCATATATTTATAAATTTTTTCTTCATTGTCACCTATTTTAAGAGAATCAGTTTCGTTTGCTGCAAAACTAAACTCGCTAGTAGCATCAGAACTGTATATAGTGTTTAACCTTTTTACAACAAGACTTGCCCCTATTTCTGTTTCAGTGTCTGGATTTTCAACAACTTTATTTTGTTGCGTTATTTCTATGTCATTTGATTGTGCAAAATTTGCCATATTTTTGATATATTCAATTGAAGAAGATTTTATTACTTCTTGTTTATCTTCTTCGTTTTCACTTTTTTCACCAGAGTCTGATTCATCTTTGTCTATGTTTGTTTTGCCACTATCCGGGTCATACAATATTTCACCAGTTTTTTCTAAAAACAATGAAATACTATTTAGATTAAATTTTTTATCAATTGAGTTATAAAGTAATTCTTCAAACTTTTCAAACCAGCTTATATTTTTACCCGATTTGTCTGTTGAGTAGTTATAAAGTGCTTCTAAAGAAATCAAATCATTAGCTTTTTTTCCTAAAGTTGCATTATCAATTTTATTTAGATCAAGATGAGTCTTGTAGCTATGTCTGTCGTTTCTATTTTTTATTTTCTTTTTTAACAAGTCTAAATATTCATTAAGCTCTTCTACTTTCATAAACTTTGAATTTAAAGATGTTATAGCTTTTGTATTTGTAGAAATGGATATTAATTCAAGTGTAATACTAACAGTACCATCATCATTTATACTCATTCGATTGCTTGTTATCTTAAAAAGCTCTCTTCTTTTTTGCGAGTTAAGAAATTGACCAAACGGATTATTGCTAATAATACCACCCTCTGGATGGTTCCAACCATATTCAATAATTAAAGAAACTGAAGATAGGTATTTTATGCCTATTAGTTTTGAAATTTCAGGCAATCTACTTCTATCAAATAGTTTTAAATTTAAACTTCCTTTAACAGATGATAAAAACTTGTAACCTGCAAGATAATCTTGCACAGAAAAAGATTCAATAGACATAAAAGGTCTAAACGGGTCGACCACTCTGTTGGTTCCCATTTGAAATCTATTAATATCAGAATTTACTAAAGCCTGTGTTGATAAAAATATTCCCATTCCAGATACATTTTGAGGTTTTATTCTGCCGCTTCTTTTTGCGCTAATATTTGCTTGAGTTTTAAAAACAATATCGTTTTTATTTTGTAGTGTCACACTTGAAAGACCTCTTGCAAATCCATCGTTTTTAAATTGATTTCTACCTACTAAAAATTTACTTAAACTTATTCTTTCATCAGGTATTTCTGAGTCATCAACAATAACAATGTTTAAATGAGGTGAACATCTAGACATTTCAATTTGAGGTATCATATTTGTAAAAATAGGAATAAATTCTGTTTCTTTAGAGTTTCTAATGGATATGTCTTTATTTCTAATTTTGTATATAGCAAGGCCCGGATTTGAAAATCTACTCATAACTGAGTCTTTATTAAAAGTATTATTTAGCAAATTTTTGCTAATAGTATCATTATTCGTACTGCCAATGTATTCACCAATGTCAAAGCTATTTTTACCCTTAAGGGGTTTTTCAAGTTTATCTGATCTATAAATAATTCCAACATCATTTTGAACACTTGAACCTTCTGCCAAGGAAGCCACATTTAATTTTTCAATAATTTCCTTGTTTGTTAAAACCTCTCCAGTCACACTAATTGCATTTTCTAAAATTCCTTTAACATTGTTTTTATTATTGGAATTTTTATTAGATAGCTTTTCTCCAAAAATGTTATTTGCTGTTCCTTTAGCAGCAGAATATCTTTTAATATCTTTAGATGAAGATTCTAAAAGCAATTCTCTTTTTTTTAAAATTGAATTATATATTTCGTTATTTTTCATAATAATACAAACACCTGTTCAAGATTTGTAGGAATTCTTAAAAAAGTTCCTGGAGGCAATTGTAATGACCAACCAATTCCGCTAGCAGCAGCTATAACCCACCAAAACGATGAATCACCATAATATTGACCAGCAATAACATCAAGTCTTTGAGATCCTGCTAGAGTAAGATTGTCAAAATCAATTAAACCTGACTTTATTCCTCTTGATATAACTTCAACACAATCTGAGTTGGAAATAGCATTTCCATTATTTAAAAAATCTACATATGAATATCTGCTTATTGACATTTTTCCCTCTAAAACAACTTATTTACACCAGGCTTATTTTTGGAAGTTGCACTGCTTAAATTTTTGTAATTTTCATTTAATTTTTTACTTTTATAACTTCTGTCTTCACCGCGAGAATCAGACTTAAAAGATTTTTCTGCTAAGTCTCCATTAGAACTATAAGGATCACCACTTGTGCTTCTCATAATATCTCCTACATTGTATATAGGTGCTCTATTAAACCCGCTATGATCAATACCAGGTGCAATATCATGAATTGGACTAAATCCCATTGTAACTGTCATAATTTTTGGTGCCCTAGAGTTAAAGTCCAAATCCCAAGTAGTATCTTCTCCCAGCATTGAAAAAGAAAGACTTGTAATAAACCCAGCCAAACCTCTACCTCTTGAAGAATTAAAAGCTCTTGTAAAAGGATTTCCTGTTGGTATGCTTAATTCGCCAGAAGCTATTCTAGCTGCATTAAGTAAACCTCCGTCCTGTCGGGCATAGGGACTCATAAACAAAGCTTCGCTCATGACTGTTCTAAAAGGGTTAATGTCGTCGTCTGACAAGCCTATCTTATTTAATTCATGAGCAAACTTTTCATCAATTAGACCGTTATTTCCTTCAAAAATGTCTTTAAGATCAGATGATAAAGAAAGCAAAGGAGCTATAAACATATGTTCTGGGCTTAATATAAAATCTTCAAATCTTGCTAAAATTATTTTTTGAAAAACGCCTAAAGGTGCATCAATATCATTAATGATAATTCTATAGTATAGTTCCCCATTAATAATTTTAGTATTTTTAATTTCTCCTGTTAGTGATCTTTTAAAATGATAATATCTTTCATCTTTAGGGCTATAATAGGGGAAATCTGGAAGCGTAGCAGCTAAAATAACTTTGTCTGTTTTTTGCGGACCGTAAGAAGAATCTTGATTAAAGTCATTAGGGTTTAAAAACTTTTTATAAATTTCCTTATAACCTATACTGTTTTGTGTATTAACAGAATTTACAAAAAGTTTCTCTGTTATATTTGAAGCCCTTGTATCAAATAGAGCAGTTGCTGCTATGTTTGTGCCAGTTGTGCCAATTGTTCTTAAAACTAGTTCAACAATATTTGATCCAAATTGAGACCAAGCAACAGGTGAACCAAATATTACTTTTACAGCAAGATCAGTAACAAGCTTTGTAATACTTCTAACTGCTCTTGCTGTCATTCCTAGGCCTGAATTTGACAAGCCTGGTGTTAAACTAACACCTGCTCTTCCTGCAATTAAAGTATCAGCATTACCTATTCCAAACTGTCTTGCCAAAGCTAATTCAGAATAGTTTGATTTTATGATATCTCCTACTCTTAGTCTTATCATAGGTGAGCCTTCAATAATTTGGCTAAATGGTTGAACAAAAGTATTTTTTCCTACTTGATCAAAGACTTCTGTTCCTTTTGACCACTTAGGATAAATCAATGTTAAAAGCTTATTAACTTTCCACCACATTTCGTTAAAATCTTTTTTTGAAGTTGCTGCTATTTTAAATGATAGATTTATTGATCTTGTAGTTCCCTTGTATATTTGAACTGGATCCATTCTACCATAACCTGACGACGGGTTTACTCCTGGGGAAAATGAATCTGTTAGTGTCTCTAAAAAAGCGTGAAATGAAATTATTTCGTTAGTTCGCAAATCATGAAAATAAAACGGAACATAAGATGCTTCAAGCTCGTTTTCAATTTTTTCTACCAAAGAACCCGGAAGCCTTGCATAGTCTCCTTCTAGTGGGCTAATAACTGTTTGTGCAGAAAGCTTTTCGCTTGCAACTGATTTTAACGGGTTTGCTCCTTTAACACCTGTACCTAATAGCATTGCTGCTCTAACTGGATTTCCTGGCATTAAGTACAATGAAGGTGTTGTACCTTGGCCCCATGCAATTTTACCTGACAGATTTCTGCTTTTTGAAACAACACTACCTAAAGTATCGGGCATTAAATCAACATCTAAGGAATTATTAACAATAACACCTTTTTCTTTTTCTAAGAATATACCAGCACCGCCAGTTGACTTTAAAGAGTTATCACCTATACCTGATAAAATGTTTATAAATTGAACAATTCTAGATCTTTCTAAAAACTTTAAAAAATTTCTTGTTGTTGAAACATCAGAATCATTTAAAATTCTTTCTGATTCTTTGATTATTGACTTAAAGAAAGGGATCCAAAAATGACTAGAGTTTATAATACTTGTGTTTTTAGAAGCTTTATTTATATCAAAATTAATCAAGCCAGAATCTGGCCCAAACATTACATTAAGTCCCTCATCTACACAATCGGTAACTGGATATAAAGTATCTTTAAAAAAAGGAACAGGAGATCTACCTCTAATTTTTTGAATATATCCTGTTTTCTGGTAGTCTGGTAAATGCGTGTCTTCTTTAAACTGGTCTAGTATTAAAGAAAGTATGATTTTTAATCTAACAGAAGCCAACGTAATGATATGCGATTCTGATTCATAAGCAATACTAGAATAATCTCCTTTGTTAACTTTAACACTTCTTTCATCGATTAAGACATTTCCTTTTTGTTTTTGAAACCCAGAATTCTTTAAAGACTCTGGCATAGCATTCTGAACCGTTGCCCTTAAGTCTTTTGACTGTATCGTGGTATTTTCATTGTTTTCAAATATCTCAAATATCTCAGCTTCAGTTTTACCTGACATCATGTCAGGATTAATACCAGTGTATCTTTTAAAAATGTCTTCTGCCAAAATCTTAAGTCTTTCTATTTTAATTTCGCCAGAAGGTTCATCCTCACCTAAAGTATCATAATAGCTTATCGTGCTATTGTCAACATCACTAGAGGTAGAAACACCTTTTTCTGCATAGGCAGAACCCTGCTGGTTAAACTTTCCAGGGTTGTACCTGTTGTTATTTATTAAAGTACTTAAAGTCTCACCAACAGCATTCTCGTTATTTTCTTGATTATAAAACGTTTCACCTCGGTTAGTTAGTTTTTGTTTTTCAAATTTTAACAATTCATGATTTGCAGGATCACCTTCTTTTTTTACAATGTTGTCTAGATTGGAAATATATCCTGACTGAGAATATTTTCTTAAGGTATTGCCTAAGGTCGTATTTGTTTCTACGAACACCTTAGCATTGCCGTCAGGTCCTGCGGGGTCGTGTACCCTATTTCCTCTATCGTTATTAGGTGATCTGGAGTTTTTAGGTCCTGGCCTGTAGAAATTAGATATTTTGCCGTTAAAGGTTCCATTTTTATGATCATAAGAAGACATTATAAAGTTAACATAATCGCCTAGCAATCCTGTTGCCTTGTCATCTAAATCTAAAAGAGGCTCACCAGATTCAGAATCAACACCTAAATCATCGCCTTCTCCTATTTCGTTGTTGGAATTAATGTCTTCAGGGTTTATCAAAATATTTTTCTGAACAGATCCTTGAGATTGAAAAAATTCTTTTAGTGTTTTTCTAGTAGTCATAACAAACCTTTTTAATGCATATTAAATAATTATTTTTGTTTTTGGGTTTCAAGAATTTTTTTAATTTTTTTAAAAAACTTTTCTTCTTTATCAATGACGCTAATATCACCACCAATATTTTTTAAATATTCTAAAAACTTTTTATTTAAGATATCTTCGTATTTCATTTTAAAAACCCGAGTTGTGTTAATCTGTTGTCTACACCCTGTAAAACAACATTGTCAAGTACCAGCTTACCAGAGTTTCCTAGATTTAATTCTGGAGAAATTGAAACGTTATTTTGAATTGGTGTCTCTTTACTTTTCTGCAATTCTACAAGTATATTCTTTTGAATTGTTGTTAATTCTCCTATGGCATCAACGAGCGCCTGATTTTCTGCTTTAATAATAAGATCAGCATCAATTTTTCCGCCTTTTAACATTTTTTCTTCTGCAGGATCAAAATTAACTTTAACGTCAACAGTTGCTGCATTTTGAATTTTTTCTTTTAAGTTTTTAGACCATTTAACTTCTGTTTCATTTGCAAAAGCATTAATTGCATTACCTGATTGCACTTCTAGCGGAGAAGGGCTCTGTCTTTTTGTAAAAGCAAAGGCATTTTTCCAGCTTGTGCTAATGTTGTCAAAAGCTTCTGATTGTGATATAAAACCTAAATCTTCAATTATTTGATCTTTATCAACATCAAGACCTGTAACTTTAATTGTTTGTTCTTCGTTTATTTTATCAAAAATTTCATTAAAGCTTTCTGAATTTGTTACATTATCAAATGATGCTAAAAGTTCTTTTGCTCTTTTCTTGGTAGCTTCAGTCGCCCCGTCAGCACCAATAATTTTATCCATCGTTTCTTTAAACTTTTTAATAGCCTCTTGTCTTTCATTACCGGTTTTTGTTGCTATGTCTCCTGTTAGCTGTGCAAACTCTTTTACTTTTTTAGCATCGCCGTCAAATAGCTTTAATATTGTATCATCACTTGCAATAAATTCCTTTATATCTTGGTTTAAATCTTTAAACTTCATAAAGGTTTTATCAATTGCAATTTCATACATGCTTTGCCCGCGCTCAAGTGCAATATCGACAACTGATCTGGTGTCAATAATAGACTCTTGAAGATCTGCAACCACCTTGGCAGCGCTTTCAGCACTATATCCAGTTGCACTAACAGAATCTGCTATGATGCCGCCAATGCTTACCTGAGAGTCAAATAGCTTTTTAGCATCGTTAATAGACATGTTTAGAGTTTTTGCAACAAGGGTAATCGAATGACCCATTTGTTCAGAATCCATACCTGCTTCAAACATAGAGTTTCTAATCATGTCAACAAAGCCAGCTTGATCTTCAAATGCTTTATTCATTAACGTTATCGGATCAAGTGAAGCACCAAAAGCCCCACCGAGGTCTCTTGCAAGCGAAGCAGCACCTTCAAATGTTTGTGCTTTACCCACCAGGGCATCAATACCGCCAGTAGTCATTTGTAGTTGACCTAAAGTTGCACCAAACTGGGAAATCGCCTCTTCACTAGCAGCACCGTATTTTTCATAATCTGCCATCGCAGCTGTAATATTGTTTGTAATCTGATAAATACTTGCTGCAGTTTGCTGAGAATATGCCTCGGCATAGAATGCAATTTTCTTAAAAACTTCATCAGTTACTTTTCCAGAACTTGCCATTTGATTATCAATAATCCCAAGAAAGTCTTCATTATTAATTCTTAATGCTCTTTGTATTGTAAGAGTATTAAGCATCATTTCCGTACCTTTTTCGGTTTCTTTGGCATAGTCCTGTGCAATTCTATTAATATAGAATGAGTTTACATCATATATTTCTTGAAGTTCTTTTCTAGCTTGTGCTGCAGATCCAAACACACCTACAATAGTTCTATCACCGATAAGTCTATCAGCATCATTTGCCATCTCAGATATCAACCTAGCTTGTGACTTTACTGTAAAAGATACAAAGTTTTCATATTTGCCTGTAAAATAATCAAATGTCCCACCGTACTTACCAATTGCATCTTCAATAGAGTCAGCAAGGGTTGACTTTATAACTCTATCTCCGTACATAGGTGTAACATCTTTTGTTGTGCTTCTGCTACTTGAAGATCTATCTGTTATTGTATTGTCAGAACGAGTTCTACTTCTATTTCTGTCTACGCCACCAGTGCTAATAGAATCTCTATCATCTAGTTTTTGATTTAGCTTTTGTAGTGTTGCCAGTATTTTTTCGTCTGTATCTGCCATTTTTTACTCCTTTGAGAATCGACGATACATTTTTTCAATGTTATCATCAGGTCTTTTCAGTTCGTGTTCATTGGATTGTTTTTTAAGAGCCAATTGTTGTTTTTCATGATCGGCTATAATTCTATCTATATACCAACGACGATATCTCACAGGAAGTTTTTTAATTTCGGTATATGACATACCTAGGTTTTTTTGTAAAAAATAAAAGCTTTCAAGAAGTGTTTCTTGATAATTATAGGGCAGGCCAAAAAAAAGAGATTCCTATCGGAAGGTCTATCATATTGTTCGTATTACATCCATGACAGTAGAGGGGGACCTCCATCGATATTCCGGGTTTATGTTTTATTATATGCCGCCTAAGCTTTGAAGAATCAAGTGCAGGCATTTTATTAATAAACATTGCAATTTTTGACCTATCCCTGATCCCGTCAATTGAGACAATATGAGCTACGAGGCTGTCTGTTATGTTCCCCTCAATATATTCGTTACCAAACAGCGCTTTTTTCCTTTCTTTCTCAATTGTCATGTTTTGATCATCTCTGATCGTTAAAAATTTAAATACTACTGTTTTTTTAGAAACAGGTAGTTGAAATTCAAATTCGTTGACGCCCTCAGCAATAGGATTTAATTCGAGTCTTTTGATTTCAAGTTCAGATAAATCAAATTCTTTTTCTTTATGTCTCATTCCGCAATTAGGACAGTTAACAGAGGCTTGGTAAGCTGTTCCGTAGCCTGTAATCCTAATTGATACCATTAATGCGTCTCGATCACCCTTAAGCAATGAATCTACATCAATATTTTTATTTATTAAACAAGATTTAATAAGTTCATCAACAACAGTTCCTTTTTTAATAAAGGCCCTACTAGTTAAAATGTCTTCTTCTCTAGCAGTCATTGATTTAATTTCTAGACCTTTTACACCGCTAAGACCCGATTCGCTAGAGTAAACGAGACCTTCTGACGGAACTGGTACTAATTCAACAGGTATTTCCCAGTTAAAATCATCTTTTGATACATTTCGAATATGATTGGCAGCAACTTCTGACGATTGCTGATTTTCTGCACCTTGCGTAAATATTTTGTTGGACTCTCTCATATTTCTCCTATGCTTGTTTAAATAATATTAAATAGCACAGTAAAGTAAAATAGTTTTATTAATATTGTAAAACACAATTATCAAATCTAAGTGTCAAATCAATTGACATAGGTTCAGCATCATTATCGTATGATAGGGATTGAAAATTAGCACTTGTAATAAATGCGCCTTTAATGTCCCAAAGCTCAACAACAGTTCCAACAGGATCTAGCATTTTAATTTGACAATCTCTTTTATAAAAATCTGCATATCCAGCTCTTCCAGATACAGACTCTGTATGGGTTCTAATCCACTCCATTACTTGTTGGGCACCTGATGGGGCAATTGGATCGTGAAGATTTACGTTCATTGTTCCAAATGTCAATCTTCCTGCAAGATATCTTTTTGAGTTAATAAAGTTTAGTGTAGTTTCAGCAATCTGGTAAGAAGGTCTAGATGCAGATTTCATTAAAAAGGCGTCAATACCTTCAATTGAAAAAACCCACCTAAACTGTCTTTTAGGTTCAAATTTATTTGGTAGCATATCTACTACAGAAAGTGTCTCAGCCATTTTTATCCTCCGATAATTTTACTATTTTACTATAAGTATATGATTCTTTATTTTTTACATTCATTTTTTAAATTTCTGCGCCTGCATTAGTAACTACAAAGTCAAGAGAAACAAACTCAATTGTTTTTGTAGGTTGCAATAATATCTTTCCTCTAACTGTGTTGTTTTCAACGTCAGCTTGAGTTGTAGTAGTTGTATCAATTACAACTTTATACCTGGAAAGACCTTGATTATCCTGAACATTTTGAAGAATAGGATCTACAAGGGATTTAAACTTACTAAGTGTTTCTTCTCTATTAGGTTCAAATATGATTTGATTTGCAGCATCTCTAACAAGTCTTCTAATTTCAATAAGAAGTCTTCTAACATTTACTCTATCAAGAGCATTGGATGATTGTTGTAATGTTTTCTGCCCCCATATTACAAGGTTTGTTCCTGCAAAAGAAGTAATTGGGTTAATTTTAGAATCATACAAATCATCAAGATTTTCTTGGTTTAATGCCATTGTACTTTGTACTGTTGTTTGCAAAGAAGTCCTAGAAAAACCTGCCGGTGCAAACCAGGGATGACCAATAGAATCATTTTGTGAAAATGCCCCTAAAACAACCACACTAGGCGGAACAGTTAGGTTTGTAGCTCTATCGGGATGTTGTATAATAATGTCAGGAAAATAAGCTGCAGCAAACGATGTATTAAGGCCTCTATTTTTAAAACTTTCTATTGTACTAGAAATGTCAGGATTTTGCAAAGAGCTTGTAATAACTGTATTGTTAACATCTTTTTCTTGAGTATCCATTATATACATTGCATCAAATCTAGATTCCATAGCAGAAATAGCATAATCTGTAACGCCTAGATTTCTTTGGCCTGGCACTGCAAGAAGCTTAATGTCAACATCAGCGTCTGTAGCCATGATATCTATAGCTTTTCTGTAGGCTGCAACTGTTGGACCAGAAACTCCACCTTGATCAGCTTCATTTGTATACTCTCTATGAGCTGCTGCATCAGTTAGTTTTGATTTCTCTTCATCAAATACGTTTACACCATTCCAACCACCTTGTAAGAATGTGGTAAATTTAGCATATTTTCTATTTGCAACTTTTGTTAAATCTGAAACCTTTAGTGCTCTTGTTTTGGCAGCTGAATTAGGATCATTTGCAATAATCCCGTTTCTTACGTAAACAGAATCTATCCACTTAGTTGGATCAGCCTTTGTATCGGATCCTGTAACAACTTGGACTTTATCTAAAGCAAACATATTGTTATTAAAAGTATCAGCATCAACATTTCCAAGATAATCGCTTACTGCTGTTCCTGCATTGTCACCAACCCACATGTTAGCAACATCAGATCTAAAATCTCCAAAATATTTTGCAAAGTTTGAAATAGCTGTAGAGGATGAAAATGTTTTATTAGGATCTGTTGTAGATTGCACTTTAGAGAATTGAGGGCCCCAGTATATACCTGCATTAAGTTTTGCACTTGATCCTGCTCCAACCTTTAAATGTTGAATCATTGGAACTGGTGGTTGAACAATTGAATCACCAATTGCGCCAGACGCCACTAGTGCATTGCCTCTTTCATCAGGTAATAGCAGTGCTGATCCCGATGTTTGTAAGTGATAATGACCTCTAAACCCAAACGGAATTGCAGCAGCTGGTGCTTGACCTTCTTTTAGCTGGCTACTTGGTTCAATCCTAATATAATTACTATTGTTTGTATATTCCCCTTCAACAAGTATTGATTGAGATTCTTCGCTGTCATCAAAGTTAAAACTTATTTTTTGATCACCAACAACTCTGCATATATATCTTTCAGAATTAAGATCCAAATTAACCTTTGAAAAAGATTCTAAAATTGAAGGATTTCTGTCTGTATCTTCAAAATCCCTTATAACAAGATCAAAACTTCCATATTCGTTTTGAGGATCTGTTGATGGCTTAATATTTTGAATAGATACTTTAAATTGATCAGATGGACCTAATCCATCTGACAAAGCTGTAACCTTAAATAAGTCGTGTCTTGTTCCCATGTCTTGAGATATAAACATAGGCGAAAAAGCTCTTTGATATCTATTTTCAAAATTTTCAAAATTAGGCTGTTGTGCTGTTCCTGCATTTCTATCAGCAGAACCTGTTAATAAAAATGAAATTGGTTCACCATTGGCATTAGCACCTTGGGATATAGCACCACTACCAGTAGGTATTGCTTGAGACCTGTAAACAGGAAAATCAGCATATAGATAGTGACCTTTTTCTTCAATTTTTGTTGGATCTGTATTTAGAGAATTTGCGATATATTGAGGAGAGTCAGGATCAAAAGAAAACTGTATAGATCTATTGGTGCTTTGATTATAGCCATTCAAGTACAATGTAGCTTGATGACCGTTTGTTATGGATCCGGTTGTTGCGCCTCTTGGGCCAGCTGCAGTGGCAATTGTTGCCTGCCCGGGGGCAGTGTCTGTGACGCTGGCTTGACCATGATCTGCATGTGCTTCTAGCTTAAGATTAACACCTTGAGGGGCAAATATAACTCCTCTAGCAATAGGAACAGATCCACCTAGACCACCTAGAAATGACTTTGTACCGCTTCCTTCGCCTGGATCGTTTCCAGGTGGATTAATTTGAACATTGTCATTTGCAAAAATACCGGCAGATCCTGCTATAATAGTATTTCCATTTTTACCACCAACAGTTCTTGTTAATACTAATTTTCTTGTGTTGCCATTTGCATCAGCAGCCAAAGCAGGAACTGTGTCTATATTTTTAATGTTGTTAGCTGCAACAGCTGCTATTATTGCTGTTCTAATTTCTGCTATAAATGTATCTGCATTTGTTGCTGCAGATTGATCAATTCTAGTAGCATTGCTTGCTCCAGCTGATACTGTTAATGTATGTTTTGTACCGTCCATATTGTGAAACACTAGAGACTCTCCACCAATACCGTTCGCAGCATGAGTTGTTATAACAACAGATGCTTTTGAAGGCCCTGGCTGTACACCTGCATCTGATAAAAATGTTGAACCATTTGATTCTGACATTAAGCAGCCAACGAAATAAGTTCTGGCAGCAGTTTGCAAAGTTCCGTTTGCATAAATGTTATTTCCAATATTACCAGTTCCTTGAACTAGTTTTTGCCCAACAACAAAACCTGCGTTTGTTACGAGACCAGATGCTGCTTTTTGTTTTCCATCACCAGCACCTAAAACTCTAATATATGTACCCGCCGATGCGTTTCTTAACCATTCTCTTAGTGCAATTGGTCCAAACTCATTACCTTTTGAGTCTCCAAACTTTCTAATAAGCTCCGAAGAATTTGGAACTGTCACGGGGACAAAAGCGGGACCGCTTTTTGCTGTCCCGATAACGCCAGCCGGAACCCCAGTAGGTTCTAATTGAGGCGGTGCTGTAACAGCTGAAAGATCTATTTCATTGGCTTTTACGCCCGCACTTAGTCTTGTAATTTTTTCACTCATTAAATTCCCCGTTTTTAATAATAATATATATTAGACAAAATCAATACCTGAATTAGAAATAACAAAATCTATTGCAACAAATTCTATTGCCCTGGTAGGAACTAATACAATTCTTCCATTTAAAACATTGTTATCAATATCTGTTTGTGTATTATTGGTAGAGTCAATTACAACTTTAAATTGGTCAATACCTTGATTTTCTTGAATTCCTGCCAATGCATCAGAAACTTTTTTATGATACATTGATCTAACTTCAGGTGTGTTTGCTTCAAAAATAAACCCAATTGAAATATCTGCTACAATTCTTTTGACTTCTAGTAACATTCTTCTAACATTAACCCTATCCAAAGAAGTTCTTGCTTTTTGTAATGTTTTTTGTCCAGATATTACGTATCCACTTTTTGGAAATGTTGAAATAGGATTTATTCTTGCTTCGTATGCAACATCTCTTTCATCCTTGTTTAACCTAGCTCTTGCGCTTGAAACAAAGCTTAGAGACCCTCTGTTAAATCCAGCAGGTGCAAACCAAGGAAAAGAAGTATTATCGTTAAAACCTATTGCAGACAATGCAGCAACTGTTGCAGGCATTAATTTTCTTTTCCCATCATCTTCAACAACTACATCTGGAAAATATGCAGCAGCGTAAGAAGTATCGTAGTTTTTATCAGAAAAGCTTTCTATTGATTTTCTAACATTAACATTACCAGGTGTATCTTCATACATTCTAGTTTCATTTGAATTAATATGTGGCACATCAAGAAGAAGTAAGGCTTTGCCGTATTCCTCTATTCTTTCTATTGCGTGTGATATAAGTTGATCTGATCGTATTCCAGGAAACGTTAAAATATTAATTCTTGATTGTGCAGGATCTGTTAATAAATTAACAGCAGATTTGTATGAATTAACGTATGAATTTGAGTCCCCTGTTCCAAAATTCATTGTCAAACCAATGTCAGGTGAATTAACTCCTTTTCCTCCCGTGTCTGACGAAGAAGCTTTGTCATTCATAACAGCCTGATCTTTGTCTAAAATATTAGTACCATCAAAACCGCCATAAAAAATATTAGTAAACTTAGTATAGTCAGAAAATCTATTAAAATAAACTGAAGATGTTAGTGACATTAAAGACGCAAGCGTTAATCTTTCTTTTGCATGAAGGTCATCAGATACCGAATAATCATTGCCATTAACAACAGCATCTCTAAGATAAGCTGCATTTTTCATTTCATCTCTAGCAGAGCCTGTTAAGAAATGTGCGTAATTTGATAAAGTTTCATTTTCATGTAAAAACTTACCTAAACTAACTCTAGCAAGTGTAAACTTATTGTGGTTAAAGTCATCAGCCCCAGAACCTGTTACTAAGGCATCTAGCTTTTGTATACCTAAAAATTTAGACATATTATCCAAGAGATCGTTATATACAATGGATTCATTTGCCCTATTGACAGGTGATGATATTTCACCAACTGCAGGTATTCTTTCAAATTTAACTCCCCATGAAAGACCTTTTATTGAGCTTTCGTTTAGTGAGCCTTCGCCTATGTATTTAAAATCACCAGTAGTGTTTCCTCTGGCTTCTCCAGTTGTTACTTTATATCTAAAAGGAATTGGAGGTAAAATAGATCCAATCATAGCAGCAGAGTCATTTGTTCCAATACTTACTCTTGACATTCTTACTACTGATGTTTGCTGATCGAGATTGGCTGTAGAGGGTTCTGCATCAAAAGTCTTAAGCAATGGCAAGCCTCTAAAGCCAAAAGGTGCAGCATGATTAGGAACCTCACCTCTTTCCAGGGCATCCGATAAAACAACTCTAATTCTTGCTGATTTATTTGGATAGGTTCCTTGAATTGTCAGTCTTCTTTCTTTTGAAAGTGTTGTATCAAAATTATATAAAAGCTTCATATCGCCTATTTTATTGGCAATAAAGTTTTCGCTATTTGGATTTAAGTCGCAATTAATAAAACTTTCAATAATTTGTAATGAAGTATCCAGATCTCTTTTTGCACGCAACTCAACATCAAACATCGGGTATGGGTTTTCATCATCATCTGATTTTCTAATATTTGCAATAGAAATCTTATAAAGGTCATTTGCGTGTTTTCCGTCGTCTATGCACTCAAAATGAAATAAATCATATTCAATTTTTCCAAAAGGTTGTGATATAAAGCTTGTAGTTTTAGGCGCCTGATATCTTGCCTGAAAGTTTCCAAAAATTGTTGAAAACATTTTATTAGACTTCACAGACCTGCCTGCAGATCCACTTAAAAGACCTATTGTTACATCTGCTGCCGGAGTTGCTTTTAAGGGTGCAAGCTCGTTTTCAATAGGAAAATGTGCATATAACAAGTGCTGGTCTTGTTGAAATCTTGCAGGATCAGTATTCAAAACCTTGGATATATAGGCATCGCTAGAGGGATTCAAAGAAGCAGAATATACTTTTACACCGCTAAATCCGTTGTTTGTTCCAATAGATGAATCGCTCGATGTTAAAAGAAGTTTAAACTTTCCAAACATTTCATTACTTTGTGCAGCAGTTATCGTAGAACCTGTAAAATCTTTATTTGTTTTAGGGTCAAACTGGGCATCATGATTAAGTGTAATAAACTTAGACCCAGACGTAGTAAACAAAACGCCTCTAACAATGTAAGGATCATTTGAAAGAGTTGTATTCTGAGAAGCAAAAATTGGATAGCCAACAGCTTCAATAGCAGCCACATCGTGCTCAGCACATAAAAATTGGACTTCTCCAAAAGCATTTTTGCCTGTTCTATTTGTATCTCCTGACGAAGTTACAACAAAGCCAGCATTTTGGACTGTACCTAGTATTTCAGTGTCACCAAAGTGAGACTCAGTTGTATTTGCACCTGCACCTAGGACTCTTACAAAGGTTAGTGCATCTCTATGTTCTAAATATTTTTTTACCGCCAGTGTTGATGGATAATCTGTCTTCGCTTCACCAAAAATTTCAACAAATCTTTCATAGCTATTTACTGTAATTGGTGTAAATGCAGGACCCTTCTCAGAGAAACCAACAACCCCTGCAGGAACTGTTGTAATAATTTGATCAAGGTTTTGTCTTCTTTCTGTTACGATTTCAGTATCAAAAAATCCTGGGGACTTAAAAGTCTGTTCGGCCATTATATAGTCTCCTCTTCAATATATATATTTTCTATTATAAGTATTAATCAAAATACCAAATTTCTACTATTCGTTTGCATCTTCAATTTTTCTTAAAAAGTCTGCTGATAACACTGTTTCTCCTTTTTTTTGATTTCTAGATAAAACCCTTCGATATTCTTTGGTTGTTTTCCCTGTTTTTGGATCTATGTCTTCAAACAAAAGCTCGATACCAGTATCTTCAGGTCCATCATCAAAAGAGCCGTCAGGCTTTAATGTATCTATATCAGATAATATAAATTTATCTGTATTGTTTTGTGCGTTATTTTTATCTTTTGTTTTAATGGAGCCTGCCTTGACTTCACTTATTTCAAAATTAATCTCAGGAGAAGATAAAAATCTTCTAAACGGAGTATTTACACCGTCCACACTTGGCGCAATCAAATACGAAGGAACAGTAATAGTAAAGTTGTTTTTTATAATTCTTTCTTCATTGGAGTAATCTGAAAAGTTATCAGCAGAAGTAATAGAATTTGAAACAAATGCAAAGTGCTCATATCCTTCTCGCGTCTTTATTTTAAACCCTCTGTCCTGCCCATCAAACATTGCGATCAAATGTTCAATCATTTGATTAGCTTCAGTTACATATTGAGTCCAAAATGTGACATCATACTCTATTGTAAAAAATTCAGGATATGGAATAGTAATTATTTCAAATATATTTTTTCCTATTTTATGTGATAGATCGATTTCCTCTTTAAAATAAGATATGTTTGAACCGTTTCTTCTTGAAGCCTGGCTATTACCAACCTGAATGTTTCCAGGAAATACATCTGACCTTGAAAACTTTCTTTTAGAGACATTTTTTTGATTTTTTAATCCTAACTTATTAATAATGTTTTGATAGTCTCTATCTTCCTCTGACAGCCTTCTTTTAATAACGTATAGATCTTGATCTCTATATGAAATAGCTGTTCCATAGCCTCCTTGGCTTGGTGCCAAGTCGATATTTTTTCTAACAATTGATATAATGGGTAAAATTAAGGCGTTATTATCGTCTCTTAGCGCTTCTTTTCTTCTCGTAAGCGCAAATCTTTCACCCGAAGCAAACACAACTGGGACAGGTATGGTGCTATCTTTATTTTTAACTTCGAAGGCAAGTCTTTTGTCAAAAAGCTCAAAAACTGCCCTGTCAACGTCTTCTATTCCATTCTTAGGAATAGAATGATTTTCTTCTGTATTTAATCCTTCAAAGCCACTACTAATTTTTGACATAACTAATCCTCATCGTAAAAAGAAGATCCCGACTTGGTTTTTGTACCTTTTGGAGAAACTTCTTTTGGCCCGGTTATTGGGGAATCCAAAACACCGTTTTCTCTTAGTTCTCTTACATCACCTGTTTCTCCAAGCTGGTTGGATTCAAAACCACGTTGCTGGACAAAAGTATCTTGAACAGCATCAGGATCTGTATATTTTTGTGATGTAGGTCCGAAAACTTTGGAGATAAACTGTCTTTTTCTTGCCTGTCTACCTGTTACAGTAATAAAGTTTCCATTTTCAATCTGGCCAAAAATAGTAGATGAAACAGGTGCCTTGATAACTTCAAAAAATACGGAGCCGAATGAAAAGAAATCTCCTTCATTTACTTCAATGCCCTTATCAAGCAAATCTTTCTTTTGGATATATGCTTCGATATTGTAAAACTCTTCAGATCCAAATTGATTTGTTCTAATTTCTTGTTCTTGATATTTAACAAAACAATCAATTTCAACAGGAGTATCAAAAATTTTATCTGGTGACTCTTCATATATATCATGAATTTGAGTTTTAATTTCTGATATCGAATAATAATATATTTTTTGACCAGCAATGTCTTTTATCATTTCTTTTGCTAAGTCATTTATAAAGCTTATTTCTCTAGGTGTTATAAAAAGTCGTGCCATAATATTATCCTATTGATATCGAAGAACCGTTTGGCATAGGGACAAACTTTAATTGCTTTTGAATCATCTCAGCCCTATTTGAGCTAACTTCTAGAAGCTTGTCATATGTCATTGTATCCAACATTTCTTTTAACTGTGTTATTAGCTCCTTCTTATCTTCCCGACCTCTACTTAAAAGATCTGAACCGTTTAAATTAACGTCAGCACCTGGTATTGGAACAGATGAAAATTTAGACCTAATTTCTCCCAATTGTTCTTTGCACAATGCTAGTGCATATTGTCTAATCCACTGCTTTCCTATTGAATTAATTCTATTGTATATTAAATTTCCAAAAGGAACATTTGACAAATTGGAAACACCATGAATCGTATCATCTTGATAGTCTGGGTTTAAAGGATCTGGATTGTACATAACTCTAAAAAACATTTTTTTAGGATTGTCTTGTGTAGGTGTAGGAAATATTCTTATTTTAGTACCAATAATCTTATAGGAATAGTTAGATCTTCTAACTCGATTTGAAAGATCTAATTGTCCTGCACGTAGAATATCTTCAAAAACAGGCAAAACGTAAAATATAGTTTCAGGAGTAAAAGACTCAAAAGAAAATTCATTATTTAAATAATTTACTGCACTTGTTGTATCAAAAAATCTATATGCTGCCTGTGGTGAAAAATGAAAAACTTCACTAATTTTTAGCTTTGATTTAAAGCCTTCCTTGGCATTGGAACCAGTATTATATATAACGTTGCCGTCCGAGTCTTTTAAGTCTGTATAAAAGTCATAATCTTGCTGACCTTGAACAAGATCAATGGAACCTGATATCATATTATAAGAACCTCCTACACCTGCTTCCATAGCGTAGGGTTCAGCAAATCTTGCAAGATATTGTAAGTTTTCACGCGGAAACTTTTGTTCGGCATCATAACTTCCTGTTGGCATACCCATAAATTGTAAAAGTTGTGATTTTGCCTGATACTGGTTTATAATTGCTCCGTATTCCAAAGCAGATTCTTCTAAGTTTGCAAAAATCATTTTTTTTGTTAGTTCAACTGATAATATGTCCTCACCTAGTTTTCTTTTAGTGAAGACTACAAATTGATCAGCCTCACCTCTAAAGTCATCATCAGAATCAAAGACGCCGTACGGTGTAGGGTTCTGGCTGTTATCAGCCATTTGCGAAAACGTTGCCATAAAACACTCCTGTATATTTGATAAGTATACAAGATGTCAGGTTAATTCTTAAAATTTAGTTCCCATTTTAGAATTACGAATATTCATAACGTAGCCTATACAAGAATCGTCGACATGTTTAAAACCTAGTGCATGACCAATTTCGTGAGTTCCAAGTAAATTTGATCTAGAATAATAATCATCTTTAAAATAAGTTGTTGCATACAAAAAAGTATTATCTAGTTTATTTCCCCATGTTATTGTTCGTGCGCCGTAATTGCTACCATTTTTATCTAATTCTTTAACTTTTTCATTATTAATTTGAAAGTATATTTTATTATATTCTTCCATTTCTATATTATTGCAATCAATGGTTTTGTTATCAAAAATCAGATCATATCCTTTATTATTCCAATAATCTACACCAATTTGTATGGTTTTATTAAGCCCTTTGTCACACGATATAACCTCGATAGTTTCATTTATAATTCTACTTGATGAAATCTTACATGAGGCATTAGCTGTTGAAATTTGTGCAATAAAAAATAGTAACATAATAAAAACTCCTTTTTATTTTTATTATATTACTATTTTAAACCGTTTACACAGGGATTGAATTAGCTATTAGGCAGTAGCCGATTCAACAAGTATAACAGTACCAATAGCTGTTTTATCATACCCGTTTAAATGCCAATGAACACCATCACAAACTAATTTTAAATACATGCCATTCATATCTGTGGCTGCGGTGGCGTCGGCTGTAATTTTTGAAATGCCGTTAAAGTCCAAAACTGTACTATTAGCTGCACCTTGGACAACATATCCAAAAATATCTGTACCATTTGCACCGGTTGTAACAATAAAGTCTGCGCCAGCATTACCTGCATCAGCTATAAAGCTAAACTCATAATAGCAGCCTGCTGAAGATGCTGCAGCTGGTAATGTAACAGTGATTGTCTGTGCTGCATTTGTTGAAAGATCTATAGTAATTAAACTACCAGATTCGGATGCGTCTAACAATCTCGCAGTTGTTGCTGCATTGCTTAATGCAATAATTGGTCTTCGTGTGGGTAAAACGACCCCTGTTCCTGATTGCTGAAACAATCCTTTTGAATTAGTATATACTACTTTTGGCATAATTTCCTCCTATTTTTTAAATTTGTTTAGAGTTACTTGTCCACAAGATTCCGACACGGTAGTGGGGTTACCTTTATGCTATGTGCCGGGCCTAGTTTTATATAGGTTTAAAGTCCAGCACTTTCCCAGATTTTTGGTCCGTTTAAAACTTTTAAAGTTGAAATCAACTTATCAACGCGAGGATCAGATCCGCCACCACTTGATTTTGCTTTTTTAAGTGCAGCCACTTCTTTCTTAAGGGCAGCTAATTGTTTGCAGCAGTCTTCACATTGTGTCTTAAGCGCTGCAAGTTCTTCAGATTGTTTATTCTTTTCAGCCATTTTTCCTCCATGGTTTAAAAAATGATTAATATCATTATAATTATTAATTATATATATTACAAAAAAATGATTTTTTTTATAGGAGAAACAATGACAAAAAAAGCATTAATTAAACGGCTGGTCAAAGAGAGCATTTACAATAAGCATAATCACAATATTTTGGCAGAAATGGACATTGTATCTACGATTCAAGATATTTTGCCCTATGTTAACTATCTAATGAATATTGGGTTTTTAACATATCACGGAAGGAAGCTTCTTTTAAAAAAGTGTAGACAAAGTGAAGCTGCAAAAGAAGAAATTAAAAGACTTGCAGCAAAAAAAGGTTTTTCTATAGAAAATTTTAAAAATAGTGCTTATTTAGATAAAACTCAAGTCAAAGGCAGTGAAGCTACAATAGCTAAGCCAGAAGATACTGATCATATTTCCTTTAATAGCGAGTACTTTTTTGATGAAGAAGAATCAACAGAAGAAGACAGCACATCGTTTGGCCTAACAGATGATACTCTTGGAGTTGATTATGGAACTAGCTTTCCAGCAGAAGATCCCGATACTGAAGTTAGAGAATATTTTCCTAAGCCTCGACCTCTAAACGAGCTCGAAGACTTTGTTAAAAATAAAAGAAAAAATTTAAAAAAATACTGGTCAAAGAAATGAAGACTATTATACTGCAAAATAGTAAAATACCTCAATACCTTTCAATTTTTATCAACATAAGTGCAATTACACTATATCCTTTTATTATTTCTAAGGATGAAATGTCAGACACTACAATTAACCATGAAATGATTCACATAGAGCAGCAAAAAGAGCTCCTGGTGTTATTCTTTTACTTTTTATATGTTGTATATTGGCTAAAAGGCAAGATGTCAGGAATGACAAACGACGAGGCTTATTTTAATATTCCTTTTGAAAAAGAAGCATATACAAAAATGTATGATAAGGCTTATTTAGAAAAAAGAAAAATGTATGCCTGGAAAAAATATACTTAATTTATTGTATTTTAACGCCTAGCCACAACCCTTTACTTGCTTGTTCGATATATTTGTTTAATAGATGAGCAGGTATTACCCACTTTAAAGGCTTTTTTTCGGGCATTACTGTAATATCTAAGCCAGATCTAGACATAGACATTCTTATTTCTTGCTGTTTAATATAATTTATTTCACCACGATCTGTTATGTTTGAAACACTTAACAAAGTCATGTCAGGATTATACAACATCATCTGGACATGCGTCTCGTGTTGATCAATGGTTATTATTGTCTCTATTAGATAATGATTATTTTGACTAGAGCACTTTTTAGCGTTTAACAAGTAGTTACAATTATTCCATGCATATTCAATAGTATCTTTATCATAGACCTTTATCATAGAGTGCATTAATATCGGATCGTAAGTCCCTCTTTCGTTTATAACTTTTGCACCTTTCCAATGATAGCTACTATAGCCATATACAACCTTTTCACCTATGATACCCTCTACATCTTCTGTGTAATTTCTTATTTTAGGTGATGAAATATATACCTCAATATTTGCATGATCTTCTACCACTATTTCTAAAGGTTCTGCAAATACATTTAACATAAACAACAAACAATAAAAAAGCATATCCACCTCTAAGATAAATATGCTTTATAAACCAAGTTATATAAAATTATTTTGTCTGGACAAACTTATATAGCTTTTCTGCTTCTGCAATAATCTCTTCAGCCGATGGAGGCATTGGCCATGCTACTGTTTTAGGGTCAATAATATTTCTATCACAAAGATATCGAAGTCTTTCGTATTCTTGATGATACCTACTTGTTAAAATTCCTTCTGCTTGCCCTAATAGACCTGCCCTTAGTTCAAATGGTTTGCTACTCATGTTTTCTCCTTGTGTGTGATGAGTGTTTAGTGCTAATATATTATTAATTGTGTTGGTATATTAGCACTATTAACAATATGTTATTAATTAACAATTGTAAAACATAAAAAAAGGTGGATCCGAAGACCCACCTTAGTTAACCAGAAAAGATTTCTCGTTAGATTACATTCATATCCAAGCAAGTTACTGTTCCGTAGAAGTCACCACGAACCATTTTCTTACCGTAACGAGTCATCACACCTTTTCTTGGTGTAAAGTCTTCTGGTTGGAAAATAGTAGGAGTAACGATTAACGGTACGTAAGGAGCGTAAACATAACCTGTTTCCAAGTATGAACCACCTTTATAACCTACAAGCAACTTGTTGCGTGGGAAGTATGGGTCCTTATAGACAGTAAATCTGTTAGAAAGAGAACCAACTGACTGAGCGCCTAGCTGGAATGGAGCACCAACTTGACCTTGACTATCAAGCTTCATAGAAGGCTTGTACATTACAGATGCCTCGAAGATTGTAGAAACTTCAGGTGAAGTAACAATAAAGTTAGCAGAGCCACGCAAAGTCTTTCTGTGGATTTCATTACCAACATCAATAATGGTTTCAACCAAAGTCTCATACCATTCACGAACTGTACCAGTAAATGCTGGACCAGCTTGAAGTGTATTTCCTCTTTCTACTGTAGCACCAGTACGTTTGTTAACAAATTTACCAGGTGAACGTGACCAAAAGAAGTTAGCACCGCGAGCTTGAGTAACCAAGTCATTCAAGATTTCACGATCAATTTCTAATGCGATCTGCTCAGAAAGAATTTGAGTCAATTCAACTTCAGCATCCATTGAGTGATAAGCATTAAGATCTTGTGCCAATTCTGGAGACCAACGAGCTCTTAACTTACGTGTGTCGGCTGTAACGGAGATCGCCTCAACCTTGATGTCGATTTCTGGAATTACAGGTGTAGGAGCACCTACGCCGCCGGATCCAGTTCCCATGTCAGATTCAAATACCGGAATTGTCAAAGCAGTTCCATCAGCATCGGTTGATAAATTTGCTGATTGTGCGTAAGAGAATGAGATATCGTTTCCAGTACCTTGAACTGTGTCAATGTTAAGTGTTGTTCTACAAACAGTTAAAACAACTGCTCCAGTATCACTTGCCTTAATAAAAGGGTTGGGTGTAAAGACACCAGTTGCAAGGGTTCCTAACTGATTAAGACGTCTAACGTTTTTAATTCCCGTACCACCCTGTACTGAACCGTCTACATCCAAAAGTGGTGTAGAGTCCAAAAGAGCATGCGATGAACCTGTAACAGCAAAATCTTTAACAAGTGTCAAATCAGCATTTGATGTTCCCGCCAAAGGAATCGCAATAAACTGATAAGTTGCTACACCATCTTCGATTCTTTGTAAGATTTGCGGGTCAAACCCCATAAATCTAGCATCGGAACCTGAAGCAGCTATAAGATTTGAATCAACTAAAGTATTTGCAGTAGCTGATACGTTAAAAGACCCACCACCAGCTGCAACCAAAGCAACCTTTTCATCTCCTTGGTGTGTTCTAGAGAATCCAGAGCCAGCAAGATCATATTGACCGCCAACAGCAAGTGAACCACTTCGTACACCTTTACCAGTAGGTGAATTATAGATTGATTGACCTGCAGTGTAGGTTGAACCTACAGCTGAGTCTGTTGTTCCAGCTCCGCCGCCGCCTACACTTGAACCGTATGTATAGTCTAAGTAGAAAAGAAGACCAGATGGTAATGACATAGGTTGTACGGAAACCAAATCATTTGCAACCAATCCACCAAATACACGACGTACAATTGGGAAAGCAATATTGGTAAATCCACGAAGATCGCCTGAAGCACTTCCGCCACCAGCACCTAAAGTATTAGCTTCTCTAAGAACTTGAGCAGCTTGATTTTCTAAAAGACGTGACATGTTTTCACGTTTTGTCCCTTCCAGTCCTCTAAGAAGACCAGTACGAGCCCATTTTTCTTGTAAACGTCGACCTTCAGCACCTACGTGACGATCACGTATACCTTCAGTCAACTGATTTAATGTAAAATTTGACATTTTTCCTCCGAATATATTATATTATGTCAGCTTATTTCAAACCTGCGAGTCTTGCCCAACGATCAACTTGACCAGAAGCAGATGATTCAGTAATCAATGTTCCGCCCGATCTTGTTGGTCTTGAAGAAGAGCCTGCAAGTTTTCTAATTTTTGTTTCATTGAGTGTGTCAGTCTTTCTAGAAACTGACTCAGAAAGTGTTTTATACACTAGCTTGACTTCTCGCAAGCTTTCTGCATTATCAATAGATTCGATGATAGTCTTTTTTTGAGAAGCACCCAAACCTTTTGTTTGTAAAAGCTTATTTACGTAAAGTAGTTTTGCATTAAACAGATTCATCTCGTTTAGCTGATCACGAAGGTTTTCAACAGCACCTCTGTATTCATCCAGCTTTTCTCTGAGTAAGTGATTTTGACGCTTCTCTTGGAGAATTTTTTTCTGGTAGCTAGACTCGTTAAGTGTTCTCGTCTCATTGTTGTTACCAGCAGATCTATTTTTTCTTAATCGTTTTAGTTCGAGTTCAAGAAGACCTTCATTAATTTCATATGATTCTTCAGCCTTTTCTTTCTCTTCACCTTTTTCAGCGCCTAAGTCAAAGTCAGGAAGGTC
>Ga0181377_1000094_pt1 | contig 34275 bp, 39 predicted proteins | sample LowvirmetaG_9_FD_130160 | JGI IMG/M metagenome (GOLD analysis project Ga0181377, IMG submission 130160) | Marine viral communities from the Subarctic Pacific Ocean - Lowphox_13 viral metaG | ecosystem: Environmental > Aquatic > Marine > Oceanic | place: Subarctic Pacific Ocean | collected...
ATAGTATATCATTGAATAAGAAATGCGATGGTTCTAATTTTCTTTTTTGAATCTCAGTTCCCATCGCACCGTCAATGATATAAATTTTTTGTTTATTAAATTTTACCATTCTTCTTTTTGCCCTACCCAATCTTTAAATTGATCTTCACCGCCGCGAACTCCCCAGTCAGAATCAACAGTTAGCTTTGAAGAAATTCCTCCTCGAGGATTGCATGTCATTACTAATCTAAGCCTAGCAGGTTCATAAGCAGCTATCATGTCATCGTATATTACATTAATGATTCTTTCATATGAATATATCTGTGATCTAAATGCAAAAAAGTACTCTTTTAGTGATTTAAGTTCTATTACTTTTTTACCGGGATAAAAAGTAATATACAAATTTGCAAAATCTGGTTGGCCGCGTACCCCTTCAAAAGTTAACTCTGGAATTTTCATTTTAATTTCATAAGCTTCACCTGATGGATTTGGAATTGCTTTTAATATCTCTCTATTTTTAGCCCAATTTCTTTTCTTTTTCTTGCGATTTTCTTCTTGAGTTTTCATATTATCCCCACGATTGATTTGTTCCCATATGTCCCCACTTAGCTGTCTGGCTATACTTTGGCTTTCTTAAATCCAAGAATTTAATTATGCCACCTGGACTTAAATCATACCCAGCAACTTCTTCTTCTACACCATTTGCAATAATTGTTGCTTGCACTGGCTGGTCATAACCAATAGCATATGCAAGATAAACAAATACTTCATTTTTTTGGTTGGAATTCATTGAATTAATTTTGTCAACAGCTATTCTTCTTGCCATGTAAGCAGCTGATCTATCAACTTTAGTAGAATCTTTACCACTAAAAGCTCCTCCTCCAATTGGTATTGAGGGACCATAATTGTCAACAACTAACTTTCTACCTGTGAGGCCTGCATCTGCATCAAAACCACCAATAATCCATTCACCTGCGGGATTACAGTGCATTTCAACACTGTCAGGGTCAATATTGACACTTTTTAACCAGCTAGAAATAATAGATCTTAAATTTGTTGTTTTTGAATTTTGAAAACTTGCAACTACTGTTTTAATTTTTCCGTTTTCTAAAGTTACTTGTGTTTTTCCATCAAATGGGTATGTCTTGTAAATCTTCTTGCAGATTTGCCTTGCTAAATAAAGTTCTTGCGGAATTAACTCTTCGTTTTCGTTACAAGCATACCCAACCATAATACCCTGATCTCCAGCGCCTCCAGTGTCGACACCTTGCGCTATGTAATTACTTTGATTAACTACATTTGTTGTTACTTTAATTGTTTTACCATACACATCTTCGACAATCTGGATTATTGGTGGCTCGGCTCTAGATGTAATCTCACCTGTCACATGCACATGACCGTGACCTCCTACTGTTTCAATTGCTACTCTTGACATTGGATCATGTTCTAAACAATAATCAAGAATTGCGTCAGATATATTGTCACATATTTTATCTGGATGTTTTGGTGTTACGCATTCTGCGGTTTTAAATTTCATTTTTTCTCCTTTTGTATTTTATCATTAAAAAATAAGTCACTATTTATTGACTTGTCACAGATGTATAGATCAAAATGAGGCTTTTCACCGACAGAAAGTTTATGATATTTACAACCCCACTCTAAAAGCTGTTTTTTTGTTACTTCGTACCAGTCTATTCCTGAGACTGACCCTCTGGCAGTCCAGTAAGTTATTTCATCGCCTTTTTCATACAGATCATTAATTTTTTTAATTCTGCTTAAAATAGGCAAAGCTAGATTGTAGTCTCTTTCTGACTTGTAATCGCAAATAGTCTCATCAATATCAACAAATATTTTCATATTAACCTCTTAGTTTTTTCAATATAGGAAATTCACTTTTAGTTACTTCTTTAAAACCGCTACCCATCATTTTGTCAACGCTCTCTATTCTTTTCTTTAGCATATCCATGCCGTGAACACTTAAGCTTGACTTTTGGTCTGTTCCCCACATTTTTCTATCAATAGTTATGTGCCTTTCAATTACTTTTGCTCCTAATGAAACAGCAATAACAGTTGGCTCTAAATCTTCTTCGTGACCTGAATATCCTATTGTACACCCGTATCTTTCCTTCAGAAAAGGAATAAGTCTTAAGTTTAACTCTTCTGGTGGCGTTGGATAGCTTGAATTTGTATGCATGATGACAATGTCGTCTGTATATTTCTTTAAATTGTTTATTGCGTCGTCAACTTCTTTTAGAGTGCTCATTCCTGTTGATATAACTACAGGTTTACCTAGCTTTGCAGTTTCTGTTACTAGGTCTTTGTTAGTCATCATTGCTGAGGGTATTTTTACAAATGGTATTTTTTCATACTCTGACAAAAATTTTAAACTGTTAATGTCCCAAACAGAAGCTGTCCAATCGACTGGTTTTTCAAAAGCATAGTTATCAATTATATTATATTCTTTTTTTTCAAATTCAATTTTCTTTTTATAGTCAATGTAAGACATTGTACCCCATGGAGTGTCACGTCTTTTTTGCCACTGGTGTTTTGGTACACAAACTTCAGGCGTTCTTTTTTGAAATTTTGCACAATTCCAACCACAAGCATTTACAGCATCAATAAGCTTTTTTGCTATTTGAATATCGCCATTATGATTAATGCCTATTTCACCTATTAAGTAAATACTGTTATTTTTTAAAAATTCTACCATGCTGTCCATCCTCCGTCAACTTTAATTTCTGATCCTGTCATGTATGAAGAATCATTATTTACTAAGAATTCTACAATGCCTACTAGTTCATTTACATCCATCATTCTTCCAAAAGGTGTATTTTTATTATATTTTTTAATAAATTCTTCTGGCTGATTATTTAAAACACCACCCGGTATGATTGTGTTAACTCTTATGTGAGGAGCCAAGTGAGTTGCTAAATGCTTGCTTAACCCTAAAACACCTGATTTTGAAACTGAATAGCCAACGTGTTTTTCATCTTCACCGTATAGATCTTTTCTAGGTGAAACAACTCCGTAAGTTGAGGAAAAATTTACGATTGAGCCTTTTTTATTTTGCCTTGCAAATTCTCTGCAAACTGAAAACAGTGCTGTTAAATTGACTTCCATGTATTGCCTAAAAGAATCTAGCGGGATATCAAATATGTTTATTCTTGTTGTATCATCTGTTATATGATGATTTAGAGCAAAAAGATTAACAAGTGCTGACGCACTATTTTTGCTAAAGTAGTCTTTAACAAAATTTTCATCTGTCAAGTCATGCCCATCAACAAAATCTAACCTTTTGACTTCCCAATTTTTGCCTTCGAGATGTTTGCAAACAGACCTGCCTATTAAACCTCTAGAACCGGTTACAATTACACTATTTTTCATTTTGTTACTTCATTAATCGTCTTTCTTAGCGCATTCGCTTTTATTTCAGCAAGCTTTAAGTCTCTATAGTTTGTTTTAAAAACCATCATCCTCTTTTGTATTTTTTCAGCAACAGGACACAAACCTTTTTCAAATCTAATTTTTTTATATAGCTGGGGATATCTGTCTGCAAAACTCATGTTCTGTATAATTGGTTCTAAGTATGGTACCGACCAGGCGCCATATATCCCGTCTCCTCCATTTTTCATATACATTTTTCTAAAATCAAACCAATTAACGCCATATTTTTCGCCTGTGTACTGAAAGCCTAGCGCCCAATAAGAGTTATCTGAATAATTCGGAACGTATTGAGGTTTTATAAAATCACAGCCTTCAATAGCATTTAAAAATAAGTTAGCAGCTTTAATTCTAAGATCTACTAATTTTTCAATATTTTCTAATTGCGCCAAAGCTATTGCAGAAGAAAACTCAGAAAGCCTATAGTTCCAGCCTAAAGAATCATGTCTTTTGTAATCAGGGTTTTGAAAGACGTCTAAGTTAGCTTTGACTTTACCTTCATCTGCATCTAGATTTTTAAATCCATGGCCACCAACCTTTCTAGCTTTTTTTGCGTATTCGTAATTATTACTAATTAGCATTCCTCCCTCACCGCATGAAAGATGTTTTGAGTTTTCAAAACTATAACTTGACATGTCACCAATTGTTCCTGTCATTTTTCCTTTATATTTAGAAAGTATGCACTCAGCATTATCTTCAATTACAGGTATACCGTACTTATTAGAAATATGCATGATTTCGTCCATTTCACAAGGTAAACCATATACTGATACAATTTGTATTGCTTTTGTTTTAGGTGTTATTTTTCTCTCAATATCCTCAGGATCAATAGTGTATCTATCTTCTAAGACGTCTGCATAAACTGGAATTGCATTTGCATGCAGAGTAGCTGTTGTATTCATAATGACAGTAAGCGCTGGTGAAATAACTTCGTCACCTGCTTTAACACCGACAGCTTCAAGAGAAGCATGAAGTGTGCTAGTTCCTGAATTGAAAGCTATTCCATGATTTGCACCTAGTTTTTTTGCAAATTGTTTTTCTAAGTTACCTGTCCAGCTGCCCTCAGTGTTAGTCCAGCTTTTAGAATTTAAAACAGAGGTTATATACTTTAGTTCATTGCCTAAATACTTCGATTTATTTTTTAGTCCCATAAGAATCCTTTTTCTGGTTAGACTCCCATTCCGCCTCAAGAAAAAAGTTAATCTTAGACAGGTCTGGAAATTCATCTATTACTTTATAAATGTTATATATATTATAATCATTACTGTCTAGTTTTTCAATTACTTTTGTAAAAAACTTTAAATCTTCTTTGTAGTCTAAAGTCATTCTAACTTTTTTCTTTTCTAATATTTTTGGATAATTTTTGATTCTTTGTACATTGAAATTTTTATCTTTTAAAAAAGGTATGGCTATATGAGGTTCTAGTGTATAAGCATTTTTAATTTTCGATATTTCAATAATTGATTTTCTGGTAAAGCCATAAACATCATTATATAAGCCCTGTCCATCAATGACTAAGTCTTTTATTCTGCTTTCCATATATTGAATGAAGCATGCGTCTGATAGAAAATGACTATAAAACAAGTCGTCACCGTCAGCTGTTGCAAAAAAGTCTATTTTATATTTTTTGCAAGCTTCTTTCCATCTTTCCCATTTGTTTTCTTCTGAACCTCTAAAATAATTTATATTATTTTTTTCTGCTATATCGCATAAAATATCATCAGATGGATTATTTGTTGTACACAGTATAATTGTATCAGCATGTTTTGATTTTTTGCATGCATTAATTACATACTCAATTGTATGTTTATCTTTGATCTTAAGTATTGATTTGTTTTTTAACCTTGTCGATCCTGTCCTAACAGTTATAAATATTCCTAAATTTTTCTTCAACTATCTATTCCTATTTTAATTACTTTTCTGTTTGTATTTAACTTTACAGTTCTGATGGTTGCTAGAAAAAGTTGATTGAGTTTTAATAGAAAAACTTACTTTTTGAAAACACTCAACTACTTGATTAAATTGTCTTTTAAGTCTTTCTTGTGTTTCTTTTGTATTTTCATCCGACCATTGCGAAGAAGACCACTCATCTTTATTGTCAAGATAATAAAAAGATTCATAAAAGTCAGAACCTATGATGTTAACTTCATTGCATCCTTTGTCAAGAACTGCATTTAAAATAGCAACTAAAAGAGAGTTTCCGACGATATTCATATAAGGCTCTAAGCACTCAGGCTGGGGTTTTACCTTTACACCTAAGCTGTTGGCAAAGCGATCTTGATTAAAATAATCTCGCCACCAATGACTTTCATTTGTATGTCTCAACCTGGTGCAAAAAACCTCATCTAATTTAATATTGTCAATAAAATTCTTATCTAAGCCTGCCATTTCAATATTAATTATTTGTATTATTTTTGTCCCTTCTTTTGACTTCGTATTTAAAAAATGCCTTAGTTCGGAATCTTGAAAAACAAACTTATTAAATTCATTAACGAGGTAGATGTAATCTAACTTAACTTTTTCGTAGTCTTTGTATGATACTAAGGACTCACCTCTTCCACACACTAATGCTTTCATGATTTCTCCTGTACTCTTTCTAAGACCCATTTATAAGTCCTTTCAATTCCTTTTCTTAAAGGCTCTGTTACTTCCCAATTTATTTTTTCTCTATACAGATTGTTGTCAGAGTTTCTACCGTTTACACCTACGGGACACTTGTGACCATACTTTCTTATAAATTCTTCTCCATCGATATTGCACACAGAGATATTTTTACCTGAGATTTCTATGATCATATTTGCAAAATCATTCATCGATATCATTTCTTCTGATCCAATATTGACCGGCCCTGTAAAGTCTGACTGCATAAGCCTGTATACAGCTTCACAGCACTCGTCTACATGTAAAAAAGATCTTGTCTGAGTACCTGGCCCCCAAATTTCAACAGTACCACCCTCTTCTGCTTCAGCAACTTTTCTACAAAAAGCTGCAGGAGCTTTTTCTCTACCTCCTGTCCAAGTTCCAAATTCTCCAAAAATATTATGAAACCTTGCAATTCTTACATCAAGATTTTTATTTCTGCTAAAAGCTAAAAATAATCTTTCTGAAAAAAGCTTTTCCCACCCATACTCTGAGTCTGGGTTGGCAGGATATGCTGATGCTTCAGTACAGTTAGGATTATCTGGGTCTAGTTGGTTATGTTCAGGATACATACAAGCTGACGAAGAATAGAATACTTTTCCAACATTCTTTTTTGCTGATTCATAAGCAACATTAAGATTAATCATTGCAGAGTTATGCATAATATCAGCATCGTTTTCTCCTGTAAAAACAAAGCCGGCTCCACCCATATCTGCAGCTAACTGATATACTTCATCCATTTCTTCGTCAATTAAAGTAGTGACGACATGCGGATCTCTTAAATCTCCAATTACAAAGTGATCTGCTATTTCATCAACACTGTGAAATTCATTATATTTAAGATCAACGCCTCTTACCCAGTAACCTTTTTCTTTTAAGTGCTTTACAAGATGACCGCCAATAAATCCGCCTGCTCCGCAAACTAATGCTTTTTTCATTTATATACTCCTCTTTTTAATATCGTATTAGGTAGACATAATTGTTTATTAATAAGCCTACTGAAAATATTGCTTAATTTATTTATTTCTGCATTACTTAGTTTTAAAATTGTTTTAGAGTCGCTTCTTTTCTGTAAATCTTCAAAATCTAAGTCTAATTGTGTTACTTCATTAATGGCTTTTTGGGTGCTACTTAATGCTAATGATTCATACTTTACAAATAAAATATCTATCTTTGAGTCTAAATTGTAATAAGAATCAAACCAATCTTCTAGTAAACTAAAAGAATCATTATTAGCTAGCCAGTCTTTAATATTTAATTCTTTAATAAGCGGCTGAATATTTCCTGTCATATTTTTAAAATGATTATTTATCCATAAACTCTTATCTTTACTCCTTCTCCAGTAAGATAAAAAAGCATCAACTGGGTTTGCATAAATTAATATTGCCGCCTTGTTTTGACATCCTTTCGATTCTTCGTCTTGTGGCTTGAGATTGCCTATCAGTTGAGGTTGTTTATCTGCAAACAAGTGAGGATTATGATTCTCTTGATATTCTACAAAAAATGGCGTTTCGAACCTGTTTTTAAAAGTTTTGTTTACAATATATTTCAGACCAGAACCACCGTATGAGTAAAAATATATTTCTTTCATTATATCAATCCTTCCAAAAATTTTAATAATTTTTTATTTTGCTTTTCAAAATCAAACTTTTCTTCAATTGTTTTTTGAAAGTTTTCACTAATTTCTTGTCTTTTTTGTGCTGATGATAAAAGCTGGTCTAGACACCAGTACCATCCTGCTTCATTGTGTGCGACGTATCCATTTTCTCCATCAAATAGTTGTATTGCTGATGGGTAGAAATCAGATACGCAGGGTATACCTAGTTTGCCAAATATTATAGCTCTTCCCGGATTTGAAGGCATCTTAAATCTTAGTGAAAAATCATCAGGAGAGTAATTGTAGCTATTTTTTGTTATATTTTCTATTTTTTGTGTATCATTATGAATGAGATTGTTTGGAGCAATTCCAACATCGCATTTAGACAAAAACTTTGTATAGTTTTCCATACTCCATGGGTACTGGCTTGTTTTTATTCCTTTCGGGACCCATTTTTCTTCACCAGTAAACTTTTTTTGACTGCACATTATTAACATTTCTATGTTATGTTTTTTAGAAAGTTTTTCTAATGCAGGCGTTACATTTTCTGCCATGCACTCAAGGTGAATACTGTTTCCGTGGTACCCGATCGTTAAAACATCTTTGTCTTCATGTATCTTTTTAATGTTTGGAATGTTCGGATATTCTACATATCTAAATATTGGTTTTTCAGAAACTCTCCAATAATCTTCCATTTCTATACTATCACATATTAAAAAATCAGCAAATGATGCACTTTCCATGACAGCATGAGATCTAGGATCTATTATTCCTACTTTCTTATCTGGATAATGTTCTTTTATTTTTCTTACTATGTTATGATCATAGGTCATTACAAGCAAGATATCAAACATATTAGGGTCAATTCCGTTTTGAAAAAACGTAATGCCCTCAATAGTTTTTAATGCATTCCAGTAATAGTAAGATGCTGCTGCGTCTGGCGAAGCAGTTATAAAAAGTATTTTCACTACAGACTCCCTTGTATTATAATAATTCTCATTTAATTTTATTTCTCCGACAAATTAATAGATAATCATATTATGCTTTGCTGTCTTTTACACCAGGTGCTAAATCTTGAATACCTCTGAGTGCGCTTTGGTTATGATATCCTTCATCGACAGTTTTAAAATCATAAACGTGCCTTCCGAAGTGAATATGGTAGAAAAGAGAATTTAGCTCATGATCTCCCCATCTAAACTTGTAAACACCACCTGATTCATTTAAAAACTTACTCCACTGTTTCCACTCTTCTGTTTCAAATAGTTTCATCTTAAAAACATAAGAATCTGAAAATATAAAATTTTCATGAAAGTATTTTTCATTTCTTTCCTCAACAATGTTTGCTATAAATTCACACTTCTTTTCAAGATTAAATTTTTCGACGTAATCAGCAACGTGATCCATCATTCCGATTCTTGTTTGAAAATTACCTTCGTGAGGTTTCTTAATATGTGGATAAGTTACTTTTATTGCGCCGGCCATCTCGTCTTCCATTCCGGCCAATACTTCAAAAAAGTCATATGGAACTTCTTTTAAAAATACTGACTCATCATCAACACTAAGCATATAATCATGATTATGCAATTTTGTATTTGGATACTTATAAAGATTGTTATAAAAATTCGACATATGCAAGTAGCCTTTTCTTTTTATAGTAAAACCATTGCTTACATACGGGATGTTCGTTCTATTGTAGAATAGTTCTTTTTCTTGCAAAAAAGAGGGTGTAGAATAAGGTATAGATATAAAATGTATATTTTGACTTATATTGTTTTTAATCCACGCTCTATAGTCTTCTCTATCGTATATGTCATCAAAATAATGAACATAAACAGGATAGTCATATCTATAGTTCCAATTTACATGAAGAGTTTTTAAGCAAGTAGGTAAACACTTGTGTCTGCTAGAAAGTATGTTTATGCATCCGTTTATTTTGTTTTTCATTTTTACCTCCAATAAGATTAATAATATTTCAAATTACACTTATCGTAAATTTCATCAATTAAGTCTAACACATCATAAGTTGCAGATATGTCAAATTTATTTAAGTTTTTATATAACGACGGGTGATTTGGGCAAGAACCTTCATAATTTTCATAATTATTAGGTAAAGCTTGCTCATAGTTTATCATGCTAAAAATACTTTTAATTTCATCTTCTAGATCACTTTGCTTAAATTTGAAATCAATAACTTTGTTTAGCGCTTTTCCACCTATCTTTATAAATCCTTCACTTGTGAGGATAGTCAGGCTACACTCAATGTTTGAAGGTTCACAAGCAATAGTGACTTCAAAAATTCCACCAAAATCTCCAAAAGAAACAATAGAGTGAACAGTATCTTCTATTTTTGCACTCTTATGTTTTGAGCTGTATTGATTTGATGCTATCACGCTAGGTTTTCCAAATAAAAAACAAACAATATCTAAATAATGAATACCACACTCATGAAGTGTTCCGCCTCCAATCTTAGGTATACCTCGCCAATCATCAAAATAAGATAAAGGTCGTTGCCACCTTTGTGAAAGTGTTATGCTGTTAACGTTTCCTATTTTTTTGTTTTCTATTAGTTCTTTAAGAATTTTAACAGTCTTATTTAAACGAACCTGAAGTACTGAGTATGCCTTTTGATTGTTTTCTTTTGCAATTTCAGAAATTTTTCTTACATTTTCTGGATCTAAAGTTGCAGGCTTTTCTATCAAAACATCACAATTATTTTCTAAAAAAAACTTTGCTTGTTCAAAATGCATACTATTAGGCGTAGATATTACAACAAAATCTACGCTGCTATTAATCATCTCTCTATAATCTTTAAAGATGCTTACATCGCTAAAATTATTTTTAAGTTCAAAATATTTGCTTTCTTCATTGTCACATAAAGCCACCAAATTAAAATCTTTAGAATTTTCTATAATAGCTTCTATATGTCTGTCAAATATTTTGCCGCAGCCTAAGATTCCTACATTGTACATTTTATTATCCTGGGAAAGCATCTAAAGCGTTAATTACTTTTTTAATATTTTCGATTCCAACGCTTGGATATACTGGAATTGCTAATACACTTTTGCAAGCACTTTCACAAACTGGTATATCTAAATTTTTATATTTATCTCCAAAGAGCGTTTGTCGAGGAATAGAATAGGGATAAAAAACAGAAGATTCTATATTGTTTTGCAACAAATACTTTTTTAGTTTATCTCTATTACTTGACCTAATAACATACTGGTGATAAACATGTTTTGCTAATTTTTTACGAAAAGGTTTTTCTACGTGCTTTGATTTTATATTTTTATTATAAAACTCTGCATTTTCTATTCTTCTATTAGTGAAAGTATCAAGATGTCTTATTTTAATACTTAACACAGCTGCTTGAATTGCATCAATTCTAAAATTACCGCCAAGATAAATTGAATCATATTTGTTTTTTAAATCGATACCGTGTTGTCTTAATAGTAGCATTTTTTTGTAAAGTTTTTCAGAGTTTGTTGTGACAATACCTGCATCTCCGAATGCTCCTAAATTTTTTGTTGGAAAAAAACTAAAACATCCAGCATCGCCAAAGCTACCTACTTTTATGCCGTTCCACTCAGCGCCGTGTGCCTGTGCACAATCTTCTATTATTTTTAAATTATGTTCTCTAGCAATTCTAGTTATTTCTGTCATATTTGCACTATGGCCATATATATGAACAGGCAAGATACATTTAGTATTCTTTGTGATCTTGTCTTCAATTAAATTTTCATCTATACAAAAAGTATCTTTGTTTATGTCTACAAAAATAGGTGTCGCGCCTACTCTTAATATTGCCTCTGTTGTTGCAAAAAAAGAAAAAGGTGTTGTAATTACCTCATCACCAGGTCCGATATCTAAAGCTAACAAAGCCAAGATAAGTGCATCTGTACCTGAACTGCAGCCTGTTGCATATTTTGTATTACAAAAATTTGAGAATGTTTTTTCAAAACTTAATACTTCTGCACCGTTTATAAAAATCTGTGAAGAACAAACGTCTTTTATCTTTTCAATAACCTCTTTTTCATACAATCCATATTCTTTTTTTAAATCTATAATGTTGATCATGACCTTTAAATTGCTCCTTGAACTACTAAAACTGAATTTGGTTTACCAGATGCTGTCATTCCCATATTAAGTGTAATACTTTTACCAAGAGAAGCGATAAATTGTAATTCATTATAGCTGCCAAATCGCTCATTAAAATCATCAAACACCCATATGCAATTCTTTGATTGTACTCTTGCTAGCCTAATTAAATCTTTTAGAACTGCACCGCTTCTATGATCTCCATCAACCCAAATTAGATCTAGATTTATTGCTTTTTTTGTTATAAATTCTGCTAGCTCTTTGCTTGTCCCTAAGATAAACTCTGTTTGTGTGTCATATTTTTCAACAAGAGACTTCTCTCTAACATCTCTAATATCACAAGAATAAGACATAGACTTACTATTTGGAATTTTGCTTATAACATCTGCCATTATAAAATGTTGATATCCTTCTGCTGTTCCAATTTCACAAAAATCTTTACAATTAAAAAACTCATATATCTCTTTTATGAGTCTACCTCGATCAATCAAAGTATTAAATGCTAACTTTTTTGTGTTTTCATCTAAGTTAAATTCTTTTGCTTTTTTTTCTTGTGAAGGGAGGTAAGATTTCTCCCATATTTCTTTGTGATCATTATTTATGAATTCTCCATCTCTGTTAACGAAGTTGTCATTTAAATATGCAATAAAATCATTTATATCTTTCATAAAATCCCCTTAAATATATCATAGTATGAATTAACACACTTTACAAAACGAGAAACTTTTTCACCGGTTTCTTCGTCTCTAAAATCACTATTAATTGTTATTTCTTTTGTTTTACTGAAATCCATAGGCGGTGGCTTGTAAAGAGCACACGGTTTTAAATCCCACTCATCCTCCAAAATCATAGTTCCTTTACTGACAATTTCATTAGTGCCACCTGTCGATGAACATATAATTTTACATCCTGCTTCTTGGGCATCAATAACAACGTTAGGACAATGATCTAGGTAAGCAAGATGAACAAGTGTAGAAGATCGATGATATAGGCATATTAATTGTTCGTAATTTAGCTCTCCTAGGTAGCATATTCTGTTGCTCATATTAAGATAAGTTTTTGCTTCATCCATGCCTAAGCTGCCAGCGATTGCAAATATTGCATCGTTAGGAGCGTGATCCAAAAAATAAAGAATATTTTGCAAAAGTCTTTTGTGTGGTCTCCAAGAAGCTGCAGAACACCATACTTCTTTTTCTTTATCCCAAGGCCAATTTAATTTATTAAAAGTATCTAAAATCAAAGGATGATGTATAACTTTAGGATCTGCTGAATTATGTATTACATGACCGTTTTTATGAGGGCCAAACCAAGATTCAGTTAACTTCTTATTGAAGTTTGACTGAAATACAACAGCGTCTGCATTATCATAAGCAAACTTTATTGGCGCATTCTGTTGATTGTAATCCTGCGTAGAATTAAAATATATACCATCTAACCTAAGAACCATAGGTTTAACCTTATGTGACTGCTGTTGTATTACACAGAATTCAACGTCAGCTTCACTATTATTATTTGCGATTGATATCTTCTTTTCACTTAATAGTCTACTTAACAAGGTTCTAGTAAACTTGTTAGGACCGGTATTAGACTGCGGGTTGAAATTATGTGTAAACACTCTCATCTTTTATAATCATCCTTCAATCTTATAACATCGGCTAATTCAGGTGTACTAACTTCAATTAGCTTTGTAATTATATTACCTTTTGGAGCACCAAACCTATGTATTTGACCAGGTTTTACGTGATAAACTGCACCTTCATTTAAAGTAATTTTGCTTTCTTCATTCTCAGAGAGCCAAATGCATAACTTTCCTGCCAACACATAAATTGTCTCTTCTTTTTTTTCATGATACTGCAGGCTTAATCTATGCCCAGGTAATATTGTTAATATCTTACCTAGATACTTGTTGGTTTCTGCCCATATTTCTTCATAACCCCATGGTTTTTCTATTTTTCTCACTGGACATACCCTCTTGACCTTACTAATTTAATTGTACTCATTTGATTTTTTTCTTTAAGCGGTCTACTTTTTAAAGAGTTTGAGTTTATTCTGTAGAGATAACATATCTCATTTAAAAATTTTCTTTCTTTTGCGAGAAACAAAATAGGTAAATACAAAGCTTGATCATATCCTCTCTCAAACCAGTTTCCATCTAGGTCTTTAAAATTTTCAGAGTTTATCTTTTTAAATGTCTCTAGCTTAAATGTCTTAAGATGAGAACTTACCCAAGGGTACTGATATGGATTGATCTTTTTTGGTAAATCTCTAGAAATATTCATTCCGTTTATGTCCCATGAATGACATGTCCATAAAGCTTCTAAATTAGTGTCATCTTCGTACTCTTTTAAAATTAAATCAACTGTGTTTTCATTACATAACGCATCGTCGCCATCAAGTATTGCTATTAAATCGCAGTTTAATTCAGCATAATCAGCAATTAAAAAATCATATATTCCTTTAAGCGCAAACTTTTTAACAGAGTGATTATAAAGCTTAACCCTGCTGTCTTTTTCTATGATCTTTTTTGCAATTTTTAAAGTATCATCTGTGGACATGTCATTTAAGATTACCCATTTCCACTTTTTGTTATTTTGCTCAACTAAAGATTCGTAACACTCTAAAAGCTGATGTGATGAATTAAAAGTTGGTGATAAAAATGTGACATGTTTCATTATTATATCCTTCCTATTTTTGTCTTAGTAGAATCTTTAAGTTTTGAGACAGATTCCTTTATGAAATCTCTTCTATTCTCTAAAGAATGACATGCTCTTAATATCTGAAGTGTCTCTTCTTCTAGCATTGATAGTTTAGATAAGTCAGCACTAAAAGCATCATGCTCTAGTTCTTCTACTAATTTAGAAAGTTTTTCTGATAAAATTCTACACTTTGATCTAAGCTCTACGTCTGTTTTGCTAAAAATTTGTTGACTCTCAATAAAAACTTGAGAAAAAACCTGAAATAAGTTTTCGTTGTTCATTTTATCTCCTTTGCTTTAGCCATGTTTTAATTATTTTTGGATGATCTTTGTCAATGTAATACCAAGGAGTAGCACTATCTAAGTCAACTCTTTTGTGAAAAACCCATCCACCGAATTTATTATTAAGAGTATTTGCCATATCTACAATTTCTTTTTCACTTACTTTTGACCAGGGTTTATTAAAGAATTTATTATTTTCTGCTGTATCATCAACTTTTTTATTGTATAAGCTTGCATGAAATCTACTCCAGAAGTCTCTATAATTATAAATTTTTCTCTTAATATCAAACCAAGAATAATGATATACAGAAGGCAACTCTTTAGTTGCTGCGTTAATAAAATTAACATATTTTTGTAAATTGTCTTCTCTAAAACTATTATTAATAAGGATTTCATTCCTAAAGCTATCATGATCCTTAGTATAAAAATTCATATTAGCTATAGGTTGATAAGTATCAATATGAACATAATCACATCCATCTGATCCTAATGAAAATAAATTTCCATTTTCATCATATCTTCTTTGCTTATCTGGTATATCATGAACAATATGCGTATCGTTTCTAGATAGTCTCCACTTCCAAGGGTGTACATCTAGTCTTACTTTATCTTTGTTTCCCCAGTAGTCAATTACAGGTAAACAAACAATCTTTACAGACTTTGGTATTTGCCTTGCTAGTTTTTTAACTTTATCATAGTCAGTTTCATGAACAATTTCATCAACATCTGACTGCCAGCACCATTCACTTTTGCAAAGAGATCTAGCTACAGACTTTTGCTGAAAATCAAATAAAGCAAACCTATAATGATCCCAGTCTCTTTTGACTTGATAAACTCTTAATTTAGGTTCATTTTGTGACCAGTCTTTAAGCTCTTTCCACGTTCCATCATCGGAACCTCCATCAACTACTACTACTTCATCACAAAACCCTAATAGCGAGCTAATTGATTCTCTCCAAGGATAATCATGCTCAATTACATTTTTAGTAGTTGTATATCCACTCAAAGATACATCTCTTTCTAAAAAATGTGTTATTTTACCCCAAAAAACACCAGGGCGACTGAGCAGATAAGATTCAATTTCATCTATGTCACCAGCAAACCAGTTTTCATTTAAATGTTGAACATTTTTATTTAAAAGAAGTTCTAAACCTAAAAGTTTAGCTTCAATAACAGTCCTAGGGCAAGTATCCTCGCCAAGTGGTTGAAATGACAAACCGTGAAACCCTGAAAGCTTCTTTAATAAATCATAATAGGATAAACCACCAAGTATTTCTACAGTACTTTCTGGGAACGCAGACCTAACAGACTCACAGCTTTGCGACACACCTTTGATCCAACTATTTCCGTCAATAATCCCCCAGTGATTTTTTGACCAGCCATTTTCTTCTCTTGCTTTACGCAATCTTTCAATATACTCTAGATCTTCGACAGAGAATATCGAGCTTAAAACAGTCTGATTATTACCTTTTAAAAATGGAAATCGTTTATGATATACCTCTGATTGTTTTTGTGACATCCAGAAAATATGATTAGATCCGTGCAAAAAAGCAGAAATTATTTTTCCTAGTTGCTGTTCATGGCAGTCACAATTCTTACCAGTTTCTTTTTTATGTAAGTCAATTGACCGATATTGACAAAACTTATAGTCATATTCTACTATTGAATAATGTAAATTTGCAACAATCAATGGTATTAGATTATGGTTCATGCCTCTATAATTAAAAAACACCCAAAATTTGTTAGTTCCATTATGAATTAATTCTTCTGTTAGCTCACTCGATTTAATCTTGCACGTCTTGTATGGGGCAACTTCAAATAAAGCTTCAGTTGTTCTTTCAGCTCCGCCACCATAGTCATCAAGAAACATGTCAGCTACAAAAACTACATCTGAGCTTTCAAATTTTTCCATATAATCTCCTACATTTAGGAAATTATACTCTATTTATGACAAGGATAAAATTTTGTTTTATATTAGCTATGTATATTGTACTCAACTACTAACGTTATATTAATATTTCCTGGTGCTGGATTTCTCTGTACTGACACTGCGATTGCCTGCCCCTCTGTAAAGCCATGACCTATGTCATCTTGAACTGTTGTGTTAGCTGAGTTTACTACTATTGCTTTTGTTGTAGAAGTTCCACCTGTTATAGCATCACTTCCTGCACTACTATATACCTTTACATTTAATGCATTTGAATTTCCAGTGTCACTTCTCACCATAACTTTTTTCACAGTCCCTGCAAAAGGTGCCAAAATCTGGTGAAAATTGGATTCGAAAGAAGCATCTCCATTCCCCGAAAATCCTAGATCTAAAAAGAATTCAGTAGTATCGAGGTGTCTGTCGCCAGTCGAATAAACTTGTCTTTGTTTGGAATATAAACTTCCTGAAATATATACGTCACCGCCAAATATTGACGTACCTCTTGTTGCTGTCCCTCTAGAGCCAATCGCACCAGAAACAAAGAAATTAACGTCAGACCCACCTGCAGGATCTGGCGAGGATGTTGAACCACCAGACAAAATAAGCACTTGCGTGGATGTGAAGTTCGAAGCTGCTAAGTGGGAAGATCCAGAAACGACAAGGTCGCCTGCTACTAAAGTCGCCCCTCTTGTTCCGGTTCCTCTACTACCTGCTGCCCCGCTTAGTAACAATTTTACATCTGCACCAACCCCTGGTTCACTTCCAAAGTCTGTGCTTAAAAGTCTCCCTAACGCAACTGCATCTTCACTTGCATCAACAAATATTGCTGAATGGTTTGTATCTCCTTTTACAAAAAAGTCATTTGTTGATAAAAGACTGTTATTGATAACGACGTCACCTTGTTCGTACGCAACAATGCTGAATGTTCCTGCTCCATCTTTTACACCAAAATACCTTCCTGAGGCTGAATCATTATCACTATCGATTGTAAATATTACACTTCCTTGCGAACTTAATTCAAAATTGTTTTCAGCATCAATGCTTATTCCGTCATTATGACTACTTTGCATTCTTATGTTGCCAGTAATAAATAGATCACTCTGCAAATGAGTTGCTCCACTTACAACCATGTCTCCTGCTACCAGTGTAACACCTCTTGTGGCAGAATCTTTTGTGCCTGTCGTACCACTTAGATATAATTTTACATCGGTGCCGTAACCAGGAACTTCAGATGCTAAAGGTGTTGAATCGAAACCTTGATTACCCAATATAACAGTATTATCATTGGCATCTACAAATATTGTACCGTAATAGTCGTCTGTGTTGACTCTAAAATCAATATCATCTCTATTAAAATTAAAAACTGTTTGTGTTGTTGTAAAAATGTTATCAGTTGTGTCGTTAATGCTGTGGTAAATGTAACTATCAGACTTTAAAATTATTCCGTCATCAGCGTCTAAAGTTATTGTTGCATTGTTTCCATTGATAAACTGGTCATTCTGGCCAGGATTGTTAAATCTTAGACTGTTATTGGCTAGTAATGATATATCGCCTGTTGTTTCTATACTACCTGTCACTGATAGGTCATTATTTAGATGCGTAGCTCCACTAATAACAGTGTCACCAATTATTAAGGTTACCCCTCTCGTAGCACCGTCTTTAGATCCGTCTATCCCGAAAATTGATGTTTTTACATCGGTTCCAACACCTGTTCGAACAAAAGGAGTTGTTACTGACTCACCAATTGCAACAGCATTTTCTCCTGCATCTACGTGTAGCAGAGAGTAGCCTGTAGATCCTCTAACAAAAAAGTCTCCATCTGCTTGCCTAGCAAGATTAAAAATATTTTGACCATGCTCATAAGACACAAAATTAGAACCAGCAATACCCTCAGTGGAAAAAAACCCGTTTGAATTATCATCGTCACTATCAACTAGTACTTTAACATTTCCATTGGCAGAAATTTTAAAATCATTTTCTGCTCCAATATTGATACCGTTTTCATCGTCACTTTTAATATAAATGTTTCCTGTTAGGAATAAATTATTTTTTAAATGGGTATTACCGCTAACAACTAAGTCACCTGCATTTAACGTCGCGCCTCTTGTACCAGTGTTGGTTGAACCGACTGTACCACTCAACAAAACCTTAACATCTGTCCCAATGTCTGGTCTACCAACAATTGTATTTGCAGTTGAACCTAGCGCAGCAACATTATTATTTAAATCTGCCAAAACTAAGCCTAAGTCTGTAGATCCTTTAACAGCAATTAACCCAGGAGAGTTTTGGGCATTATTAAAGATTGCTCGGCCGTCTTCATAAAATACGTGCTGGATGTTTCCTGCATTATCAGTTATCATAAACTGTGCGCCAGAAGTATCGTTGTCGCTATCTAATTTAAACTGTATTGAATTTTGAGCTGACACAACAAGGTTAGTTTCAGATTCCCAATTGATTTCGTCACCTGTTCCATTTGTCATGTAGATGCCACCTGTCAATATTAAGTTACCATTACTCTCAATCGACCCTGTTGATACTAAGCCAGCTATTCTAAATTTTGATGACATTTATTACTCCTTAACTAGATGCTTGAATAGCGTGATAGTGTACTTCACCAGTAAAAGCTGCAGAAAATCCTATGACAACCTGTGTTAAGCTCACTGATATGATGTAAGCGTTAACATTTGCAAGATTATTTGCAGCACTATCAAAAGCATTTGCTGTTACAAATGGTGCTGATGAAAATTGAGTTGTAAAACTAATTGTAACTTGATCTGCTGATGAAACTGATTTTTTTGATGATTCAAATATCACGTTACCCTCCGTATTTGGTTTAACTCGTATAAACGGATAAACTTTTCTATATCTGTTATTGTCATCTTTGCTTCTAATTGCCATTACAGAATCCTTGCTGCTACAGCAGATAAGTATGACCTTTCTCCTCTTTTTAATGATATATGTGCTGCGCAGTTTTCATTTTTAAACTTTTCGCAAACAACAGTCAAACCGTTGGACAAAGCATCAATGTAAGGTGTATCAATTTGATCAGTGTCTCCCATTAAAATTATTTTTGAGTTTGCACCCATTCTTGTCACAACAGTTTTAAGTTCATGAATTGTTGCATTTTGAGCTTCGTCCATAATAAGGATTGTGTCATTAAATGTTCTACCTCTAATAAAAGATAACGGTGCAACTTCAAACACTCCTTTTTCTTTGAGTGTTTGGTAATACGACAAATGATTGTCTTTGAGTCCTACTCTAAAATTATCCATTATCGGTGCAAGCCAAGGCTCCATTTTTTCGTTAGCATCTCCTGGCAAGAAGCCTATTTCTTTTCCCACAGGAGTGATATTCCTGGTGAACACCATTCTTTCATAATAGCCAGCTTCAATTAAAGAATACGCTGCCATTAATGTTAAAAAAGTTTTACCGCTACCTGCCAATCCTGAAATTGAGACGAGAGGTAAAGATGGATCTAAAAGAGCGTCTAGAGCATAAAGCTGCTCTCTATTCCTAGCTTTTATCCCTAAGGATACAAATTCTTCTAGCAGCTTTTCACTTTGTTTTATTTTTGCAACTTCTCCGTCATCATATCTACCTAAAAAAGAAGAGCTTCCAGATTTAATGCAGAAATATTCGTTACTATAAGGTTTTCTATTTAATTTCTCCTCAAAAATCTCTAACACAGAGTCCTTTATGTCTTCTTTGATGTTTTCACATATTTTATTGTCGCCATTTGATTTTAGATTACTAAAACCTGCATATATGTGATTTATATAGTGTGGGTCATCAACTTCTAAATTAACGTGTCCTTTATAAAGGCCTTCTTCTTGTAAGACAACCTTATCCTTATAGTAATCTTCAGATTTAACACCTAAGGCATCACACTTAACTCTGAAGTTAATGTCTTTCGTGATTAATATAATTTTATGGCTTTCGCTATAAAGTTCTTTCTGATGCAATGCTAAAGCTATTATTTTATTGTCTGCATAATCAGGATCTAGCCCATCTGGAACTTTATCAAAACCGTCTAAAGCAACTTTTATAATCTGGCCATTCTCAATCTCAATACCTTCGTGCAAGTTACCTTTCTTTCTTAGATCATCTAGATATCTATTGATATATCTCGCGTTTTCGCCTACTAGACCTTTTTTATCTTTAAATCTGTCTAGTTCGTCTAATACAACAAGCGGTATTAATAATATATTTTCATCGAAAGAGTGAATTGACGCTTTGTCATACAATAGCACGCTAGTGTCAATAATAAAAATTTTTTTATTTTCCATTCATCACCTATGTTAAAATGAGTTTTTCCCATTACTATAATAACTATCTAACGTAGGTAATGTTTATTATGAAATGTTTTGAATACAATAAAAAATGCAAAAAGTTATGTCAAAAAAAGGATTGCAGATACTGGATCAGCATAAAGCAGTCACAAAATTGCTGCATCAATGCTGTTAAAAATGATAGCGAAAGTAAATTTACTTTGCAAGACATTGGTGATATTTTTAATGTCACAAGAATGAGGATATGTCAAATTGAAAAGAAAGCAATTAAAAAAGTAAAAGAAAAGATGGTTAAAATAAAATAGGCAGTAGTAAACTACTGCCCTTAAAACCTATCTAATCTTGGTCACTTTACTTTTGATGCATCAATCGATGCTTTTACAATCGTGGCAGCAAGCTTTTTGGCTTCTCTTAGACCTTTTCTTGCTCTAATGCCTGCAGAGTTATTTCCTCCAGCATGTTTGACAATATCAGTCTGAAGTGATTCTACCAAAACTTTTAACTCTTCATATTGTGAAAGTAAGTTCTCGTTTAATGATGTTGACATATTTCCTCCTTTTCAAATTATAAGCTTAGGCTTATTTTTATTATCACTTGTTTCTTCTTCTTTGTTAATGGTTTCTCTATATTTTTTTAATATGTTTGCAATTTCTTTCATTGCATCATTATTGTTTAAATTTAAAGTTATCTCATAAATAATATCTAATTTTTGATTTTCTGTCACGCCAAAGTCTATAATTTGTTTGGCAATTTGTCTAGACTCTGCCCTTTCTTTTGCAATTTTTTCTAATTTAACAGAATAACTCATTCTAACTCCTAAAAATGCTTTGGTTTATTACTTCTGTTGTAATACTAAAATTTTCCTTACCATTAATATTTAAAATTTTTAAATGGTGAGACTCATCAATTATTTCTCTTTTTAAAGTAATAAAAGTTGGGTAAAATAAATTCGTAAGTACATCTTCTACCTCTTCGTAAATTACTACTTCTGAATTATAGCTTTCTAGAATTTTTAATATTTTTTCAGGTAAAGATAATGATATATCTTCTTTTGTTCTGACACTTTGAATATCTTCTTTGCCCACTTTAATATCTGATTTACAGACTTCGTAAACTAAGTGTGTTGCACCGCAATTATTGCAATTTGCATACTTTGGTAAAACTCTGTCGTTATCATCGAATCTGGTATAAACTAAAAATTTGTGATAAATTATTGGTGTTTTCTTCTTATACAAGGGTAGTACACAGTGGCATTCAATCAAGTGTTTAATACCTCTTTTTCTACCGTCTGTCATAGTGTCATTGGTCAGCTAATTTAATTAGTGAATTAGATCCTATACTAAAAGACTTGTCGATACTTGAATTTACAACGAAGACTATTTTTCTGACATCTTCATCACTAAGCTCTATAATTTTATTATTCCTAGCTGTTGATATGTCGTTTACTAATTGCGTTTTAATAAAGCTAATAAGAGAACTAACTTCAATCATTAAATTATTTTTTGCCATTTTTACTCCTTAAGTAATTATCTTTTCAATATTATACAGCACTTCTCTTAAACTGTTAACTTTTTGATCAGCTATTTTTAAAAAACCAGGAGGGACAAAATAATTTTTTTTAAACGTCGTGTTTAAAATGCACATTTTCTTAGATAAGTTTGATATCACTTTTAAGAAGTAGTCTAACTCTCTATTAAAATTTCTATTGATAATGTATTCGGGTAAATAGACATTTGCTGACTTTACATTAAAATTTTTCAACCTATTTGTTATAGGTTCAATATTGACGTCTCCTTTGCCTAGTGATTCGCTTAGACGCCTTTTTAGAAAAGTTTTGTGAGCAATTATTTTATCTGTGTTGGCCACGCTCTTTATAAGTATTTTATTTTTTAAAAATACTATTTTCTCCCCTACAGGTAATTCTTTTCTAATTTCTTGAGATATTGTTTGTCCTAATTTGCTAGAAACAACTCCTGAATCATGAATAATTGCCAAGTCATTTAAAATATTTAGAGTTGTCTCATCAAAATTAATTGACACTGGAAGAACTTGTGTTCTTCCCTCTTTGTTGTTTTTTAAAATGTTATATTTTACTTCATCTGACATTCCATGGCAAAATATAACATATGGACGCTTATTTTTGTTTGCATTAAACATTAAATGGTGTATTTCACCAACAGTTTCTAAATAACCGTCTATGATTATAAAATGATAATTTTTTATTTCTAAACCACTATTATTAACATAAAACTCAAAATCATAAGAAAACTTAAAAAGAAAATCATCAACAATTTCAACTAATATCTCTTTGCCCTTATATCTCTCAATATTGATGTTTCTCTCTAAGCTGAAATTTTCAAAAATCCACCTGGCTAGATTCTTTATGTTTTTATCTTGAATTGACTTAATTAGTTTTTTCTCATGAGATTTGTTAAAAAGCTCTTTCTTTTTAACCTTTCTTTTTTTTCCAGCATAAAAGCTTTCTAAAAAATAATCTCCTAAGTGTGGGTACAAATATTCGCATTCTTTAAATTCTTTAAGGATTAGATTTTTAAGGGATGCGTCAATATTGTCGCCAGGTAAAAAATTTAAATAGTTAAGACTACTACTTTTCATAATAGACTTGTCAGAATAAAGACATGACTCATTAGACAGTTTTGAATATAGTATTTTTTGACTGTCTAAAAAGTCGTGAATTATTTCGTTAGAATAAATCTTAGTCTTAAGAGTCACGCCACAGGTTGTTGCTTGCATAAGTTAAAATCTCCTCAGCAGAAGATTCGTTGTACCCATAGTCTTCTATGAGTGTTTGAATCATGCCTGTATACTTTTTCTTTTGGTCGTCGTCTCTAGATTTTGATCTTGTGACAATTCTTGCTATGTCTTTAACAGAAGAAATTAAATATTGTTCAATTGCTTCCTTGAGTGGCCCATAAGATTTATAGTCAACAACTTCGCCTTTTCTTAATCGAGCAAACATAAAAGCTGTTACATCATTTCTAAATCCGTCTCTAGATGATCCCACTACACCTATCATTTCCTCAATTGTCCTCATGAATTTCTCATCAGGATCTCTTTCTTCTCTAGTAATCTTATTTTTAGTTCTTGTTTTTGTTGTATAGCATTCAGCATTATCAAGATAAGTGTCAAATAAGCTTTGTGCTTGCTCTTCATATGCTGTAATAAATGCTTTTGCAATTTCTGTTTCTAGAATCTTAAGATACTCTTCTCTAATTAGCTTCTGAACAATTTCCAAATAACGAGTTTTAGCATCTTCATCAATAATTTGTTCTTTAACTTGCTTAATAAGGCTATCCATAACATTAATAGGCGTGATCATACCGCTATCAGAATCTGATAATGCTGCGTCTAAAGATTTCATAATAAATCTTGTTGAAATACCTGTCATGCCCTCATGTTTTGCTTCGTCTTTTAAATCTCTGATATCAACTTTTTTCACACGACCCTTTTCAATAATTGCTTCTCCATTATAAATTTTCATTTTAGTAAGAAGGTCACATTTGTTTGATTGCTGTAATCTGCTCATTACTGAGAACATTGATGCAACTTTCAATGTATGCGGAGCAATATGAGCGCCTCTAAAATCAGACTTATTTAAAATCTTTTCATAGATTTTTTGTTCTTGATGTAATTCCAACACGTAAGGAACTTCAATCTTAAGAACCCTGTCTAAAATAGCCTCGTTAGTGTGTTCAGATTTAAATCTGTTCCACTCTGACTCATTACAATGAGATAATATAACGCCATCAAAATAAAGCATATCGTTCTTACCTGGCGAAGGTACACGCTTTTCTTGCGTTGCTGTTAACATTGTATGTAAGAATTCAATTTCATTCTTAAACACTTCTACAAATTCAACTATCCCACGGTTACCAACGTTAAACGCACCGTTAAGAGAAAGGACTCTAGGATCATCTTCAGGATAAAGATCTAGTTTACTAATGTCTTCAGTTCCAATTAACACAGAAGTATCTTGAGAATTTGCGTCCATCGGTGGTACAACTGCTATACCTCTTCTACCTCTCTGAGAAAACCCAGTTTCTTTGACAGGAAACTTTTCATATTCACCATTAAATTCGTTCATTAGTCTGTGACGACATACTGGGCAAAGATCGCCCTCAATATGCACACCTAAAATTTCTTCAAATTTAGATCTGAGGCTTCTAGGTAACAGGTGAAGGGGTTCTTCTCTAATAGGGCAACCTTCTAAGTAGTAGTAGTTATCAGCATTACTTTCCAAGGCACGCTTAACTGATTCAACCAATGCTGATTTTCCTGCACCCACCGGTCCCATCAAGAGAAGAACTTGTCTGCTTTCTTCACCTTTAAAAGCAGCAGACTTTAAAAACCGCATCAACTTATTTGTTACAGTCTCCATCCCAAAAAACTCTTTTTCAAAGTATTCATATTTTCTTATTTTGTCACCGTTAAAAATATCCCGATAATCTTCAGAATCTACATCTAATGTCTCGAAACCTTGGTTAGAAATTGATTCGTAAAGCCTCTTGTGCGCTAATTTAACGCTCTCAGGTTTTTTCTCTACTAAGCTCAAATAATCTAAGAAAGTTCCTTCAAACTTTTCTTTTTTCTTCGCTTTTCTCTGATTGGCAATCAGATCAAGGAAATCATTTTTTTTGCGTGCCATGTATATCACCTCTCCTTATAGTAAATTTATACAATGTTATCTCTTGACTGTTAATAATTAATTTTATATTTCCCAAAGCTCATCCTCAATGACTGTATATAGTACGACCTCATCCTTCCAAAGATTTTTTACGTGACTAATCACATTGTCAGCGTAGTCTAAGTCTAGATCTCTACCGTCGTGCTCATGTTTTAATACTAGTTTTCCGCTTTTACCAACTCTATCAACATATATGTGAGGGATCATGTTGATACCTGTATTTTTAATTAAATCGTCCCGCACAGTTTTCCAGTCATCATGATCAGAAACTTCACTTATCGATGCACTTCCGTCTTTGTGGTTTGTATAAGAGAATAAATTTAACTCTCTAAAATCTTCTTCATCTAGAAATAATCTAATAGCAGAAACGTCATCATGTATTTCTCGCACTTCAAAACATTTTTCTATACCAAATTCGCGCTCAATTTTTTGAAAAATATAAAAGCCTACGTGATAAGGATTGACGCCTCCTAAGTGAGGCCTTACAACAGCATTGTGCATCTTAAGAAAAGGTATATGTAAGTTGTCTGAAAGATTTAGCTCATGCAATATTTTATAGTGCCAAAAAGAAGCCCATCCCTCATTTAGGATTTTTGTTTGAATTTGTGGCATAAAATACCAGCTTTCTTGTTTGACAATTTCTAAAATATCTAATTGCCAATCAGAAAACTTATGAGAAGAATACTCTGTTAAAAAAGAAAGAATATCATGATCAGGCTCAAGCAAAGTATGTTCATCTTCAAGATCATCAAAATCTAGGACAATACCTTTCTCTTTAAAAGCATTAAATTTTAAAATATGCTTCTCTTTAATCTGCTCTTTCGTTTGTCTTTTAGTGTTGTATCTATTTGTTTGGTATTTTATTGCATGAAGATTGTCTAGAAAGTCTTCAACTTTATCAGGACCAATTAGTGGATCTTCAATGTACTTCTGAATTCTTTTTCTTGCGTTTCGCATCCTAGTAACAATATTATCAGGGTCTGTATGTTTAAACATTCTGTTGTTTTTAAAAAAGTCACTGTGTCCTACACAATGAGCCATAATTAAAACTTGCAAATAAAAGTCATTTTGGAGCATCAAGTATGCTATTGACGGATTAGAATTTATAATAAGCTCATAAGGTAGTCCACTTTGACCCATATTATACATTGTGTATGTTCTCTCAAAAGACTTGCCAAAAGACCAATGATTATAATGGCTAGGCATTCCATGATATGACATGTGCCCGATCATTTCAAAATAATCGCAAGTTTCATAAGTTATTTCGTGCCAATCCAATCCGTGACTCTTAGCGATGGCACAGATTTTTTCATCCCAAACCTTTAGGTCATCTAATGTATAAGAAGAATAGTCTTTAGACGTTAATGTCATATTTACCTCCAAACAATTTGGCAAACTCTGGCCAAATATCATTTTTGTCTCTAATTTTGCATATCTTAAAAGAGTCTGTCTCTAAGACGCTAAAAATCTCTGCCATTTCTTGACCCCAGAGAGTCTCTTGTTCAGGTTTGATCTGAATATAACCAGATAGCTGACTAATGCTTGAGAGCTTTTTCATTTTATTTAGAGCTTTTTCGTTGTCTTCTGACCAATTGTCTCCGTCTGAGCAATGGAATGTGTATATATTCCAGCTAGAAGGTGAAAATCTTTCATCAATGATTTCTTCAGCCAATGAAAGACCAGAAGAAATAAACGTTCCTCCACTTGATGCTTTTTTAAAGAAATCATCTTCATTAACTTCATTTGCGACAGTTGTGTGTGATATGAAAACAATTTCTACGTTTTGATATTTATATCTTAGAAACTGGTACAGCAAAAAAAAGAATGATCTTGCTAAAAACTTCTTCCTCTTACCCATTGAACCAGAAACGTCCATTATCATGAATATAACTGCATTTGTAATTGGTTTGCGTTTAACTTCAATGTGTTTGTATTTTAAGTCATCTTCGTGAAACGGAAATCTTTCCTCACTTTCTGGATCATACGTACCATTTTTAATTGCTTGATTTTTTCTTCGAATTTTATTTTTAAGCGTTTCTTTTTTAGAGAGTCTTGCTCTAATCCCTTTAGTTCTGTATCCTTTTCTTTTAATTTTTTCTGTAAAAATATTAGATGTACTCTTTTTAGCAAGTTCAGGTAAATTTAGATCGTCAAATAAGTAAGATGCTAACTCATCTAGAGATATTTCAACATCATAATATTCTTCACCTTTATCTTTACCTGCCTTATTAGGCTTGCCACCTTGACCTTTTTGATTTGGTTTTTTTACTACCTGGCCTTTTTCAATGTCTTGGCCTTGAGCAGAACCAACTCCTTTTGAATTGTTACCTTGATCAAAAATAAACTGGTACTCTTTTATGCCTCTGACAGGTATGCGTATCTTTTTCTTGCCATCTTGACCAATAATGCTTTCTTCTGCGACAATATCGTGAATACCTTCTTTGATAGCTTTCTCAATCTTCTTCTTGTGCCTTCTACGATCAGAAGCTGATCTATCTGCTATTGTTTCGTGCTTTTTAAAAATTGACATTAATGCCTCTTGATTTGTGTAATTTAATCGATTTATTAATAATTATATTTGGTCTATAGAAAAGGTATACGAAAAGAACTGTAGACAGCAATTATTTTAGGTGTGCAATGAAAGATTTAGAAAAATTTATAATTAAAGAGCTATTAGCTGAGGCTAAAAAGAAAGAATTGTCAAAGAAGCAAAAAGAAAAAATAGATGTGGCAAAACCTTTTGGCACAATTGACGGTGATGATTTTGAAAAACTTAGACAAAGCGAAGATTCAGAAAGTTTAGACGAGAAAAAGAAAAAAAAGCGAAAGACTAGAACAAAACCTTCAGATGTTAAACTTACACCCGGTTATGCGGCAAATAGATCTGCAGGTGACCAATCAAAGCTACAAAAACTAATTGCGAGATTTAAAAATGCTAAAACGCAAAAACAAAAAAAGAAAGCAATGGATGCTAGAGTTGCTTTTGAAAAAGGTCAATACAAATCAAACAAACAAAGTGTTCACAATTATGTAGCAGAGTCATCTGAATTTAATGAATTCTTAAAAGAAATAATTGACAATCTTGACGAAAAGAAGAGAAAAAAACGAAAGAAGAAAAAGAAGAAGAAGTCATCAGGTAGAAAGATATCGAGTAAAGTTGACAAGTCATTAAAAAAGAAAGCTAAAGATAGAAATGCTCCTGTTAGTGCACTTAAAGCAATCTACAGAAAAGGTATGGGCGCGTTTTACTCATCAGGGTCTAGGTCAGGTCAAAATCCTCACTCTTGGTCAATGGGAAGAGTAAACAGTGTGCTTAGAGGCGGAAAAGCAAGAAGTGTTGATGCTGCTCAGTGGAAGCAAATTCAAAAGTTTAGACAGAGAAAGAAAAAGAAATGATAACAAGAAACCGTCTAAATGCACTTATAAAAGAGTCTGTTGAAAATAGCTTAGTAGGATATATCGCAGATGACCCTACTATTAAATCATCTTTAACCAATATGATGTCTAAAAAAGATTTTTTTAGAAATATGTGTAATGAAAGTCCGCTATCTAATAAAGAGACGATAAGTAACTGGATTAATCAAAACTTAAAGCCTAACAGTATGACTGAAGATGATGTAAGAGCAGGAACAGGTGCTTCGAGATTTACTTTTCATCTAGGAGACAATGATGAGTTTGTGATAAAAATTGCACATGACTTCGAGCTAGGTGTTTTTACAAACAAGAAAGAAATACAGGAGTTTATAAATTATGGCAACTTGTTAAGTATATTTCCAAGAATGTACCTAGCAGATAAAAATAGTTTTGAGTGGCTAGTATTAGAAAGAGTTGACGTACCGTCTAGCAGGAACGCTGAAGCTGAACTTGGAGAGGTAATTAAAAACGACTATCCAGAAGTTTTTTCTAATTTTCCACTATGGTTAAGCCAGAACTTACCAGAGGGACTTAATACAAGTGATCATATTAAAATATTATTAGAAGATGTGCCTACCAATTCAGTATTTATGCATGTGCCAGATTTTGGAGGTGGAACTCCAGCAGAATACTTCTATTTTTTAATGTTTTTATACTGTTTTCCTTTTGACGGTGTGTCAACAGACATACTTGTCGACGGATTAATAGGGTCTGACCCTTTCATGATGTTTGCACAAGCAGGTTTCAAGCAAGAATACGAGGTTGTAATAAAGAACATTATAGAAAAAATGTCAGAAAACGTTTCTTTGCGCCAGTTAGCAAATGCAGTATACACCTTGGGTGTCGACGTCCTAGACTTAGGTGTAGGAAACTTAGGGATTAGTAGAATTGATGGATCTTTAAAAATAATAGACATTAGTATATTTGAAGAACCTAATTCTTAGATTGGCCTACAGATAATTTAATATCGTATATGTTGTTTAACATATTATACAGTCTATCAATATCACCATCAGCTCTCAGTGTTTTGTATGCTATATTTTCCTCAGACATCTCACCAGACTTTTCAAGGCCTGACTGTCTCATCTTTCTGATCTTTTGTATTAGCTGATCGATATCATCTGGATCTTTTTTGTATTTAGATTTTTCTATAGCAGTATCAATTTTCTTCTTTATAGACAGAACTTTTTTCTGGACATCATTTTCGCTGAACTTATCAACAAACTTTTTAGGTTTGACGACCCACTCATCATTCTTTATTGAATACACGCCTGACGATTTGTGTGGTTCGTCATCATCTTGCGGATAAAGTTCAACTTCTACAGACTCAACTTTAATATCGTGCTTGTCGTTCCAGTACTGCCTTTTAGCTTTTAAAAACTCTTCAACAAGGTCGATATCTCTATTGATGCTTTGCTTGTCAATAATAATATGCAAATCAATGTCAGAATATCGTGTGTAATTGTAATTTGCAAAAGAGCCTGTAAATGTAATATCGATGACGTCAATCTCAATCCCTAAGTAATCAACAAACTCATTTGCAATAACAAGTAATCTTTCTCTCACAGACGGTCTTAGTTCTTCATCGACCCAAAATTTCTTTGCTAAGTTTTGGTGAGGAAGGTGATTTTTTATTTTGCCAGTAATTGACATTGTTTATCTCCGTATAATTCTCTGTACTTAAGTATCGCCTTTTCTTTGGCTTTTGCCTCAAATACTACATCTATGTCTAAACCGTAGTCTTTAACTTCGTTAAAAATGTAGTCACTGTGTGCTTGAGGTTTTACTTTTAGTCCTTCATTAAGTGCCTTGGACTCTGAATAATGACAGCAAGGGCGAACATCACCCCAAGTGCTTGCTGCTAACTTGAGTGCTTCTTCTTCTGTCTGTTCACCTGTACAAAACTTATGATGATGGTAATCAAAAACTGTAGGCACGCCTAATCTCTCATATACTTGATGTAAGTCTTTAGTACTGTACATACTGGCTTTGTCGTCATTTTCAAGAGTAATGCGGGTTTTAACGCTCTCTGGAAGAAGTTCATAGTTTTTGCACCACCGATCAATAGCAGACTTCTTATCACCGTAAGTAGCTCCGATGTGTATATTGATTTTTGACCAACGATTTCTTGGCATGCCCATTGTATCCATTATTTTGCCGTGTATAGACAAATCTGTGACTGCATTTTTGACCACATTTTCTTTTGGACTAGTCAAGATATTGAAAGGGCCCGGGTGAAATGATAATCTTTGTCCAACATGTCTTGCATAAGCACCTGCTTTCTTTAGATTAATCTCAATTTGCTTCCAGTCAGGCAAATCTTCAAGCTGATATTCAGACCCCCACGGGAATAAGCAGGATGACATTCTGAATACTTGAATGCCATTCTTATAGTTCCACATAAGAATAGGTAAAAGATTTCTTGTGTTATGTTCTGCCAATTCTGAGGCATACTTAATTCCTTTTGCTTTAAAAGTTCTTTTAATCATTCCTCTGTTTGTTGTAACTTTCTTCTCTTTTTGAAGTGTCATATTAATGCATGCGTAACCAAGTCTAATTGTCATAATTTATTAACCTCTTTTTATTTTTATTATAACATAAAAATTTTTTATTTGCATTTTTGCATACTTATTTTATATAGGAGTTTTTAATGATTATAAGAAAACTTAGAAATTTTTCGCTAAAAAGATTTATTCTATTTGGCTCTTTAGTTCCAATGTTGTCAATTCATGCTGACATAAACCCTGTTGTAACGTCACAAGAAAACTCAGAGTTAAGTTTTGAGAGAGAGCACAAGGATCAATTAGAGAATTTTGTTTTTCTTATAAAGTATGTTACATTACCTGATGAATCAGCAATTCATTCAACTGCCTCAGGAATAATTATTTCTTCTACAAAAAGCCATGCGTTTATATTGACAGCTAACCATTTTTGTCAATCAGAAGACGCAATTCTCTTTCCAACAGAGATAGGTGTCTATATTGGTGAAAACTTAAGGCTAGGTCAAATAATACATGCTGATAAAGAAAATGATTTGTGTTTAATTGGTGGTATAAAATACAAAGATGAAAAATTTAAAAATATTAAATTAGCAAAAAAGATGCCGCCTATAGGTGAATTTGTCTTTAATGTCGCTGCTCCAAATAGCATGGGTTCTCCTAACACAAGATTGCTATTTGATGGTCACTTTGGCGGTTGCGAAGAGATGTGTGTTTACACAATACCAGCAACATTTGGTTCGTCAGGATCAGCAGTATTTAACAAAAAAGGCGAACTAATATCAATACTAGTAATGGCGACACCAGATTTTGAAAATGTTGGAATAGGGCCAGATATATATAACATAAGAAAATTTATAAATGAAATTGAAAAAATGATGGATATTAAATGAAACTGTTTATTGATAAGGGCTTAGGGTATAAACCTGAGAATATTAAACTAGCTGGAGAATTCATTTTGTTCTGTGCCGATAATTTACCTATAGAAGGTGAATTTGAAGTTCACCTTGTTAATTCTCGAGAACACCACGGCATACAAACAACAGCTTTTTACGACCCAAATAACCAGTGCTCAAAAATATACGCAAAAAATAGAGCGCTTGCTGATGTTTTACGATCAGTTGCTCATGAATTGACTCACATGATGCAAGACCAAATAGGGCTATTAAGTAGTGGGCCAATTAGAGATGCTGGCGGATTTCACGAAGATCAGGCAAATGCAAAAGCAGGTGAGTTGATTAAACTATTTGCAAAATCAAAGCCTGGTAGAAAAGCAATATACGAAAATAAAAAGTTAAAAAGTTTTTAACCTTTCTTTATAAACGCTGTTGGTCCTGCCATAAAACCTGACTTACCACCTGACTTATACTTATAAGCATTCTTGAGGGCATTTTCTTTACTCATGCCTTTTCTTACGTAGTATCGCCCTACAACAGCACCAGTCCTATCAGCTCCATGAGTGCAGTGTATTAGTGTATTACCTTTGTCCAATTGTTTAACAATGTCATCAAAGCTAAAGTTTTGCATATTTAAACTACCACCACCATCGCTAGCAGGAGCATACATCACATTCATACCCGCAGCTTTTGCATTATTGCTAGCACTCTTACCGCTGTTATCTGCATTAAGAGTTATCACTGTATCTATACCGTAATCTTTTTGAAGAGACTTAAAAAATTCAGGAGAAGCGTTAACATGCTTGGGTTTCATACCAGATCGATAATTATTTTTACCGCCTTTAATTAATTTATGAAAATTAATTTCTCTAGCAGTGAATTTACCTAGCTGACCAGCCCATGACGAACTAGCTTTTGAACCAGCAGGCAATCCTTTTTTATACTTAGCGACGTGTGCCCTTATAAAATTTTCATATTTAGAATTAGGCGCCCCATAATATTTTTTTGTAGTATATGCATAATCACCTTTATTTACTGCATCTTTAAACTCCTGACCATAAAGATTAATCCAGGTAACTAAAGAATTTTCACAGTATTGTAGTGTGTCATTTTCCCAAGCATTACTCCACGCGGTAGGATCGTTATTGTATTTAGGCAAAGTAAATGCACCTAACACTTGATATAGACCCCATGCGCCACCTGAAATTGCTGCCCAGGGGTTAATTTTGTATGCTTTTTTAAACGCGTTTTGGGCGTCTTGACCGTAATAAGACTTAGTGGATCCAACTGGAAAACCTGCATTTTTTAATGCAGTTTTTTGTTCGTCAGTAACAGCTTTACCAGGGACTCCTGCGTCTTTTGCATACTTAGAGTTGACCATAATATGTAGATTCCATGCCATCGCCTTAGGATTGTGATTAGATTCTTTTGCCTCCTCTGCGTATATCCATGCAGGATCAATACCTAGTTTTCTACCAAGTCTCACAGCTCTATCACCAACAGAAGCTTTAACTGATGTTGACTTGTCAAATGTTCCGCTCCATTCTTCTCCGCCTACGTCATCATCCTTTTTATTCTTTCTAGTAAGGTTTGCTGACTTTCTAAACATTTTTTGAAGCGTGCCCTCGTGAGTCATTGACTCAACAAGGACGTCTCTTACGATTGCTCTAATTTCTAACTCTGATAATCTCATTAGTTAATCTCAATGACAACATCAAAAGCGCCTCTAAATCTTCCGCCTGCTCGAGTTGTTAATGATTTAGCAGAGCTTGCAAGGGTAGTTTCGTTGCCTTTAGCTTTTTGTTTTAAGAAGTTAG
>Ga0181377_1000097_pt1 | contig 33831 bp, 39 predicted proteins | sample LowvirmetaG_9_FD_130160 | JGI IMG/M metagenome (GOLD analysis project Ga0181377, IMG submission 130160) | Marine viral communities from the Subarctic Pacific Ocean - Lowphox_13 viral metaG | ecosystem: Environmental > Aquatic > Marine > Oceanic | place: Subarctic Pacific Ocean | collected...
TGTATGGCATAGAGCAAATGACTTAGGTATCAACATTGTAAGGGTTCGTAGTGCTAAAGAACGCTATGAAGTCACAAAGGGAGATACGTTTGTAGGTTGGCATGGTGGTAAAACATCACTGTACAAGCAACGACAGAACCCTTCTAAGCCATTGTTTTTCAAGAGAAAGATTGCTTTAGGTAAAGAGAACAAGGGTATGCAAGTGCTTGAGATTTCTACTGACATGGATGCACAACAAACATTTGATGTGATTGATGACTTTGAGTATAATACTTCTTTAAGTTTCTTCCAGAGATTGGTCATGAACTTCAATAGGTTGATTACTGGTAGGCATTTGATATCCTAAGTGTTGATGTCAATGGGATTTACATATTCAAGTTGACTTTAAATAAATATAAAGGTAATATGTAGTGCTAGGTATCACTTTAAAGTGCCTCTTTAATTTTAATAGAGGATAAGTATAATGGAAAAGAAAACACATGGTAGAATCAATGTAGAGCTATCAGACATTTGGATTATGGAAAGTCGTGATGATTTGTTTGATGATTGTTTTGAAGAGATTTGTTCAGAGTATGATTTCTATGATGGTAAAATTGATGTAAAAGATTTGGCACTTGAGTGGTTGCAGAAAACTTTGTTTAAAGCTAACCCTTTGTCAAGTGCTGACATCAAGAAGATGGCAAAAGATTACGGAGAAGATGTATAAATTTTAGGAGATAGTTATGAGTTATAGATTATTGAGTTTTAGCAACCCAAAGATTTTAAAAGGTAAGGATGTGTATTCAGAATACTTGAGTGCTATACTGCACTTGAGTCCTATCAATACAAAGATATGTCCTTATCAAGATATTGCAGGGTGCAAGGAGGCTTGTCTTAATACAGCAGGGCGTGGTGGTATTATAAAGAAGGGTGAAACCACTAATACCATACAACTAGCTAGAGAACGTAAGACTAGGTTGTTTTTAGAAGCTAGAGATATCTTCATGACCGACCTGATTACAGACATTATGAAGTTTGTAAGATACTGTGAAAAGAAAGGCAAGCTTCCTTGCTTGAGACTCAATGGCACTAGTGATATACAATGGGAGCATATCAAGATTGATGGGCATAATATCTTTGAGATGTTCCCAGATGTACAATTCTATGACTACACAAAGATACCTACAAGAAAGGTTGAGCAATACAAGAACTACCATTTGACATGGAGTTATTCAGAAGCTAACAGCAAGTATGCACAATACTTTGATGCTATCAAATACAATATTGCTGTAGTCTTTCATGGTACAATGCCTATCTACTACAAAGGTAGAGAGGTTATTGATGGGGACAAGAGTGATATTAGATTTAAAGACAAGCCGAATGTAGTAGTAGGCTTGAAAGCAAAGGGCAAAGCACGACATGATAGTTCAGGCTTTGTAATTCATACAGCATAGGAGGTAGAGTATGAGAATAACTAAAGAAGAATGGGCAGAAGGTACTGTTGAAGATATGGACTGGAAAGACTTATATAGAATGGCTTATGATGTCATGTTAGATAGTGTAAAAGATATGTCTGATAAAGAGTTCAAAGAATACTTAATAGAATGTGGATATGAGGAGATAACATGAGTGATAGATATAAAGAATATATTATACGAGAAGCAGTAGATATTGTTGTAGGTGATGATGGAAAGAAAAGTGAAGCAGTTATTGAGCTGTGTAAAATATTAAAGGAGGTAGATGATGAATAAATATAACGTAGGCGTACACTTTGAAGAAGGCTTTTCAATAGAGGTCACAGCTCCTAGTGCTGAAAAAGCTGAGGAGTTAGCAAAAGATTTTATTGATGAGTATGCATCTGTAAGTGATTCTTTTACTTCTTTAGATAAAACCAATCTTAATTATACTAGTAAGTATTTAAAAACTTATCACAGAGACTCATGGATAGTAGGAGTAAACAAATGATTGAGATTATTTTTTATATAGTATTGGGTACATTTTTTATAGTTATATGTTCAGGTGCTTTCCTTTTGATACAAGACTCTGAAAAACGATACCAATATAGAAAAGATTTAAAAAATAGATACCCTGATTTAAATAGAGACCAGATTAGAGTGATAGCTAACATGTTATTACAAGATGAAAAAGATTCAAAGGGGGATTCAAATGAGTAAAATGTTATGTAGTATTAGTGATGACCCATACAATGATTACAGTGATTATGTTGAAGGCAAAGGAGTCTACTCAAAACAAACAGAACTATTTGATTTACCTGTAGAGAACGAAGCCCATTTGTTTTTAACAGACACCATGCTTAACAAATCTATTATAGATGTAAACAAAAGTGTCTTGTTACTGTTAGAACATATAGGTTTAGACTATGATGATGTAGAAGTTGGAGAGAGACACAGCTTCCCTGCTGTATTTGTACGCAGTAGTTCAGGGTACAGAGACAAAGAATCACAGGTAAACTTTTATAAGACTAAGCGTGGTGATAAACGAATGTCAATTAAACATTTGAAAGCACAGGCTGAAGGAGGCATGGTACTACGAATGACTTATAACTTTTACAAAACAGAAGAATACTTAACCTTGGAGGTAATATGAAAGGCATACTAATAAACCCACTCGACCAAACAATTAAGAAGGTTGTTTACTCTGGTAACTTCAAAGAGATATACGACTTAATTGATTGTAGAACTTTTGATGTAGTCAGATTAAACAACAGAGATGATATGTTTATTGATGATGAAGGACTACTTGTAGACAATAGATACTTTACTATCGGCAATAGAAATTATGCAGGTCGTGCTTTGATACTGTCTCATGATGAGGTAGGAGATACTATTGGAACAGAACTAACTGTACAAGACATGGAAAGTGTGGTACAATGGTTGCCTGAAGGACATCAAGAGACTCCTTACATGGAATTTACAGCATGGAATTAACAACCGTTTAATATGGAATTAATACTCGTGTAATATGGAATTAATATATGAACTCAAAACAAATCAAGAAACTTAGAAAGAAAGTCAGACCAATACAGGTTGAGTGGCTTCGTACCCTATTGCCTGAAGACCAAGCAGAGTCTATTACTGTAGATACAGTTGAGGGATTACTTCCAGAACAGACACATGCTTTTGGTCAAGGACAATTACACATGTCATACATGACAGACAAATGGATTATGAAATATCTAAAACAGAATCCAGACATTGAAACTTTTGAACAACTACTGAAGGTATCTAAACATGGATGAGTACATAGCTGATGTATTGATAGACAATCACAGACAAAAAATTAAAACTTATGCTAATTCAATTTACTCTGCTATAGATATTCTTATTAGTATGCCAGTTGTCAATGCTGTATTCACAGTATCATGCACTGAAGATGGTAGGTCTTGGGATGTTGAGGGTATGGACATGATGGCAATGAGACAGATGAGAGCAGACATTACAGAGGAGGCTTTGCGAGAAGCCTTTGCAGATGATGAGAAAAATAGAACAATACACTAGGAGAATGTATGGATAAAAAAGACTTAGGATATCTTACAATTATTGTATTAATGTTAATAGGATTTAATATCTCTATAGCAAATGCAAAAGATAAAATATATAAAAAATGTTATTCACTTATGGAAAGTGCTTCTGTATTAGAAGAACATTATAACAAAGGAGACTAACATGGAAAATGAATTTGTAAGACTAACAGAAGATGAGTACAGATATTTCTGTGAGTGGATTAGTAAACACACACAAGAAATGTATGAACATAAGGTAGGCTATGAGGCAAGATGGACTCTTGACCCTAAAGTTTTTTATGTAAAATTGTTAGATGAAAGTCTTTATTCCATGGATGAAATAATGCTTGACATCCGTAACGAGATGGTGTAACATGTGCAACATGACACTGAGCAACCAAAGAACTTTAAGCCCTCTATCTCCAGATAATAAATTATTTGGTTTGGCTTCAGTCCACAACTTCGGGAGTAGTTGGCTCACAAACTCCTTTAATTTAACTAACATCATAGGAGAATAATATGATAATTGACGGCACGGCTTATTGGGCAAGTATCAAAACACCCAATACAACATTTGAACCCATGTACACAGTCAACCTTGTAGTTGATGAAGCAACAGCTAATGACTTTGCTACTCGTGGACATACCATCAAACAGATGGACGAAGGTTCTGCAATAGTAGTTAAGCGTAAGGTAAATGGTCCTAATGGAATGGTTAGGTCTGCACCGAGATTGCTTGACCAAAACAAACAGGAAGTAAATCTTGCTGTGGGTAATGGCTCTAAGGTTAGAGTCCAATGTAACGAATACGCTTGGGAATATGCAGGTAAGGCAGGGAAAGGTCTTGACTTACAGGCTGTCCAAATCGTAGACCTCATTGAATACAAAGCCGAAGACGGCTCTGAGTTCTTTGACGAAGGGGAGGAATTTTAATATGATTGTTAGTATTAAAAATGATGATGGTGTTACATCTTATGATGTGACTAAGATTGAAGACGAGAATGTTAGGGCAAACGCTAATGTAATTATTAGTAAGGTGTCCCAACTAGAAGTCTTACTAGAAGCACTGAACTTTACTAGTGCTACGCACCGAGGTAATCTGGAAAGCTTGCTGAAAGAAAACCCTGATGCGATTGTTGAGACAGGAGAAGAAGAGGTACAAGATACTGAAACTGATTCTGAATAACTAACCGTGAGGTGTCCTACTACTTGGATGGGACTTAAAGGCACAATCCAAATACAACGCCTCACTTTTCTACTGGAGATAGAATGATACAAGAACGAACCCAATTCATTAAACATAAATTACCCTGCCCTAAATGCTCAAGCAGTGATGCTGTATCTCTCAATGAGAATGGCTCTGCAAAATGCTTTAGTTGTGATACTTTCTTTACAGATTATGACAACGAATCAACAGGTAAGGTAATTGAAATGACAACAAAACCCAAGTCCGACAACACATTCCTAACATCCTATACTGGTGCTTATGGTTCACTAACCGACAGAGGTATCTCTGAAAAGACAGCAACTAAGTATGGTGTAAAGATTGTCAAGGACAGAAACAATAATGTAGTGCAACACATCTATCCATTCTTCAATGGTAATGAGGTGGTTGGTACTAAGACACGATATGTAGAGAACAAAAACTTTGCTTGCAATGGAACATTTGAAGGCACTGGTTTGTTCGGAGAACAACTACATGGTAATACAGGTGGCAAGTATCTAACCATTACTGAAGGTGAGTGTGATGCTATGGCAGTGGATGAACTGTTCCAAGGCAAGTGGGCAGTGGTATCTGTCAAGCGTGGTGCATCATCAGCAGTCAAAGATGTTAGGGAAAGCATAGAGTTTGTCGAATCCTTTGACAATGTAGTACTATGCTTTGACAATGATAAGGCAGGTAAGGAAGCGGCAAAAGCTGTAGCTAAGATACTCAAGCCTAACAAGACTAGAATCATGTCGTTCCCTAACGGATTCAAAGATGCCAACGAAATGCTTAAGCAGAAGAAGTTCACAGAGTTTACCCAAGCATGGTGGAACTCTAAGACATACACACCTTCTGGTATCATGGAGTTATCATCTCAGAAAGGTGACTGGCTACATAGAGAAGAGAAAGAAAGCATTGCATATCCTTGGGACGGACTGAACAAGAAGCTCTATGGTATGCGTAAAGGAGAACTGGTCACACTTACAGGTGGCACAGGTCTTGGTAAGTCTAGTGTTACTAGAGAGTTAGAACACTGGCTCATCAAAAACACAGATGACAATGTAGGTATCGTAGCCCTTGAAGAGAACTGGTTACGTACTGCTGATGGTATCTTATCCATCGAGGCTAACGATAGAATCTATCTATCAGAGAAGCGTAAGAATTATTCAGATGATGACCTCATGGGTTTGTTTGATAAGGCTATCCCTTCTGGTAGAGTATTCATTCACTCACACTTAGGTGCTACCGACATTGATGATATCTTTGCCAAGCTTAGATACATTATTGTAGGCTGTGAATGTAAATGGGTAATCGTTGACCACTTACATATGTTAGTCAATGTGTTACATGAAGGTGATGAGAGGCGTGGTATTGACATGCTTATGAATCGCTTGAGGTCTCTGGTAGAAGAGACAGGTGTAGGTATGATATTGGTATCACACTTACGAAGAGCCGCAGGAGATAAAGGACATGAGCAGGGTATCGAAGTATCTCTGTCTCATCTCAAAGGTTCACAGGGTATTGCACAGTTATCTGATTGTGTGATTGCACTGGAGAGAAATCAACAGGCAAGTAACCCTGAAGAAGCTAACCTCACTAAGGTTCGTGTACTTAAATCTAGGTACACTGGAGACACAGGATTGGCTTGTGGTCTCCGATATAATTCAGATACTGGTAGATTGTTTGAAGTATCTGAGGAGGAAACATTCGACAATGAACAGTTCTAAAATAATATTTGACATTGAAGCTGATGGCTTAGACCCTACCGTTATACATTGTATAGTAGCTAAAGAGTGGGGTGGAGCAGTACACACTTTTGACAACACGCAAATCGAAGAAGGTATTAAATTCTTAGAGAATGCAGAAGTACTTATAGGTCATAACATTATAGGTTATGATATACCAGTAATAGAAAAACTACATGGTGCTACAGTAACAAACAAGTTAGAAGATACATTAGTTATGTCAAGATTATTTAACCCTGTTCGTGAGAATGGACATAGCTTGAAGACTTGGGGGTGGCGTGTTGGCATGGCTAAACAAGAACAACCTGAAACCTTTGATGAGTATACACCTGCTATGTTGGACTACTGTGTTCAAGACGTAAGGCTAAACGAAGTTGTATACAATTACTTACTCAAAGAAGGTAAGATGTTTAGCGAAGACTCAATCAGTCTTGAGCACAAGGTCGCTAAGATTATGCGACAGCAAGAGAAGAATGGTTTCTTTTTTGATACTAAGAAAGCTATGGAGTTGCTTGCAGAACTCAAGGACAAACAGTTTGAAGTAGAAGAAGAAGTACACAACACATTCAAACCTAAGATGATGGATGAGAAAATAGTAACACCTTACATCAGGAAAGATGGACAGCTATCAAAGCGTGGACTCACAGATGCAGAGTATGACAACTGTATCAAGACTCAGAATGTAGAACCATTCATGAGACAGAAGTTAGTTGAGTTTAACTTAGGTAGCCGTAAGCAAATAGGAGAATACCTCATTGACTTTGGGTGGAAGCCTGAAAGATTTACTCCGACAGGTCAGCCCATTGTTGATGAGGGTACACTTAAAAAGATTGAACACATACGAGAAGCTAAACTTATTGCAGACTATCTGCTTGATCAGAAGCGTATAGCACAGGTTACATCTTGGATAGATGAACTCAAAGGTGATAGAGTACATGGGTATGTAAATCCAAACGGTACGATTACATCTAGAATGACACACCGTAGTCCTAACATGGCACAGATTCCAAACTCTGGTAGCCCTTATGGTAAGGAATGTCGTTCATGTTGGACAGTACCAGACGGCTACAAGTTGGTAGGTATAGATGCAAGTGGATTAGAACTAAGAGTGTTAGCTCATTACATGAATGACCAAGACTATATTGACGAAGTTATACATGGAGATATACACAGTAGGAATCAAGAGTTAGCAGGACTTAAGACTCGTAATGAATCCAAGACATTTATCTATGCATTTTTGTATGGGGCAGGTGATGCCAAGATAGGTTCGATATCTGGTGGTGGTGCAAAGCAAGGTAAGAAACTAAAAGCTACCTTCCTTAAAAACTTACCATCACTCAAGATACTTAAAGACAGAGTACAGAAAGCATCTGAACGTGGTTTCTTGAAAGGTCTTGATGGTAGAAAGATATATGTACGTAGTCAACATGCCGCATTGAATACCTTACTGCAAGGTGGTGGTGCAATCGTGATGAAGAAAGCTATGACAATCCTACAGGAGAAGATGAGCCTCAATGCTTTGGATGCTAGGTTTGTAGCTAACATACATGATGAGTGGCAGATAGAAGTAAAAGAATCACAAGCCGAATGCGTTGGTGTGTTCGGTGTTGAAGCAATAGAAGAAGCAAGTAAATATTATAACATGCGTTGTCCTTTGACAGGAGAATACAATATAGGAGAGAATTGGTATGAAACCCACTAAAGAAAACAGAAAGAAGTTTGATATAGATTTGGCTTATGGCACAGTCAGAGAAGAGAAGATAGCAGAGATGCTAACTGATAAGAAGATAGAAGTAAAGTCTGAGAAAGACATGTGGCAAAAGACAGGTAACATTTGTATTGAATATGAATCTTGGGGTAAGCCGTCAGGTATCAAGGCTACCGAAGCAGACTACTGGTTTCATAATCTATGTGTAGGAGACAACGAGTTCTGTACTCTAGTGTTCAAGACAGATGTTCTTAAAACAATTGTAGATAAGTTAGACACATTCAAGACTGTAGCAGGTGGAGACCATAAGGCAAGCAAGATGTTCTTAGTAAACCTCCAAAAATTATTTTCATCGGATGTAATTAAAGCATTCAAGGAAGCAGAAAATGACAAAGAAAAATAAAGAAACTATTGACAAAACTAAAATAGACAACTATAATAAATTCACCTCTGAGTCTGGACATTGGTATGCACAGGACGGAGAGCCGATGTATACCATCATAGGTGCTAACGGTAAAGAACGTAACACAAATCTTAGAGATGCTAAGAAACTTAAGTTAGTTCCTTCTGTTACTACCATCTTAGGTATGATAGCTAAACCTTCCCTAGAAAACTGGAAGATTAATCAGGCTTTAAACTCAGCACTTACTTTAGAACGTAACGAAGACGAATCGTTTGAGGCTTTTGTTTATCGTTGTAAAGAAGACTCTAAGAAGATTGGTAAAAAAGCCGCAGAAGAAGGTACTCGTATTCATGCTCTTATTGAGAATGGTTTCTTAGGTAATGCTACTAGTAAGCCTTATGAAATTATTATGGAGTGGCTCAACGAACACTACCCTGATGAAGAGTGGATAGCAGAGGATTCTTTCTGTGCTGACACAGGGTATGGTGGTAAGATAGATTTATATTCTAAGTCTGGTATCTTTGTTGACTTTAAAACAAAGGATAACTTAGAAGGTAAAGACCCTGCTAAATTAGTATATGATGAACACGGTATGCAGTTGTCTGCTTATGCCCAAGGTTGTGGGTTTGATAATCCACAGAGAGTTTCTATCTTTGTAGATAGGAAAGACACAGGTTTGATTGCTTGTTATAAGTGGGATGATGAGACACACTCTCGACACCTTAACATGTTCAACTCTATCCTTCAGTACTGGAAGCTAGTTAAGAACTACGACTCCTCTATTACTGATGTCTAGAAGAGTACCGAGAAAGCCTCGACCTAAAAAAGTTAATGTCCCAAAAGGATATGATAGTATCTGGGAAGCCACACTGCATGACACTATATTAAAAAAGTGGAAGCATCACTGGGATAACATTGACTATATAATTAAGCATAAGTATGAACCTGACTTTGTTAAGAAAATAAAAGGTAAGACAATCTTACTTGAAGCAAAGGGTAGGTTCTGGGATTTTGCAGAGTACAGTAAGTACATCCATATAAGGGAGGCTTTGCCAAAAGGTTATGAGTTAGTATTCTTATTTCAAAAACCTTTTGCTCCAATGCCAGCCGCAAAGAAAAGAAAGGATGGTACTAAACGTACTCATGCTGAATGGGCTGATACTAATAATTTTAAATGGTATAACGAAGAAAGTTTACCGCATGAATGGAAAAACAATGAACTATAAATTTAAAGAAGATGATATTATAAAGGATATAATACTATATGTAAATCAAACATATGACCAACACTATGCTAACGGTAAGTACCAAGCGACTGATATGATACTAGATGCAGGACACGGAGAAGGATTTTGCATGGGTAACATTATGAAGTATGCAATGAGGTATGGAAAAAAGAATGGTAAGTCTGAAATGGACTTGCATAAGATTATACACTATGCTATAATAGCTTTGTATGTACAACGGAATTCAACTGATAAGGACACAGACAATGGTAGATGATAAGTTAGGTAAGAAACCTTATCTAGGAATTGAAATAGATTATGATAAAGAAAATACATTTGACAAGTTTAGTCTTGACACATTAAAGGATAGATACTTTTGGGAGAAAGAAACACATGCACAAGAAGCATTCGCAAGAGCCTCCGTCTACGGAGCAACCTACAAAGGGGACACAGATTTTGAATTGGCTCAAAGGCTTTATAACTACGCTTCCTCTCGTTGGTTCATGTTCAGCACTCCTATACTTAGCAACGGAGGTACGAGCCGTGGGCTTCCTATCAGTTGTTTTCTCAATTATGTTCCTGACAGCAGGGGTGGTTTATCTGCTCACTATGATGAGAACGTATGGCTCGCAAGTAGTGGTGGAGGCATCGGTGGATATTGGGGCGATATTAGGAGCAACGGTATTTCAACTTCTCATGGCTCTCGTTCTACTGGAAGCATTCCTTTCCTCCACGTTGTAGACTCACAGATGTTAGCCTTTAACCAAGGCACTACAAGACGAGGAAGTTATGCGGCATATATGGACATCTCTCACCCAGAGATTGAAGAATTTATTAACATGCGAAAAGAATCGGGTGGTGATATCAATAGGAAAAATCTTAATCTACATAATGGTATTAACATTACTAATGCATTCTTAAAAGCTGTTGAGAATGATGAAGACTGGAGATTGATTGACCCTAAATCTAACACGGCTGTTAAGATAGTAAACGCTAGAGATTTGTGGTGGCAGATTATACATGCCAGAGCAGAGACAGGCGAACCTTACATGATAAACATTGATACTTGTAATGAATACCTGCCTAAAATGCAAAAAGATTTAGGACTAAAAATACAACAGAGCAACCTGTGTTCTGAAATTACCTTACCTACAAACGAAGAACGAACAGCAGTGTGTTGTCTTTCATCTGTAAACCTTGAACACTTTGATGCTTGGTCTAAAGATGATAACTTCATACAAGATTTAGTAACCATGCTTGACAATATACTACAACATTATATTGACAATGCAGTAGACACGGAACAATTAGGAGACTACAGTGCAAACTTTAAACGCTTTCAAAAATATATTAGAACAGGCAAGGAAGGATTTACTAAGTCTGCGTATTCGGCATATCGTGAACGTAGCATCGGACTGGGTGCAATGGGTTTTCATGCATATCTCCAAGGTAGGAACATACCTTTTGAAGGTATCTATGCAACTGGTTTCAATCATAAAGCATTCACCTTTATCAAATCTAGAGCCACGCAAGCTACTAAAGAACTTGCTCAAGATAGGGGAGAAGCTCCTGACATACACGGTACAGGTAAGCGAAACACTAACCTACTTGCTATTGCTCCTAATGCTAGTAGTGGGATTATATGCAGTGGTACTTCCCCTTCTATTGAGCCTTACAGGGCTAACTGTTATACTCATAAAACTTTATCAGGAAGCTATCAAGTTAAAAACAAATATCTTGAAAGGATTTTCAAAGATAAAAGGCTTGAAGCCTCAGAGCTAGAAAAGATATGGAAAGATATCTCAGCCCATGAAGGTTCAGTACAACACTTAGATATCTTATCGGATGAACAAAAAGAAATATTTAAAACTGCCAACGAGATAAATCAAATCTGGATTGTTGAACATGCTTATCAAAGACAACAGTTTGTTTGTCAAGCACAGTCAGTCAATCTATTCTTTACTCTACCTAAGAGTACTGAGCCACAAGAAGTGCATGATGAATATATGCAATATGTAAATGATGTGCATTGGTATGGAATGAACAAACTAAAATCGCTGTATTACTTTAGAACTAATGCGGCACGAAACGTAGAAAACGTAAACACTAAAATCCCACGCATTCGTTTAGATGATGTGGAATGTATTGCCTGTGAAGGTTAAGGAGAAACCATGAGCTTAATAACAACTAGAGACTATTATAAACCGTTTGAATACCCTTGGATGTATGAGTATTACAAACTACAAAATCAAATGCATTGGATGCCTGAATCAGTTCCGTTGCATACAGATGTAAAAGATTGGCAGGATGTAAGTCCTGAAGAAAAACATTTACTGACACAGATATTTAGATTGTTTACACAGTCTGATGTAGATGTTGGTGCAGGATATGTCGACAAGTACATGCCTATCTTTAAGAAACCTGAAGCAAGAATGATGATGTCATCGTTTGCTAACATGGAATCTATACACCAAGATGCATACAGCCTACTACTTGATACAGTAGGTATGCCTGAAATAGAATACAAAGCTTTCTCTGAGTATGAAGAGATGGCAGACAAACATGATTATGTTGGTAACTTTAAACCGCTTAAGTCTGACAAGAAAACTATTGCTAAAACACTAGCCGTATACTCAGCGTTTACAGAAGGGCTACAATTATTTAGTAGCTTTGCTATCTTGCTTAACTTCCCACGCTTTGGTAAGATGAAAGGTATGGGACAGATTGTTACTTACTCTATTCGTGATGAGTCTATGCACGTTGAAGCTATGACTAAATTGTTCCGTGAATTTATTCAAGAGAACATTGAGATTTGGACAGACGATTTCAAAGCAGAGCTATATCAAATCTGTAGGGACATGGTAGAACTTGAAGACAAATTCTTAGACTTAGTGTTTGAGATGGGAGACTTACAAGGACTAACTAAGAAAGACATGTATGCTTATAACAGATACATTGCTGACCGTAGGTTACTACAGTTAGGATTGAAGACTAACTATGACCAGAAAGAAAACCCACTTACTTGGCTTGATGAAGTCATGGGTGTTGAGCATCAGAACTTCTTTGAAGGACGAGCAACCACTTACATGAAAGCAGGATTAAGAGGGAGGCAAGACTCTGTAACTTTTACAGGGATTGAATAATGAAAAAGAAAAGAGAAGAAGCTGAGTTGCTTGGATATAAACTATTGTATAATAGGACAGGCAACTTAGTCACTGAAAGATTAAGTACGGACATCACACAACTTAAGAAGTATTTTAGTGTAGAAGAGTACGCAACACTTAATACAATAGTCAGAGAAGCTACAAAGAAATTAGATGAGGTGCATAGTTATATCGAATCTAATTTAAATGCTAGGAAGATGGATGATTAGATTGTGTATATGATAATAGGTTCTGCTTTACCCTTGACATAAATAGGGTCTAACAATTTAGCTTGGGTAGTAGAACCTGCTATCGTATTCACACCAACAACTATATCCTCGCCTACTTCTTTAGTAGAGCTTTCAAGTCTTGCCGCAAGATTAACAGCATCACCTATCGCAGAGTAATCAAACCTTGAGTCACTACCCATATTACCTATTACCGCTTCTCCTGTATTTATGCCGATACCTATCTCTATTCCTAGCTTGGCTTCTGCCATATCTCGGTGTATCTCTAACGCTGTTTGGATGGCTTTGTTCTCATGTTCGTCTAGGCTTACTGGAGCATTGAAGATTGCCATCATTGCATCCCCTATATATTTATCTACCATCCCACCATTTCTTTTAACCGCATCAGCCTGAATAGTCAAAGCTTTATTCATAATTTCAGTCACCTCTTCTGGCTCTAACCTCTCTGATAAACTAGTAAAACCTCTTACATCTGTAAAAAGGAAGGTACATCTTCGTCTATCTCCTCCTAACTTCAGCGAACTGGGGTCATCTTGCAACTGCTTAACCTGCCGTGGGTCAAGGTAATGTTCAAACTGTTTCTTGATTTGCTGTCTAAGTTTATATTGAGTTCTAAAGTTTAAATAGAATTGCAGTGTAGCAATAAGTGTCATACTTATTAAAGACCAAGTGACATCTATGAGTATATTATTCTGTATGACACTATATCCAAAATAGCCTGTTCCTGCCATCAAAGTACCAACTGATACTACCCCCTTAGTGATACCTAGATAATTGATTAGAGAGGCTGTGAGTAAGCCTGAGAGGATTAATATGAATAGTTCTGCAAGTAATCTGTACTCTGGAATTTTAGGACTATCAAGCAACATACTTTCTGAAAGTGCCGCCTGTATTTTGTGAGGTTCTAGTAACCCAACAGGCGTTGCAAGTTGAGGCGAGATTCCTTTAGCAGTAAAACCGACAAAGACAAATGTGCTTTCTACATTCATCTCTTCTAATGTTGTTTGTGGTGTGTCAACCCAACTAATCCACTTACGCCCAAAACTATCTGTGTCTACTGGAGGTATGCCCTTGACTCTTATCATATCAATACCGTTTTGATTAGTAACAATCTGATAAGTATTGCCACCCCCAAGTATCTTTAAAACTTCTGTACCGAAAGAAGCTACCCATCCTGTTGGTGTTTGTTGTAGTAATGGTATTTGTCTTACAAGATTATCTACATCTACTGGAGCAGAGACTGCACCTTGAGAGGCTGACTGTTTTAGTATATCGACATTCGATAAGAAACCAGAAGCTTGTGGTAAGGAAACATTTGGTCCTTTTATAACTGTCCCATGAGTAGCGGGATATAGACCGTTGTCTACTTCTGGCATAGCTATGACACTTGCAGACTTGGAAAGCTCTAAAGCAAACTCATCATCCCCACCCATTCTATCTGCATGTGGAAACAACATGACCCAACCAACACCGTAAGCTCCTGCATCCATAATCTCTTTATGAATCTTAGCTAAGTCTTGACGAGGTAGAGGGTAGCCTCCTAGATTATCAAGGTCTTGTTCCGTAATATTCAGTACAGTAAAATGCCCAGTAGCGTTTGGTGTTGCCACTAGAGCATCAAATGTTTTAAGCCTGAGTACTTCTAAAGGTTCTGAGTTAAATAATAAAGGTAATGTTAATATACCTAGTAAAGTTAATGCCCACTTCATACTGTTATATCTAGTAAAGTACCTACCCTAGACAGAGGATAGCCATACTTATATCTTATAAATCTTTTATAGCCCATTTAATCTCCTTGGTTTATAGTGATACTAGAATTTCCTCCTCCATTAATGACAAGCTGTGTTCCTTTCCCATTCTGGACTAAGAGTACCGTGTACCCTCCGTCTCTATCTAAATCTAAACGGACAGTATCTTCTAAAACTTTATAGAAAGTTAGCACATTGTCTGTTAAAAAAGTATTTATTTGTGTGTTAGAATCAAAGCCCAACTGAGTACCTTTTAAATTTATATCTGTTCGTAGTAAAGATTCTGTTTGGTCTAGCTCATTTACATCTTCTATAATATCTAGTAAGTCTTCAAGAAAATTAACATCAAGATAATTGACATCTAATTCTGTAAACTCTAAATCGTCTTCAGCTAAATAGTCTACTTCTAAATCATCAAACTCAAGGAAGTCAACATCCAAAACATTAGTATTACTAGTTCCATCTTGTCTTTCATTTTGTTTTACTTCTCTTGGTGCATTTACTATTAGCATGTTATCAATTAACTCAAGTGTTAAGTCAAGGATAACAGGGTTGGTTGGTTTGGCTTCATACATAGAAACCGTAGTAGCTTGGTAAGGTTTGTTAAGAACCACTTGTCCCATAGCTGTTACAACAACAATCTCTCCACTTGGAAGACCGTTATCGTCTGGTAATAATATAACTAAACTCCTACCGATTTCATCTACAGTTACAGTAAAATCAGTACCACGAATACCTATCGTAGCACTAGGAGTTTTTATAAATATATTTTGTTTGTCTACAGTTGCTAGTTTTCCTGTGATAAATCTTGCAGTACCACTAGCAAACTCTAGAGCCATCTTCGATTTGGAAGGGTCAGGGTCGTATATAAACTCATCTATGATAAGTTCAGAGTGTTCAGTCAATCTAACCTGACTGTCATCTAAAAAAGTAATGCCTATTCTTCCATTAGAAGTTTGAACATTATCATAACTATTTATATCAAGAGCTAAAGAAGCTATATAATCTTTATCTCTTACTACCCTGCCCGACCCTTTAAGTTCTGTTATGTTGCCTATATTAGCAACCGACTGAACTGCCGCCATCGTTTTGAATGACACAGACAGTACCACCAGAACCAGTACTAAGTATTTTAAGCCAGTCATTATCATTTGTACTCATTTGATTGATGTTAAAAGTTCTACTACTACCTGTTTGGTCAAGGTAGAAATATCCTCCTGCATAACCTTGCCCATCAAAGTTTACAGTGTTGGAATCTCCATCAATATCCATGTAGTTTGTTGCTCCATCATAATCTATATCAGCATTAATAGTATTACTATCACCATTAATAATCCAATCTAAATCAGTATTACTTGACATAGAAGCTGTTGCTAAGTCTAGTGTAAATGTATTACTACTACCTGTAGCTTGCACATTTACATTTGAACCATCTGCTCCATATGTATTAGAAGGGTCTACTTGAATAGTAAACGCATTACTGCTACCATCAAAATTAAAATACCCTGTAAAGTTATCAGCCCATATATCACCTAGAAATTTATTAGTATCTCCTATTTGATTTACGTCAAGCGTCATTGTACCACCGTCTAAATCGAAAGGAGTCATTGAACCTGCGGAAGATAGTAATCCCCCTATCAAGTTAGCTGAACCTAACTGTTCTAAATCTAGATTAGCAGTAGCTCCACTCTGCTCTACAAAAATCTCGTTGTCTGCGGCAAAAGTAAGTGACGACAGTATGCCTAATATTATTATTATTATTTTATTCATATTCCCAATAGCCTCTATCTATTCCTATATGTATTATATTTAAAACCCCAGTCTCTATTGCCTTTTGTAAAGCTATAGAAACACTCTCATTCTCAGCAACACCACCTTCTATTTCTACTAGTTCAGTGCCAGTTTCAATAAAACGAAATATATCCTGAGAAATGCTTGTGGATAAAATACTTTTAGATACTAAAGTTTCTGTAAGTACTTCACCAGTTGATACCGATACTAATCTTAATGATATGGTTACAGTATCTTCTCTATAAGATTTACTATTTCCAATCCCTAAGTACCTAGCTCCGATACCTCCAGATTGCAGATTAGCCTCGTAACTAATCACGCCCCCTTGAACTAAAAGCCCTGCAAAAAGTAAGGGCTTTAACTTATTATCTTCTTCAAATTCTTTACGAGTGCTTCTAATAAGCTGTCGTTCTTTTGTAAGGTCATCAAGACCTACACGTTCTACGACCCTAAAGAAATTACCATTAGCTGTGTGCTTAAAAGCCCTAATTAAAAATGCTTCAGGTGCTTGCGTAACTGCTGTACTAAACAAAGCAAACGTGCTGTTGCTTCTTCGTTGCCCTGTCAAGTCTTTAAAACTATTGGGGTATACAGCTATGGTAGGTTTATTCTTAGCGGCAGGTAGATTCTTTAATACTGTGGATTGTAAATCTAGGGTTGAGGTGGGTTGTATTTTCTTGGTTAAAAATAAATCGTCATTAGCCTCAAAGACTGCACAACTAGAAAGTAAAAGTACCGATAGGCAAAGTAATAGTCGTAGTTTCTCCATTTGAATCCGTTATCGTTAATGTTATATATACACCGTCACTTGAATAAGTAATAGTATTACCTTCTAATTCTATAGTCCCTTCTGTACTAGGATTTTCTCCGAATAAATTTTCAACTAACTGTCGTGATAACTGTGCATAAATCCTAGACTCTAAGTTACGTACAAACCTAGCAAGTGTAGTGTTCTCTTTGTCCCTAGCAATTTCATCTTGCAAAGCTTTTATCTCTGCTTTAAGACTAAGCTTTCTTGAATGCTCTTGGTTCTCTATTGTTAAATAATGTGAGCTAGTATTGTTCCCATTAAAGCTAGGGCTTTTAAATTTAAATACTACCTCATCAGCCAGTGTATAACCTGACCAAAAAACCACCGACATACCCCAAAAGAAAATACAGAACATACAATTACGTTCTGCCTTATGGCTTCTGAATGTGGGCTTTAACTTCAATTTCATTTCTAATCTTTCCTCTGGTCTTCTCTATCAGCTTTCGCTATTTCTTCTGGGTTAATTAAGTTGGGTACTCCTAGTAATGTTTTAAGTAGTACATCTTGGCGTATGGATTGATTATCTAAAGCCCTTACCCTATCAATTAATGATACGATAATACCATACTGGCTGTCGAGTTTTGTAGATACTCTTTCTTCCATAGTATCTAAACTTGTTTGAACTTTGTCATCTAGCGTGTCTAACTTAGTTTCCATGCCGTCAATAATTCTGTTAATTAACTTTGACACGAACCAGCCTAAACCCATTGCGGCGGCAATAGGGAATCCGACTTCTGTTATAAAGGTTACTGCTTCAGACATTATTCTTTAGGGGTATGTGATGCTCCAAAATAAAAACTAATGACGGCACTAGCTAATCCACCAAGATAACCTAGTACTAAGTTAATAAGAGCTTCGGAGTTTTGTTCTGGGGGTTGTAAAGTAACAAGGAATATATATCCCATAAATCCTCCTACAACTGTAATGCCCATTATCCTAGCTGTCCAATCCTTTGAGAACTTTCCACGAGCATCCTGCTTGTCTTCAGTTTCTAATTTAAATACATCTACGTCCAGCTCTTTCATCTGGATTTCAAAAGCATTCTCAGCTTTCTTAAGTTCTAGCATTTGTTCAGGCGTTGCTTCTGCTACAGCCTTCTCAATTGCTTTAGGGGTGTTGGGACAACCAAGTACATCAGCTATCATGTTTGCCGCCATACCACCCATAGGACCACCTAACGCAGTCCCTAATGTAGGAGCTACTGCTCCCACTATGTTCTTCAATAAGTTCTTCATTCGGCTACTCCTAGTACCATTAATTGTAATTCTCTACTACGTCCACCGACCTGATTAAACCAACGACTGTCTTCCATTTCAACAGCCATCTGTTTCCAGTCTCCTTCCTTACAAGCTTTAAACATATTCTTAAACTTTGCAAGTCTTGTGCCACCTAAGTTAAAACACATGTTGACTAAGACATGTTGTATTGGCTCTGGTAATCTATTAAAAGAAGGTACAGTACCATAGATATGTATTGTTTCTCTATAATGTTTATCAAAGTCATCTGCAAAATATAAGTCTACTACTTCTTGTGTTACAGGCTTTCCTACTTCCCAAGTATATTCAGGGTCTTCTGGTTGACACAAGTGTCCTATGCCTAGAGTTTTATACCCTAAACTATCTTCATAGATTTTTAATACCTCACCTTCGTGCCTTGTTATTTGTTGTTTACATTCTTCTATATTCATAATCCTAGTCCTTTCATTTGAGATTTTAACTCTCTATCTTCCAAATCTTGTACTGCTTCTGAGGATGCGTTAAACGGTAATCCTGTCTGTCTGTTAATCATTTCGTCTGGTTCGTCTTTTACATTAGGTACATTAGTAACGATACCACCTCTTGCATATTGTTTAGCTTTATATTTTTTAGTTTTAGTAGTTGTCCCACGTGCCGCACTTCTCATTTCTTTACGGATATCAGGTGGTATTAAACCATAGCCTGGGACATTAGTAACTAATATTTCTGGTATATTTTTTCTGTATAGTATACCATCAATAAAGTCTTGAGGCAATGGACCTGCAAAAGTTTTTAATAATGATGTTAAATCTCCTGCGTTTCTATCATACTCATTATCAAACTTTGCGGCATAATCAAACGGACCCAGACCACCCCACCTACGAACAGCTTCAAATATTAGTTCACCATCATCTTTAGCCATCCCAGTTTCATAGTCTTTTAAATTTTCACCTTGACTTCTAATAGTATTACCAACATGAGCTACGCCTGACATTAATAATAAAGTAGGTACAACTTTAGGTATAGATTGTGCTGGACTATTAATTGCTTCAGTTGAAAATCTTTTAAGTATAGTGTTATTAAATACTGTAGGATATCCTGCAAACTGAACTAGTAGTTGTGCTGAAGGTGTTGAAAACCATAAAGGTCTGTTAGCTTCCGCAGTACTTGGGTTAAGAATAATTTCCTTAACAAATCTATTAGCACCAGTAGTATATCTTTCATGATAAAAAGATTGTGACCGTGCTAACTCATTATCAAACACACCATCTTTAAGTGAATTTTTATACCATGAAACTGCTTCATCAGCATCAATACCTAAATCACCTAATTGGTCAGTAAGATATTTTTTCTTACTTTTACTTAAATTACCTTTAGAAAGTTTTTCTGCATTCTGTCTAATTAATCTTTTACCAGTTGTAAAGGATGCAAGTTGTACAGCTTTAGTCCACTGTGTAAGTAAATTAACTTTAAAGAATCCTTGTTGTAAGTTTTTAGCTACACTTCCATGTAGTCCTTCACCTGCAAGACCTTCAAGTCTTTCTTGTACTGCTTGCTCTAAAGCTAATCCAGTTTGATATAGTTCTCCCCAAGCTTCGTCATCTATATCTTTTATACCTTTAACTCTTTGACGTAATACACCTCGTTGAAAACCTTTAATACTTCTGTCAACAATACTACTACCTTCTTTAACTAATGCTGTTGCAATATCACCCAATACTCTAGGAGCATCTGATTTACCTGCCCTAGTTAAAAGCAAGAAAGGCTCTGTAATGCTTGACAATGTAGCAAAAGGAAGGTGAGCCATTTGTTGAGTTAGTTTACCCCAATCAGCCGCACCTCTTGCCCATGCATTTTTTTTCAGTACAGACTGTGAATCAGTTTCAATACCTGTCACACGCCTATGCATATTTCTTAACCTATCAGCAACGGCTTGAGCTTCTGTCATGCTCATACCACTACCAGTTAATTCTTTTATAATAGGTTGTATTTGATTATTATCAAACTCTACAATGTTCTTACCAAAGTAATTACTTCTTTCAATTGCTCTAGCCGCATTACTAAAATAATCTTCTAAGATAGTTTGTGTATCGTTTTCTAAAACAAAAGCAATTTTATTATCATCAATATTTGTAAATCGCCTAGCTTGTAAATAACCTGATGAATCTCCAACAACTTTATTTTTAGTCATCATTTTAATTTCAAAAGGTGTCCATCTTTGTTGTAACATATCTTCAACAATACGGTTAGCTTTTAGTTGTTTAGCTAACTCTTCATCACCATTCGCTTGCTTTAAAAAATTTACTCCAAAAACTTCTTCGTCAATACCTACTGCATCTTCTTTAATACCTTTAACTTGTATGTTATCACTAGTTCTAATAGTAATTTCATCTATATCATTTAAAGGATTAGCATGTCCAGATTCAATTAACAATTCTTCAAACTTAGCTCTGTTATCTTTATTAGATAATGCTTTGTAATTAAATAATCTAGGTAAAAAACCGCCTTTGTTTACAGTACCACTTTTAAATAAACCAGCACCATTTAAATCAGCATATGTATTATCTAACAAATTTCTTAGACCTGATTGACCGTCAAACTTAATTCCAGTTTTAGTAGTTGTACCACCATAAGAAACTGCAAGGTCTTGAGTAACTGTTATACCTTTATATTCTTTATCAATTAAATTTCTTATCCAGATTTTACCTTCTCTTTCTGCCTGTGCTTTTGTAGATACAATATTTCTATCTCTAAGTAAAACATTCATAGCGTCTTGTTGGTCTTTAGCAAGTCTAGCCCTGAACCCTACACGGTCTAACACATTTAAAGATTTAGCTAATCCATATAAATATTTACCAGTTCGTGTTCCAACAGATAATCCATAAGAGTCTTTCTTAACAACTTGCTCACCTTTACTTGTTAGAGTAACATCATAGTCATATCTAAACTTACCTAGTAATTCTTTTAACAAAGGAGATTTATCAACGTGTGATAAAAAAGCTGTAGTTGGTTTACCGACACTACCTGCAATAAACCTATGTAAAAAATCTTTAGTCTTATCAGTTTTTGAAGGCTCTAAAGGTTCTACTAAAGTATCATCAACTCTAGAATCTTCTAAAACTTCTTGTCTTGTTTTAGCATTTGCTACATCATTAATAACATCTTCGTTACTAAATTTAAATTCTAATTGTTGGTGTCCTTCTGGCATTTCATTAACAGGAACATTGTCAATAGAGTCATCTATTTTTTGTGAGGCTTTTTCTCCTGCTTCTTTAATAGCTTTGTTATAAGTTAAAGCACGAGTGCCTCCACCTAATATACCACCAAACCCTGCACCTAATAATGTAGAAGCTTGTAAGCTTGTAAAGTCTATATTATCTTGTAATCCTAAATCTATATCAATGTCTTGTACAAAATAATTATGTAGACCACCCCAAGCCATTCCTTCAGCCGCACCATACAACGCACTTTCTTTTAAAGCTTTAGTTTTAAGTTGTGACTTAGTAAGTTGTTTAATACCTTGTTGTGCCGCAGTACCTAAAGCGGCTCTAGCTGTTAGTGTTTGACCACCTGTAGGTATTGCAAACAAAGCTGTTACTATGTTTAAAGGGTCAGCAACAACGTCAACGCCTATATCGGCTATCATTTTAAAACGTTCTTTCCAGTTACCTATCTCTGCATTATTAAATTCATTTCTTAAATAAACATAATCTTGTTTTTGTTCTTCAGTCCATTTACCTGTTTGAAAAGAACGTGCGATAGCAGAACTTAAACTATATTCAGAGTCTCTAAGATATTCAAAGATGTCTTCATTACTACCAATACCATCTAAAAATCTAGCGGCTTTGTCAGCAAACTCTGGAGTTTCTTTAAGTTGAGTTAAAGTTTTTTTACCTGAACGTATAGGCTCTACATTAGATTGCTCTATGTTTGGTTCGGATATAAATTTATTATAACCTTCAGGTTCTGTAGAAGATGCTATATTAGAACTGTAAAGAAAATCAACTTCTTGTTCTTCTTCACGTTTTTTATCTTCTTCTATTTGTTGAAGATATAATTCAAGTTGTGTAGGCATTAAGTATTACTCGGTATGATATCTAAAAAGTCTTCTGCTCTATTACGTGTTTGACTATACCAAGCAGAATCTTTCATTTCTGCTTTTGCTGTTTTATAATCTCCTAGTTTAAATGCTGTCCAAGCTTTATTAAAATCTTCATACCAATTTACACCTAATTGAAAGTTTAAAGATGTTAAGTAATCTTGAGGAATAGGCTTGTGTCCTGCTTCTGTTAAAATTTGATTTTGTTCTTTAGCCGCTTCTAAAGCTTCAGTAAAATCTTCTGCAAACCAAGCTTCACGCTGTTCTTGAGGAACTACATCACCTACTTTATATTGATTAATTTCATCTCCAACTAGTAAATGACCTACACCTACAGTTGGTTTACCACGAGAATCCAAGTATACTTTTTCTACATCTCCACCTTCATAAGTACTAACAAGATTTCTAGCTACTTCAATTTGAAATTCTTTAGCTAAATCAATTTTTTCTTCGTTAGAAAGCCTACTATATTCTATAGGTTTAAGACCTTTCTCTTCTTGAAAATCTCTAAATGCAGGACTGTATAAACTAAAACGATATCCTTTTTCTACTCTTTCAAAAGCATCATTAACTCTTTTACTTGTAGTTTGTGCTTGACCTCTTTTATACCAGTTAGATATTTTAGTAGGAATACTAGCTACTTTGTTTCTAAAATCTTCTGATGCTTCTCTATTTTTATCATCTATTCTTTGAATTTCACCCATCGGACCCATTGAATATTCACGTTTTTTACCTAGTACTTCTTCAGTAGAATCAACAGATTCAGCAGGTTTTGAACCACCCATTCTTTCAGATGCTAAATTTTCTAAAAACTCTTGTGTATCTTGTCCAAAATTAACACTAATTTCATCTTCTAAAGCTGAAAGCCGTACATTCCTTTCTTGCTCTGAACTAGAGTTACGTAAGATATCGTCTGCTTCATTTTTAATTGCAACTTTCTTTTGGTCAGGAGTCATGTTAATATAAGAATTACCTAAATTAAGTTCTCCATTGTTATTTACAGCAATACCATCTCCAAGTACATTAGCTAAACCTACGCTATTATAAATAGCAGGTAATACACCATAAGAGTTATAAGCAACTTCATCCCATTTTAAATATTCAGAGTCTTTAAAGCCTTCATTAATTGCTAACATTGCAGACAACTGGATTCTTGAAGGACGGTCAGACATAATCTGTTTAAACTCTGCAAAACTTTTTCTGCCTTCACCTTTCTTACCTTCAGTGTTTTGATATACAGCACGTAAAAATTTACCGTCTTCTTTTAATCTAAGACTTAATGCTGATACATCTACAATAAATGCTTCTTTTTGTGCAGGTTCTCCTTCTAATTCTGACAATAATTCTCTAACATTATCACCATCAATGTTAGTCATTACCAGTTTACTACCGCCTAACTCACTAGGGTATTCTCCTGCTTTAATGTTTCTAGACATTTCTGCCAGTGGTCCAGATTGAAAGTCTCCAACCTCTGTCCTTAAATTTGTGTGTGCTTTACCCCTAGCTCTTTCTCTCCAACGTGTAGGAGATTTACTAGCTTCATCTAAAGCATTATCAACAATGTTGTTTGTCATACCTTTTAAATTTAAAGCTTGATTAATATCTCGCATGGTTGGACCAGCTAAATCTACTTCTGTAGCAGGACTAAAAATATCAAAGCCCCCTTTAGATTTATACTTGTCATTAAACAAACCAAGAACTCTTTTAAAACCACCAATTAAATTTCCTTGACTACGAGCTTCAGCTAATACTTTTTGATAGTTTCTTTTTTCATATTGAGTTAAAGTATGAGAAGTTAATCCCATTCCTCGTTCAAATAATTCTGCCCTATCTAAATCCTTTTCATCTAAAATAGACCTTAATTCGGTTTCATAATTTCTATAGTTATTATTTTCTAAATATTGTCTTGCAAATTGTCTAGTTGCTAAAGTAACTGCATTGTTATAAGCACTAGTATTATACAGAGTATCATATTCATCACCAGATGCCGCTTTAATTTTTTGTTGTATAAAAGGTAATACTTTTTGAGAAAATGCTGAATAGTCTTCACTGTTAGAAAACGAGTCAACACGTGAATCTAAATCTCCACCTTTATCTTCCCACTTGTTTCCAATAGTAGATACAATACTAGAAGTCATTCCTATTTGTTTAGATTCATTTTCATTGTTTAGTATTTCAAACTTGTGCATATTTTCTAATTCTTTTGCACGTTTCTTATATTGGTTTTTCATAACGCCTTGACCCAACATTAATACAGCTAAAGCCTGTTGAATCCTTTCATTCTTTTTACTTCGTTTAGCCGCTTTACGTGCATCCTCATCTTTCTTTTGTAATAAAGATGAACCAAGCTCATCAATACTCATATCGGAATAATTATCTAATACCATTTTTAAACTCCTGTTTTACCTAATAAACTTGGCTGGTCTTGTAAGGCAGGTTTTTGTTTTTGTAAAATACTTTCTCGTAGCTTTGCACTATCTAAAGTTTTTAATTGTTCTTTAATATCACCACCAACTGATGCAGGATTTATTTTTTGTATTACTGCGTCTTTAAATCCACCACCTTCTGGAATCTTGTTACGTTGTTGTCTTACAGACTGGACATCTAAATCAGCCCCTTCCTCATCATCGTCATCAATTTCTACTTCAGAATCTTCACGATTCAATACAGGATTAATACCTGCCTTCTCTGCAATAGCTAACAACATATACATGGTAGGCTCTAAAAGACTTAACATCATATCAGGATTCCACTTACCTTTCTGGAAACCTGCTGTAAGTAATAAGTTAGCTATATCAGCAACTGGAGTCTTCTGAGACATTAGTGTTGCAACAGTAGTAAGGTTATCTTCTTTTAAAAGGTCAAAGAATATTTTTTCTGTAGCTACTTTAACAGATGTTATCTCTGGTGCTCCTTCCCAAGGATAGGGAGTATCAGGACTATTAGTTAATGATTGTCCTGCTGTAGGTGCTTCAAATAAATGTTCTTCAGCCCCTTTAGCTATTGCTTCTGGATTACGCATATCCTCTTCCTCCTAATTGTGCTCTAAGAAATGCTTCATAATCAAATCCATATCCACCTACATCTACTGGATTTATATTACCTTGAATACCTCTGTATGCTAAGTATTGTCCAGCAGGGTCTTGTTGTGGATTAAAATCTGCAAAGTTTACAAACTGTGGTGTTTCTACACTCCTAGAATAATTTTGTTGTTGTAAAGAAGATTGTTGTATATCTGCCTGCCCTTTAAAATAATCACTTTTTCTTTCAGCAAGAAAAGCTTCTTGTGCTTCTTGTGCTTCTTCAGCTTGGTTCATAATTTCACCAGCTTTTCGAGTAGCCTCAATAGGTTTGTAAGCGGCATATTCTTTACTAGAAGTAATTCTTTCTTTAAATGAAATATCTTTATTCTTTAAAGTTTGAACAATGCTTTCTTTACCTTTATCAACTGCTGTATCAGTTGCCACATCAGTTGCTACATCAGTTGCTACATCGGTTGCGGCATCAGTTGCAACATCTGTAGCCGCATCTTTTACGCCTTCAGTAACAACTTCACCATCAACAACAGTTTGTTTACCATTAACAACTTCACCTACCCAGTTTCTAAGACCTGTACCAATATCAGAACCTTTACTAAATACGTTACCAATTTTGTTAAGACCACCTTCAATAGCACCTGATACAGTATTCCATACTTTACCAAAAGCACCTTTAACAGCACCGCCTATTCCACTAGCAACAGTTTTAATACCGTTAAAAATAGTTCCAAAAATACCAGAGCTTGGTCCTGACAACCAACCCCCTATGGCACTACCCAATCCTGGAAGTATAAAAGATAAAGCAATAGAACCTAATGGTCCTAACTTACCAAAAGCTTTAGCTATTTTACCTAAACCTTTCTTTAGTTTCTTTCCTATCTTTTTAAATACGTTACCAATTTGTTTTGCTTTTTTTCTTAACCATCCCATTAGTCTAACCACCCATTTATTAAAGTTCCAATTGCCGCCAAATTACTGCTCCAATTACTTTCTTTAGAAGCACCTGTGTCATTACCTAAAGCCGCAGTGTATATTGAAGTCTTCCTAGTCTGTTCATTATCCCAACGCCTAAAGTTAAAGTCTGCTTCGTCACGTAACTCTTGCCATAAGAAGTTTTGAGCAGAGGCTGTAAGTCCAAATGCATTTTGTGCATTCTGCCTATTAACTTCATTCTGTGCCGCAGTGTCTGCCGTGTTCGCCTGTCTACGCCATGCCACGTTTGATTGTGCTATGGCTGTTTCGTTCTTTGTATTAAACTCTTCTCGTGCAAAGTCTTGCTGTGCATTGAATTTACTTACGTCTGTTTTAAGTTGTGCTTCAAGTTTGTTAGCTTCTGCTTCGTTACCAACTCTTCGAGCTTCTGCAACATTCAAAGCTTGTGCATTAAACTGTTCCATTGCATTAGTTTGTTGTGCATTAAACTGTTCATTAGCTTGTGCTAAGTTAGCCATGTACTGGTCAGTTTGTGTTTGAGTCTGTGCATTAAATTGACGAGCCACATTTTCAGCAGATTGATTTGATAACAACCTTTGTTGTTCTTGTTGTGCCTTCATCATATTAGCTTGTTGCTCGTTGCTAAGATTAGCCATATCCCTAGTCAAAAAGTTCTTAGCATTTTCTACTTGAAGTCTTTCTTGTGTACTAAGGTTTGCTAAGTCCATTTGAGCCATTGCTGTAGCATTTTGCATAATAGATTGTTGTTCTGCATTCATGTTCTCAAGAGATACAGTTTGCATAAACTTACTATTAGCTAAAGCTGTTTGCTGTTCAGTACTAAAGTTAGCCATGTCCATACCAGCAGTAACTTGAGCATTAGTCATTGCGGCTTGTTGTTCATTACTTAACTCAGCAAGACCAAGCTCTTGAGCTAATCTAGCATTGTTCTGTGCCGCAGTCATCTTCTTGTTTAAGTTAGCTAACTCAATCTGATTCTGTGCAGTCATTGTCTCACTATCAGCCCTGTTCTTTTCTGTCAGGTTAGCTAGTGATACTTTCTCGCTTGTACTTAGTTTAGCTAAGTCAGCCCTTTGTAGAAGCTCTTGTTCTTGAGACATTACCTGAACTGTTGTGTTCAGTTCTTGTAGTCTCATTCTGTTGTCTTCAGTAAAGTTAGCCGCATCAGCCGCACTTCTTTCTGTTAACTCTGCTATTTCTATTTGCTGTTCATTATTAAGATTAGCCAAATCCATCTGTTGAGCCATAGCCGCATTAGTTTTTCTAAAGTCTACTAAGTTTTGTAGATTAGTTAAACGTGCTTGTTGCTCACTAGACATGTTAGCTCTAGACGTAGTGTTACGTTCAGAGAGTTCAGCTAGTTCTACTTTAAGACTTGCATCAAGATTAACTTCTTCCATACGAGAGTTAAGCTCTGCTTGTCTAGTACTTCTTTGTACTTTAGCAGTTAACTCAGACAATCTAAATTGATTATCGGCTGTAAAGTTTGCAGTGTCTGTAGCGGCTCTATCTGATAGTTCAGCTAGTTCAATCTGTTGCTCATTGGACATGTTAGCCAAGTCCATCTGCTGTGCAAACTGTGCATCAGTCTTACGGAAGTCTATAAGAGTTTGTAGATTTGTAAGACGTTCTGTTTGCTCTGCGGTCATTGTATCTTTTGCCGCCGCATTCATTTCTGATACACGTTGCATCTCAACTTGTAAGGCAGGAGAAAGGTTAGCCTTTTCCATATCCTGATTCAAGTCTGCTTGACGCATTACTTTATTTACTTGAGCATTGTAAGACTGTAGTTTTGCTTGTTGCTCTGCGGACATGTTCTGTCCTTCTGCCGCATTAAGAGCTTGTAAGTTTGCTAAGTCCATCTGGGCATTAGCATTTAGTGTAGCTATTGCCGCTTGTTGTCTTTGTGCAGATTCTTGAGAAGCCATAGCTTGTTGGTTCTGAATGTTCTGCATTCTAACTTGCTGTCTATTCTGGGCAGTTTGTTGTACAGCACTTTCATTAAAAGTACCTTGTTGTACTGCAATCTGCTGTGCCATCTGTGCAGTCTGAGAAGCGGCAGTTTGTCTATTAGATAGATTCTGCATTCTTAGTTGCATACTAGACTGTGCTTGTTGCAAGTTAGCTTGTTGTTCGTTTGATAAGTTTTGTTGTGCTCTAGCTTGGAGAGCCTGTGCGTTGCTCTGAGCCATTGGAAGAGCACTCTGGATGATTGCATTAAACAATGCATCTCTGCCCACTGTGGACACTGACATGCCCCTAGAAGCCATCTGTTGGTTAATAGCATCGACAGCAGGTTTAGCCCATAGTGGAGTCTTACCTTCTTCCATTCCTGCTAGTAAGCCTTCCATCTGTGTAGACACTAAAGCTTCTTGTGGTAATGCGGCAACTGCGGCAATAACCTCAACAGGCTCTGAATCTATCTTAGCTTCTACGCTTGCAGGGTCTTCAGCTACTGCGGCTGTAATAGGCTCTGGTACGTTACCAACAACTGCCATCATGTCTGCGGCGGCTACTGTACGTTCTTTACCTGTAACTGCTTGCATACTAGATGCTTGCATTGTAGGAATACCACCAATCTGTGCGGCATCTCCTTGAGGTGCTGTACCTGTAATAGCTTGTCGACCTTCTAAGTCTACTGAAGGTGCGTTACCTAATTCATTAGCTATTCGTGTTGCGGCTTCGCCTACTTGTGCTTGACGTTGTGCCGCTTTTCTAAATGCAGGAACATCATCAATTTCTACATTGTTTGCTTGAGGTGTATAGTCAGCCGCATAATACTCAGCTACTGCGGCTTTAACTTCTTCTGTTTCGTCAATAGGTTGTACTACACCTGCTGTACCTGTAGCGGCTGTTCCTGTCTGTGCTTGACGTTCTCCTATTCTTTTATATTCTGGTAAGTCTTGAACTTGAACACCACGTTCTTTTGCTAAGTCTTGTAAGCCTTGAAGTTCTTGTGGAGAAATAGTTGATAACTTTCTTTCTGTAGCTTTAGCATCTGCAACTTTGTCTTGTCGTATTACTTCACCTGTTGCAGGGTCAAAGGTTGCACCATCACTTAATTTACCTTGAATAAGTTCAGTCATTGAACCTTTTTCAGGTTTAACTGTAGCAGGTCCATCACCTTTTGTAATTGTACCTTCAGTAACTTTTGCTATTGTAACATCTTCATCCATTTTTGCGGCTGTTACATCTGGAGCATCAGTAATTTTTTCAGCAGTCATTGTAGTAGCTGTTACGTCTTTAGTATCTCCTGCTTCTTTAACATCACCTTCGGTTACTTTTTCTGTACTTGTATCAGCAACACCAGAAGCTCTAGCATATCCAGTCTTTTGCATTTTAAAAGATTGTGAACCTGCATCAAGTTCTGTGCCTGTTCTATCTATTTTACCTGCATCAGGAATAGTAGGAAGGTCATCAGGCATTTGACCTTGAGCAATAGCTTCAGCAGTTACACCAGTACGTTGAACACGTTCTGTCCGATTAGGGTCTACTTGACCTTGACTTGTACCATCTTGTGTGTTATTATTATTATTACCACCGCCTTGAGTCCAACCTACACCAGCAACAAATCGCCATCCATCTGCAATAGCTTCTGCATAAGAATTATATCCTTTTTGTCTCCACCAAGGACCACCACCCTGACCACCTGGACCATTTCCAGCATAACCAGAACCACTACCATTACCATTTTGTTCTTCACCATCTTCTACATTCTGTACAGGTTCAACATAATAATTATTATTTGGATTTTCATTTACATCAACATTTACATAATCATTTTCTGCTGGTGGTGGTGTATATGTATTAGTAGTATAGCCACCATAACCACCACGACTAAAGTTAGCACGTTTAGCCTTTAAATGCTTTAAAACACTTTTGTTATTTCTTTTGTTTCTTTTTTTACTCATCTATATATTCCTTTCTGTAATTTTCAGGATAATCTATTTTAAGTTTAGGCAACTGTGTAAATTCGTGTAGTTGTCCTAACTTTTCCATTTGTTCTAATTTAGTTAAATAGTTATCCATCCACTCATAATTTGTTCCAAACTCTGATTCTTTCATCACAATCCCACCAATCGTTTCATCATAAATGTAGGTCATTGGATTTTCATCAGTTGAATAAAAATTTAATCTACCTTCTAAAGCTTCGTGTTTTAAACGTAACATTTGTAAAGTATCTTCTCCGATGACTACATCTTCATCGAATTTAAACTTTGCGGCTTTCTTACTAAACCAAGTAACACGACAATTAATCTCATTCCACTCACTATACTTGCGTTGCTTTGTATAATATTTTTTATGTAAGCTTTCAAAGTATATTGATTTTTCGTGACTTAATCCGTCTTCTCTAAAATCTTTATAGTAGTCTAAACTTAAAAGTTCAGCATAGTCTACACTAAAAGGATAAAGAGCTAACAGTTCATCATCTATATAACGTAACGATGTTTGGTTCATGAGACATACTGCATCTGGTGGTTCTTTTAAAGTCTCTAGATGTTTGTAAAACCAAACACCATGAGCAGTTAGAAAGTCATCACCGTCAATAAGAACACAGTAATCATTATCGGAGGCAAGAAAGATATCAAATACTGAGTTCTTACCTTTTGATGGAGTACCATTACTTTCTGTAATGTAATACTCTAAGTTATTAGATTCGCAATACTCTTTAGCTTCTTTAACGTATTCTTCGTTTAAGCTATTGATTACTATTACTGTATCTTTTTTATATATGCCACTAAACTTTTTATCGTTGTGACGCTTTAATGATTCTAAATTACTTGAGGTTAGAATATAAAATTTCATGAAAATTATCTTTAACTATTTGTTGTTTCTCTATAGTTATTCTACTTGACTTCAAACAGTTTGTCAAGCTTTTCTCCGATTTTATCCATTCTATCCATTAAAATTTGCATATCATCTCTAACTTCACTCTTAGTTACATAGTCTTTTGCTATTTCTTCACGAGTTTTGTTTAAGAGTATATCAATTCTTTTGGCTTCCGAGGTATTACCACGAATGCCATAAAGCACTGGAGCTAACACCAAAGTTATAAATATGTTCCAAAATAAATATGGTGTTAATTCCATCTTAAGTTAACCTACTACTACCCAAGGAAGCCCTGAAGCCGTAGGAGGCACTTTACTTTTTGTAATTTGAGCCGCAACTTTATTTTCTACAACAGTAACCTCATCAGCACCTAGTGTAGTTTTTACCCAATTTATTGCATCAGCTTCTTTAATATCATCGTAAGCTATATATCCTGCATCACTAGGATTTGGAATAAGTGTTTCTGCACCTGATACCTTTCCTGTGTGAATAACAGAACCTACTGTTTCTTCATCTGTTACAGACCAAGAAGCACGTGTTACTCCTTTATTAGAATCTGTATTATATTGTAAATTTGTTATTGACCATTTTACTGCCATTTTATTTCTCCTAGTTTTAAGTTTGGGATTATTCCCAGTTTATTAAATTGTTATTAATATGTTGTTATAGACACAGTAGGAACTGAACCACCTATTGTTTCTACTTCATAAGAACCATAGCCTCCAGAACCTGCATTGTTAAAATCCCAGTCATATGTTCCATCACCATTATCAGTAAAAGTATAAGATATAGTTGAACCACTTCCACTAGCTCTAACATCTAATGGGTGGTTATATCCAACATTATTATTATTGTTTAGATAACCTTCCCAATAAACTACACTGTTTCCTGCATTTGTTCGTAATCCTGAAATTTTAACTCTTGTCATGCTATAATTTGATACACTTATTCGTATTCTTCGATTAGTAAATGCTGATACTGCAAATGTACCTCTTTTAGTATTTACACCACCATGTATTAATTGTTCATTATCAAAAGTAACTGTGTCATTACCACCATCTACAAATATAGCATTGGCGTTATTATTTGACTCAACACGGAAGTCTCTATCTGCACTATTTTCGTTAAATACTGCACCCCCTTCATTATTGTATAAACTGAACACAGAATTAGTTGTACGAGCACCTTCTTTAGTTGAACTAGTACTAGCCGCAAAACCAATGTGATAGTGAGCACCTGCGTTATATCCTGTACCTGCATACCAAGTTTGGTCTGCACCCTCATTAAACATGAAGACACCCTGACCCCTTGCGGCTGGAGAGTCTGAGGTCGAGCTTGATATCATTATGTCGCCTTGGGTAAGGTTAGCCCCACCCGAAGAAACTATTACAAGACTACTTCCTATTTTAGCCGCACCATTAACATTGAGCATGTACCCAGACCAAGTGTTAGTTCCGATGTTGACAGAGTTATTACCACCATCAACAAACAGCATATTAGCGTTGCCATTAGACTCAACACGGAAGTCATAGTCATAACTATCTTCATTAATGACCATTTCGCTTGTACCAATACGGGCTATTTCTATAGGTGTTTGTCCCGTAGCAGAGGCTGTTGTAACTTGAGCAAATATAAGATTTCCTGAAGTATCACCTTTTATAAGGCTACCTTTAGCACCAAAAGTTGAAAACGTGTTTTGATTATAAGTGTCACATCCTGTACTGAACCCAATATAAGGATGACCATTATTTCCAAAAGACCCTAATGTCCCAAAAAAACCAGCACTATTATTTTCATGCCCAAACTCAATACCAGCACAATTATTTCTTACATTAAGATGTGCAATGGTTTGCTTGCCAGCTAAGCTTCCTATATTTACACTATTAGTACCACCATCCACAATCAACATATTGGCGTTGCCGTTTGATTCAACTCTGAAGTCCATATCAATAGACCCTTCGTTAAACACAACTTCATCTCCAGCTCTACTCCAAGTCATAACAGTGTTTTCACTTGCACTCGTTAATCCGCCAAGCTCACCCTTATTTGATGCACCATCATATTTTATAAAAGCACCATTATTAGCATCTTCTCTCATGTAAATTTTACAATCATCAGTATTTGATGTGCCTTTTAAACCTAA
>Ga0181377_1000098_pt1 | contig 33631 bp, 26 predicted proteins | sample LowvirmetaG_9_FD_130160 | JGI IMG/M metagenome (GOLD analysis project Ga0181377, IMG submission 130160) | Marine viral communities from the Subarctic Pacific Ocean - Lowphox_13 viral metaG | ecosystem: Environmental > Aquatic > Marine > Oceanic | place: Subarctic Pacific Ocean | collected...
ATAATCTGTATGTCGAAGAAACATTACCAGTGTCGCTTATTCCTCCACCAACTTTAATACCATAAGCGACATTCAACCTACCATCAGCCCTCAAAGACATACCAGCTTGATAGCTAGTATTCATGCTTGCATACCTCCAAACAAATCCCTGGCTGGAACTATTAGTGGTAAATGCCATTGATCTGGCAATACTACTCAGGTCTCCGTGGTAGTTATTAATAGTACCTACAGTTAACGGATAACTCGCCGATACTGGCGACCCTGAATAATAACCATTTAAATACAGTTTATCTGTTTTAGCAGATTCATGATTGCCAATGGATAAGTTAGCCAGTGGAGAACTGAGATCATTAGTCGAAGCCTGATTTACATAACTAATTTCAACATCATCTCCATTAAACGCATCATTGAGTTTTGCATATAATCCAGTTTCTGATGTATGCCCCTCAACATTGATGTCAGAAATAGATTCATTAAACAAAAACTGTATATAGCTTGCGTTAACTGTTTTTGTAACGCCAAATACTTTGGCGAAGACGTGTTTATCCTTATCGTCCAAACTTCTTATTAGGATGTGGTCGCTTTGAGAAATAGTAGAAATTTCATCACTTTCATCAGTTCCACTTGCAAGGTTATGACTCACCCTCAGAATAACCCCAGCACCTGGAGATGCGTCGATCCAAACAGCCTGCCCATTGCTTGGTGTATCAGTATTAGAGCTTGAACTTACAAAATCTCTTGCATATCTAGTAGTATTCTTGCTGACTAGACCAACTAATTCACCATCACTAGTAATTGATCGATAACCGCCAGCGCCAATAGAACCACTTGGAGATACATGCGTTGCCGTATCAAACCCAGCGCCTTTCTGACCTTTTGTACCAGTTGGACCTTTATTACCAGTTGGACCTTTTGTACCAGTTTCGCCTTTTGTACCAGTTGGACCTTTTGTACCAGTTTCGCCTTTTGTACCAGTTGGACCTTTTGGACCTATTGGACCTTTTGTACCAGTTGGACCTTTTGTACCAGTTGGACCTTTTGTACCAGTTTCGCCCTTTGTACCAGTTGGACCTTTTGGACCTATTGGACCTTTTGTACCAGTTTCGCCTTTTGTACCAGTTGGACCTTTTGGACCTATTGGACCTTTTGTACCAGTTGGACCTTTTGGACCTATTGGACCCTTTATGCCCTTTTCACCTTTAACGCCTGCGCCTTTCTGACCTTTGGTGCCTTTCTGACCTTGATCGCCAGTTCTGTCAAAAGATATAATTAAATCATCACCCGCAGTGAAACCATTATTCCCAGACCCAAAGGCTCCAGTAATAAATGTACAGCTTATGCTATAGTATCCAGTTTTGTCTATCAGCGAATCAATCTCATATATAGCATATTTTGAGGAGTCCGCTGAGTTAGTTACTTTAAAATTGCCAAGATGACTTGATGTGGAATCATCTAAAGTTGCCAGGAAATTAGTAATATCATTTCCTGTTTCATCTTGATCGTCTAGAAACATCTTATTCGCAGAAGAAGCGGTCAGATTATTGAACTTTACTCTTCCATCACCTGGATCGCTATCTGAAGTGGCGTTGAAGAACTCATAACCAAAGGACACGCCACCGAAGTTTCCTTTCTGACCTTTGTCGCCTTTCTGCCCTTTCTGACCTTTGTCGCCTTTCTGCCCTTTCTGCCCTTTTGGACCTTTTGAACCTTTTTGACCTTTGTCACCGACATCACCAGTTCTAGCAAACGTAATGATGTGCCTTTCGCCATCAGTGAATGATCCAGTTCCTAGTGACCCAGATACACCAGAAACATAAATCCTGAAATTACCTACAAGCTCTGTAATAGATGAAATTGTATATAATACAAAATCTTCAGAATCATCTATTTTTGATATTCTAACATGACCTTTGATAGTTGATGTTGAATCATCAATAGTTCTTAAGTATGATTGTATATCAGTGCCATTGATATCATCATCATGTATGAGAATAGAACTGGCGCTTAACGCATTGCTGTTTAATATTTTAAAATGACCGTCGCCTGGACCAACATTCGAATTAGTGGTGCTAGTGAATTCGTACTCGAATGATGCCCCACCGAAATTTCCTTGTTGACCTTTCTGACCCTTGTCACCCTTCTGACCTTTTGTACCAGTTTCGCCTTTTGTACCAGTTGGACCTTTAAATCCAGTTGGACCTTTAAAGCCAGTTTCGCCTTTTGTACCAGTTGGACCTTTTGGACCAGTTGGACCTTTAAAGCCAGTTTCGCCTTTTGTACCAGTTGGACCTTTTGGACCAGTTGGACCTGCTGGACCTTTTGGACCTGCTGGACCTTTAGAACCAGTTGGACCTTTTGTACCAGTTGGACCTTTAAAGCCAGTTTCGCCTTTCTGACCCTTAATACCGTCAGAAGATCCTTGCCATACTCCAGAAGAGTCAATTATTTCTGTGCCGCCAATGGAAAGAGAAGATACGTTAGCGCCAACTTCAAATATAGTATCACCACCACGAGAATAGAGGATATGATCTGCAGTATTAAGTGCGAGCTCGCCTTCTACAATTTTATTTGTATCAGGGGCATTTCCCTTAACATTGCTGCGTTTGATTTTTATGAGAGACTTATCTGTCATGAATTGAGAACCTTTAAATCATCGCCTTATATAAGGCTGAATAATAAAGAGGAGTCGTACTTATATAAGCAGATAGACTCCCCCATCTTTTAAATATTTACGAAGAGCTGTATGTACCGCCATCAATGATAGCAACAACTTCACCCATAGCGTAGCCAGTAGCGGTTGGATCTACAGTTGCTGTAGGTTCAGTTTGTAGTCCTGTATAGAACTTAAACTTACCACTATCGCTCGCATCTCTGAAGTAACCAGCATATTTATTAGTTGCGGTATCAATATACAACCCATATACGCCAGTATCAACAGTATCGCCAACATTATTCGCAGAAAGTTTTAGGGCAGAATCGTCTACAGATACTGTAGATGAAGAAATATAAGTGGTGGCGCCTGTTACTATTAGGTTACCACCAATCGCAACATTACCCGAAGCAACTATATTCTTAGTAACATTTAATTGACCAGCAATGGTCACGTCATCTGGAAGACCGATAGTAGCAGACGACCCTTCGCCTGCAGTATGAGCCACTTCAACCTCGTTGGCTGTTCCAACAATACCAGACATGTAGTTGCCACTAGTATCAGTACCAAGAGCAACAGAATTTTCAGCAATAGTAGTGGACATACTGACATCCTGACTACCATTAAAACTGACAGTACCAGTAACATCACCAGTGAGGGCAATATTTCGCGCATTAGTTAGAGTGTCAGCAGTAGCCCCAGCAACCGTAATAATATCAGTTCCGTTTGTGGAAGAATATAATTTTTTATCAGCTAAATTGATAGCCAGTTCCGCTTTAGCCAATTGCCCATCGGCTGGAACTGCGCTGGCTGTTTCATTATGTTTAATTTTTATTACTGAAGCCATTCGATTAAACCTTATATATTATGTTAAACCGCCCCTTCTGGGTTTCGGTATTACCTTTTCTTTATTTATAATAATATCCTTGCTCACATGTTTTTCGTAATATTTAATTTCCATTTCCTGCCTTTCAACTTTTGCAGTTAAATCAGCAACTTGAGATATGATTGTTGGGGGAACAGGGATTGCTTCTGCTCTAGCACGTTCCCCTTCTAGAGTTTCGGTTAGGATTATGATCTTAGTTCTGAGAGCGACTATAGTTTTGTTTAGGTTTGCTATTTCGGTTTCTGTTTGTTTATTATAAATATCTAGTAAATTATCATCACCCATCACTTAATTTCTTCCTATTATGAAATTGTAATATTACCAACCATTGAGCTATGGAATTGACAAACATAGTAGAATGTTCCTGCGCTTCCTATAACCCACCTTACTGTTCCAACTTCAGCACCACCATTAGTGACACCAGATGCTTGATTATCAGTTCCAGTTCCAGAAACTGTTTTTATCCAGAATGGGTGTCCGCTTGCATTAACATTGAAGTCGACGATATCCCCATTATTGAAATTTAAACCTGCATTATCACCGTTCACGCTTCCGTTTCTATCAGTACCGCTTAATGCGTAAGCGCCTGCTCCGTTATTTGTAACAGATATGGTATAGTCTGCAGTAGCTGGAGTTGTGGCAGCTGTATAAACTCCTCCTGATATCTCACCAAATACAGGAGTACCATCGCTTGATGCTTGCATAACCTGACCAGAAGTGCCTGTTGTTTGTAATACCATACCGTTAGCAGCAGTATACATTAATCCGTTTGATTCAAAATCAGTAAGGACTAATTCTTCTATATTGGCTCTTTCGCTGGCGGTCAATGTAGTAAAGGCAACGGTATCTCCTAAGAGCTGGCTTTCGAGGTTGGCGACTTTTTCTACAAGTAACTTACCGCCTATGTACTCAACAGACGTCGAAGAGTCGCCGATAAACAGTTTATTTGAAGAATGCGAGTATGCTATTTCGCCATCAACTAAAGATGATGGCGAATTGGTTGTTTGACTTTTCTTTATTACTAATACGACATCGCTCATCAGAAGTTTCCGCCAGATATTGTGATTGTATCAGTAGTAGAGTTATATGTAACAAATTGCCTCAAGGTGAATCCTTGTGTGGAGCTATCAAAAACTAAAATAGAGTCGTTGGGTGATGCGTTCATATTAACATCAGGCAATATAGATAATGTCGGACTAGAAATTTTTTGAAATGTGCTTAGCGTTAAAGGAGTTCCAGTGTCATTTAAAACAACCTTATTTTGACTCGGAGTACTCAACCTAACTTTTAAGTCTGACATTCTAACCTCTATTGTGTTACTTGTGGTGTTACTGTCGCTATACCCTCAACAAGCCTTGTTCTTTTGTCACCAGCGCTTGTGATTTCAACATCATATACATACCTACCAGCAGGAATGTTCACGGTTGTTATTCTTGGTAATGAGACTGTCAATAAACCAGTAGTCCTATCAGTATCAAATGTTATAACGAATGCAGCTGTAGGGGTAGAAGAAGTGTAATGCTTTCTCATCTGCCCAGCTGCAGTATATCCGCTTAAATTTGTTGGGGTTCCATCATCATTAGTAACAGATAAAACCGTACTGTAATCTGTTCCTTGATCGATAATTATATTAGCTTTAGCTCCCATACATTACTCCCCTAGATCCACAATCAACGCCCTCAGTTCTTCATTCTCTGCTTTCAGTTCTTTAATCGCTTCAATGAATAGCGCTGATAGCTGATCATAATCTACAGTCAAGTAATCACCTTCAATCTCTTTATGTAGAGAAGTAGACTTTTTCTTAACAGCCGAAGGGAGAACCTTTTCAACTTGCTGAGCAATAACGCCCGCAGATGGTTTATCTCCAACTATATAATTATACTCCACGCCATCAATTTGTTTAATCTTGTCGACAGCATTTTCTATCTTATTGATATTATCCTTTAACCTTTCATCAGATGGGGTAGATGAGTATGCTATAACATCACCAATAACATGGAAATCGCCAGTGCCTGTTAATTTACTCAAAGTACCGTCGATTAGCATCCATCGAGTATCTAAATCTGCTGTATGACCTGGACCAGACAGCGTGACCACGCCAGTTCCGCTATTAAAGCTCAAGCCAGTTATATCTGAAGAGCCTGCTGGACCTTTTGGACCTGCTGGACCTTTACCGCCTCCTGGACCTTTTGGACCTCCTGGACCTTTTGAACCTCCTGGACCTTTTGAACCTCCTGGACCTTTAGTACCTCCTGGACCTTTAGTACCTGTATCTCCCTTTGTACCTGCTGGACCTTTTGTACCTCCTGGACCTTTTGGACCTGCTGGACCTTTACCGCCTCCTGGACCTTTTGGACCTGCTGGACCTTTTCCGCCAGTTGGACCTTTAGAACCTGTATTTCCCTTTGGACCTATCGGACCTTTTCCGCCACTTGGACCTTTAGAACCTTTAGAACCAGTTGGACCTTTTGTACCAGTTGGACCTTTAGAACCTGTATTTCCCTTTGGACCTATTGGACCTTGTGGACCTTTTGTACCAGTTGGACCTTTTGTACCAGTTGGACCTTTTGTACCAGTTGGACCTTTAGAACCTGTATTTCCCTTTGGACCTATTGGACCTTTTGGACCTATTGGACCTTTTGTACCAGTTGGACCTTTAGAACCAGTTGGACCTTTTGGACCTATTGGACCTTTTGTACCAGTTGGACCTTTAGAACCAGTTGGACCTTTTGTACCAGCTGGACCTTTAGAACCTGTATTTCCCTTTGGACCTATTGGACCTTTTGGACCTATTGGACCTTTGCCGCCACTTGGACCTTTTGAACCAGTTGGACCTTTTGAACCAGTTGGACCCTTTGGACCTTGTAGGGCAGCATTAGCTATTGTAATTTTCTTTAGTTGGGTTCCAGAAGTATCACTAACATCTTGAACCAATATCATGTCACTAGATTGAGCGTTAGCTAGTTCGGTTCTTTCGCTAATTGTTTTTTTGGCGGAAGAGAGGGCTTTGAAATATGAGACATCACCAGTAGTATCGTTATGCTCAGAGAGTTGCCAGTTTTTATTAGTTTCGTTCCAACGGAAATCTACATTATTATTTGCGCCACGATTAACAGTTATACCAGCATTTTGGGTAGCAGTAGCATCAGAAGCAAGATCAGAATTTAATGTAATCTTATTGTCAGCAATATCTAGAGTGGCAGAGTTTACTGTAGTAGTTGTTCCAGCGACAGACAAATTACCAGAAATTACTACATTCTCAGAAACAGTTAATTGGCCACCAACTACGGCATCACTTGTAACGTCTAAAGAACCAAAAGCAGCTGATTGGGTAACACTAACACCACCTGGAATAGAAACAAAATCATTGAACACTGTATTAGCATTAATGACCAGCGTTGTCAATTCGCCATTGGTCCATTTGGTATGCCTTTCGCCTTCCTCTTGAGCTGACCAATCGCGACCTATAGTAACATTTGTACCGTTAGCATTGAACTTCCCGTTTACATGCGTATTACCAGTAACTTGTATATTTTCATCTACATTTAATTGACCTTTTACTGTGACGTCATCACTTATCGTAGTTGCACCATCAACTCCAAGAGTACCTTTGACGGTAGCATTATTGTTTATCGTAGCTGCGCCATCAACTCCAAGAGTACCTTTGACGGTAGCATTATTGTTTATCGTAGCTGCGCCATCAACTCCAAGAGTACCTTTGACGGTAGCATTGTTATTGATAGTAGTTGCGCCTTTAATGCCAAGAGTGCTATTGATAGTAGTTGCGCCATCAACTCCAAGAGTGCCTTTAACATTAGCATTGTTATTGATAGTAGTCGCACCGTCAATAGAAGCAGTACCTTTAACGGTAGCATTGTTATTGATAGTAGTTGCACCATCAACTCCAAGAGTGCCTTTAACGGTAGTGTTGCCAGAAACCGTAAAGTGATTCTTGACCTCAGTATTCGCATCAATTGTAGCAGTTCCTTTGACGGCAAGGCTATTGTCAATAGTAGTTGCGCCTTTAATGCCAAGAGTGCTATTGATAGTAGTTGCGCCATCAACTCCAAGAGTGCCTTTAACATTAGCATTGTTATTGATAGTAGTTGCGCCATCAACTCCAAGAGTGCCTTTAACATTAGCATTGTTATTGATAGTAGTCACACCGTCAATAGAAGCAGTACCTTTAACGGTAGTGTTGCCAGAAACCGTAAAGTGATTCTTGACCTCAGTATTCGCATCAATTGTAGCAGTTCCTTTGACAGCAAGGCTATTTTCTACTGTAGTTGCGCCTTTAATGCCAAGAGTGTTATTTAGAGTAGTTGCGCCTTTGACGTTTAATGTGCTATTAATTTCAGATGCACCATCAATCCTTGCAGTACCCTTAACAGTAGCATTGTTATTAATGGTTGTCACCCCATCAACTCCAAGAGTGCCTTTGACGGTAGCATTGTTGCTGATAGTAGTTGCGCCCTTAACACCAAGAGTGCTATTGATAGTAGTTGCGCCATCAATACTTGCAGTACCCTTAACAGTAGCATTGTTATTAATGGTTGTCGCCCCATCAACCCCAAGAGTGCCTTTGACGGTAGCATTGTTATTAATGGTTGTCACCCCATCAACTCCAAGAGTGCCTTTAACATTAGCATTGTTATTGATAGTAGTTGCGCCATCAACATCAAGAGTGCTATTTAAAGTAGTTGCGCCATCAACATCAAGAGTGCTATTTAAAGTAGTTGCGCCATCAACATCTAATGCGCCTTCAAAATTCGCATTACCATTAGAGTCAACAGTTGCTACAATATTATTTCCGCTATCAGCTATTACGAATTGAGATTCTCCGCCAGAATCAGATAGCAATAACCTTAAATCTGACCTTCCGAGCTGATTATCTGCAGCTAGGAAGAATTCTATCTTATCCCCCTCACCGCCCGCAAACCTCAAGTGCGGTGAGTCCTTATTATCTTGGAATGATGAATTGGCACCAGATAATACAATATGGGCTGAATTAGTTGATAAGTCAGTAATATCTCTCAGAGTTAGGAATTTAAATTCGGGGTTGTCATCAGATGTAGCTATTCTTAAGAATTTTCCCTTTGATCCGCCACCAACTATAATACGACTGATATCGCCAAGATTCACACGGTCAGTACCTGCAGTATCAAAAATAACATTACCAGTAAATGTGGTATTTGCATTTACAAGAAACGCCTTACTCTCTATAGTTGTGTTAGAACCAATGGTCAATAAATTACCACCAGAAGAAGAACCTGACGATGTATTACCAGCTTTTAATGAATTAGTTCTGAATTCATTAGCAGATAATGTCCCTACAATGTGACCATTACCAACAGTAAATGCTTTCCTATTAGCAGAACCGTCACGGGATACGGTAACAACATTATTACTAATAATAGTTGCTATGAAATTGGTATTCAATCTCCAAGTATTAAAACTATTATTGAGTTCTGTATTTGAAACATTAATTGACATTTGAAATCTCTATAATTGGTTGACTTTTACTTATTTATTAATGTTGTTAACATGCTTTTTATACTATCAATATCATTTTTTATGCTGTCAACTTCTTCTTTTAATTTTTTATGAGAAGCTGCTCTGCTCTTTGCAGAATCATATCTTCTAAGAGCAGCCTCATCATTTATGTATATGGAGCCAGTTTCCATATCTTTCGTTAGTTCTGGGTTATCTACTATTCCAACTTTCATATTATGTAATTGACAAAGGAACTTTGTGACTAGTTATAATCAAAGAAGATATTTCAGGAGAATGAGCCGTTCCCCTAATATCAGGTCTAGTAAACACCACTTTTAATTGATATTCATCAACGCCATGGTGGACCGAGCCGTCCCCTGATCGGTAAGATATAACGCCATTATTGCTTGAGTTTTCCCGCAATGCATTGTCAGAAACCCCCAAGAAGTTTTCGCCATCAGTATTTGCTGCAACTCTGAAGCTCAATTTAACTTTATCTTCCCTGTCACCAAGAGTTGATCTAGGGTATGGCACTGCTTTATATTGGGTCATTTCTGTATATTTCTTATCAGTAATCACCTCTGGGTCGCTATCATTCTTAGCCCTAATGAATATTTTTATTTCACTTTCTTGAGGGAAATATGCGCTAGTAACAACATTTATTCTTTCTGATGGGTCCACAGATCTGCCGTCATTAGTTCTAATTGGTTGACTAATATACCTAGCAGCTGCTTCTCCAGCTGGGAACGTCTCATTAGCAGAGTTACTGCTTATTCTCTCCCTCATTGCCGAAACTGTAACGTGGTCTATATCTACAATTGCGCTAGAATTCTCATTTAACGTGGTCATAATACCTTTAACCAAAAGAGTTGAGTTATTCTTATTCGAGCGACTATATATTCTCTTTGACTCTTTGTCAAACTCAACTAATCCTGATGCCGTGAGCTGCGCCCAAGTAGGATCAGTTACCCCAGAGTTATTGGTTGACTTTAAATACCATTTCAAATCGCTTGAGCTGACCATATTTGATGGAACATTAATCTTTACCGAATCAATAGAAGGGTTGACTACACCATCAATTTTAGCAACAGCTCCATAACTTTGTCCACGGATATATTCACCGCTCCTAAACCCTAGCGTAGGGGTTCCAGTTGAATCCGTCAAGCGTATTCTTCCGAAATCTGTATTAACGTGATTAATGATACCAGTAACAGTATTTGAAGTGAATGAGTTGGTGATTCCAATTTTAGCATAGCCATTTCCATTAGAAGGAAATGCGGAACTATATAAATTAGCTGTAGAAGCGAATGTTCCAACTGCATCAAGTTTTACTGTAAGTATATCGTTAGATGTGTCGTCATTAACTATTGATCGTATGGTTCCATGCCCATACCCAGAGTCTCCAGGCTCAGCGCCATTTCTAGCGTTATGCGTTTGTACAACACTACCCAATGCTGGGGCGCTTAATGAAGTATAATCAATACTTAAAAGCGACTCACCTCTGACGACCTCATCTAATTGGAACCCCTGATCGCCAGTAATAACAGTTGGGGAAATATCACTTATATTTAAGAATTCTAGCTTCTCATTATCCAGTTGGAAGTCAGAAACTGTTTGCTTATCAAATTTCATGTATTGAACAACCATTTTCAATCTTTCATTTTTCAACTCTGCCCATTGATCGCCTGACGCAGAACCAAACAGCGCTGTAGAGTTTGGGGGGAAAAATGCTTTCTTATTACTAATGCTATCTGGTTTATTTTTTTGAGCCGTCCAGAGCTCAAAATCATATTTCTTCTCAGTTGGCATTACTGTAAGTGAGTATTTCCTACCATTCTTAAGGAAGATTGGGTCTTCTAATTTAAATTTTGTTTCCGTTTGAGCTGCTGTAGAAGTTGTTACATCTGGAGCGTTTATTATTTGACTCTGACCCAATACTTGATCAGTTGGTTTGCCGTTTTGACCAACAGTCCTAATTTGTATAAACACAGAAGAATCTGAATCTGCTGGCTTCTTTTTGAAGTATAGAAGGATATCCTTAACATATGCCCCATCCTGATCCCCAATCTCAGCAACGAATGTTTGAGATAAGAAGTCAGGAACTTCTTCCAGCACATCCTTATTAGTTAAAATAGTTTTAGAACCGTCAGCCTTTAATTCAGAAAGGGATATTCCAGATGTCTGTTTGACGTCATCGTAATCAAATCCGTTAGAATTTGATGGGGCATAGTAATACTGCCCGCACCTTGTTGTCGAACCCAATTTACCAGAACTAATAGAGCCACTATTGCTAGGAGGAGCAACATCACTCACTTCGAGTAAATGCTTAAACCCTTTAAATTTCATATCATTATCGTTTGGTATCTTGAAGAAAAAAACCAACTGCCCGTGCACATTAGTAACCAACTTTGCGCCAAATTTATCGTTGCCTTGCATCCTTACATACTTTTCTATGTTTCTTCCATCGAATCTAGCCCAAACCCGTGTATTGGGTTTCAAGCCAGTGCACGTTACCTTTCTTTCACTATGTGCTTTTAGCGTGTAGTCATTAGTACCGCCTTGATATCCAGATATATCTGAAAATTCAGCAAGACCTGTATAATCTATCCCAGCCTTTCTATATTTTTCTTTAAGAGAAGCAGCGGTTGACGCAGATTGATTGTTGTTTGGCATTTATCTTTTCCTGTATTTAATTTTTTATTAGAATCCTAAACCGCCACCGTAGCTCAGCCACCCGCCACCGATGGTGAAATTTCCTGACCAGTTATATCCATATCCGCCACCATATGAAGGAGAAGAACTACTTGTGGCTGGCGCTGAAGATACTACTGATATCGGCTCAGCTATCTGTTGTATCGCACAGACAGGGTGCTTAAGAGCCATCTGGCCATTCCAGGTTTTAGCTGGGGTTTCTGTTTTAACAGATACAGTTCTAGAACCTGTAGCAAAAACCTGACTGACCAATTCGCCGTACCCACTGGGAACCATTGTTACTTTATTATTACCAACTCGCACGCCAGAGTTAGATTTTAGTTCTAACTCAATATCTTGCAGAGTTGGTATCGCCCTCATAGGATTTCTTACGAACGACAAGTCGCTACTTCTTAATGTATTACTTGCGTCTTGCGCTGGTCGAGGGTCTAATGTTATAGAATTTTTTGGCGGTTCAGCTGAATCTATTGGGTCGTCTGGTCTCAAAACGCTATTCTTAAGGGCATCTATTTCAAATGCATTCAGTGAAATTAGATTAGTATTTTCTTCTACTGTGCTTTCCAATTGACGAAGATCAGCCATGGTGAACCTTCTGTTATCCCTTGGATTGACCAGAACTTCATAAGAAGGTCTTCCATAGAAAGTTGCAGACTCAGGAGAAAGTGATGGGTATGGAGGAATATAGATACCAGCCAAAGTCATGGTATTATCATCTTGCATAGGTAGAGATGGGCTTTCAGATGAAGCACCTTTCTTAACATCTACAACTCCATTTTGCCGTATCGATACGATATCCATCCTAGGAAGGTATCTTTGAACATCAGCTTGGAAGTTCTTATCTGGTGTTGGTAGATGAGCACCCGCAGAAAGTGTATTAAAGTTCGCAGATAACCCTGGATTAGTTGGAGCTGCCGCTGCTGTGCCAGTCGTACTAGGCGTTGCCGTTAGTTCTTTAATCGGTCTAAAATCAACACTATCTCGTAAATCGAAAAACCTACCATTAGAAGCGGTGAATCTTTGTATTTCTGCGGTTGCTATTTTATCTGCTGCGTCAGGATTTGAATCGTCAACAGGGTATGAGTCTACAGTTAAAAACCCGACACCAGCAGTTCTATCTCTATCGAAGTAGTTAAATTTAACCAGCAGACCTTTATTGGTAAGGTCTAACTTGCTAGTCGGGTTCTTAACTAATCTAGCTATATCATACATCGAGTCTCGTTGACCGTCATCTATTCTAAATTCTGTAGTAACTAATTCATCAGCAGTAGTAACGCCAGTATTAGATCCCATATACACAGCTTTAATTTCTGCGCCATCAGGAACTCCCAATGACCAAGGTCCAGCTTTCGATTCTGAATGGCTTCCTGTATTAATATGCACATATCTGTCTTTTCGTACAACCTTTTTATCAGGCTGGCACTGAGTGCGAAGGACGTCAAAGTAAACCGAAGCATTAAACCCTCCAGAAAGACCACCTTCATTAAGTTGTATCTGGTGTTGAGAACTAGTTGACACAAACGTCAAATCTGCAGAATTAAATATGTAACCAGCTGGCATAAATTTAACATGGGCTAATCCGCCAGTATAAGTGTTAGTAGTTGCAACAGTCATAGAACTGTCGCTAACAATCGCAGTAATCAGTTGAGGATTATTACTTCCAACAGTTATGTAATCGCCAACACTATAATCAGTTGTAAACGCTGTCGTCGACCCATGATTGGTAATTGTTGAACCGTTTTGAGCAACTGTACCTGTCTTATTAGATGTAGTTACATCTTGTTGAGCCACAACAATAAGATTCAACGCATCTGTCGAGCTAAGACTAGGGGAGTTTCCTGTGTCATCATTACTTTGATTAGTCCCAGCATGCGCTGTATTTGCTGTGATAGTCGCATCGCCACTACTATTGAACTGTCCAGTCGTTTCTGTTCTAAATACATATTGAGTTTGAACCGATCCTGATCCATCTTGTAGTGTTTTGACACCAGTGCTTTGAAGTGGGAAAATCAATGAAGTCAAACTTGTATCTTTAAGTTTTGATACGCCACCTTCTTGGATAACATCAGCTCTGGACTTCTTGTTGTTTGGGTTTTGTTGAATAACTGACTTAACTTGGGAAAACGTCTTACCATCATTCATATCAATATTGAACAAATACAACCTGAACTTTCCGTCAGGTGAGCCTGACCTTCCGGAATGGTACTGGAATCCTCTAATATTAGCAGTACCAATTTTACTACCAACAAGCCCAGCAGAATTAGAAAATCTATTCTGCGTAACTGCTTGTTGGATTCCATCGTACAATTCAATTTCACGAATACCTTGGAAGTCCCAAGTTCCAGCGACCTCATCACAAATAACGTAATTGCCAAATGCTTGCCCAACAACAATATCATTTTTTACTTCAAATTCTTTAGCTTTATCTATTTCGACACGAACAAGGTCTGTGAGTTCTGTTCGATAACCTCTAACATAACCAACAGAAGGCTCAACCTCGACTACCAACTTATCTCTATCGCCAGACTGAGATGCACCGTATACTCCATTATTATTATCTGTTCTTAAGTGTTCTTCTACCCGAACAACAAAAGGATTTAGCGCATAGTCACCAGATTCTTCATAGGTTCTTTTGGCCATTTCGTCATCTAAATCACCATAACCAGTAGTCTTGAGCCGTATTACCCTGCCTTCTTGAATGTCCATCACAGGGAAGAACCCAGCTGTGCTATCGTCTGTTAATAATTTAGATTTTATTTTTGTTGATATTTTTAATCTTGATGCTCCAGGAGCTGTAAAGTTAGTAGCTCCTGACGCATTATCCAAAAGAGAAGAATCTTGGTTAGAATCTACAATTGTTTCAATAGTTTCAAACCCAACCCTGATGGTTGGCGTTGTTGTGTATTTACTTACTGCACCGCTCTGTTGCTTAGACCTGATAAAATTACCTTTATGGTATACAACACCCTCAGTAGCACTAGCGCCAAGACCAACTCCAGTTGCGCTAGAATTTATTGTATTTGCCGCAGCGATAAATGTATTACCAACAGCTCCCCTGAACACTAGAACTTCATTATCTGCAAAGGATTTAGTTACATTATCAGTACCAGAATCTAAGTAAGATACGAATGCTGTTAGGTAGTTTGGGGCGTTTCCTTCAGAACCGTCTACTATATCTAAAACTCTAGCGTTGATTCCAGTAGTTTGACCCTCAATAACGCAGTTGGCGACGCTCCCACCGCTAAAAAATTGACTCAACGATAATATAGTATTATTGGCATTCTTATCTCTAAGTTTGACATAATTCCATTGCTGCAATTCTACATCGCAACCATTCAGGATGGTTCCGTTATCTAGAACCTCATCACCAAACCTCTCCACTTGATTTTGAAGAATCGATTGTAATTGAGTCAACTCCCTAGCCTGTACAGCATATCCAGGTCTAAACAACACTCGATGGAAGTTCTTATCTTCGTTAAAGTCGTCGAAGAAAGGACTTTGATTTAGGTTAGTTTCAATTGATGCCATTTATATTACCTTTAGAAATCTAATATGATTTTAATATCTTCTGTTTGGTCAGGAGTTCTAGAAACAGGCTGAACACTCTCAGTATAGATAACTTCCCCTGAACACGTATTTGCTTCTGGACCCTTTATGAACTCTATTGTCCCCAAAGCTGTGTCGTTACCCTTTTCTAAAACTACGTCATCTTTTGTGAACGGTATATGTGGACCATAACTGTTTACATTATTTAGGTACATTGTAAAGAACGATGTATCTGATTGCGTCTCATCATCTCTGATAAAGACAACTTCAGCATTTGCCCCCTGTAAAGCATTGGTCATTGCCTGACCCCTTCTTCGCTCTAATCCAAGTTCTGTAACAAATTCCAAAGTTCCAAGTTCCGCTGCTAGCCTGTTCCTTTCGTTTGTTATGATATCCTTAGCAACTAGTCTTTGTTCAACAGGAAGCTCACTAATATATGATATTGTCGCCCTTGTGGTTAATCTTAAATTAGTCGGGCTGTTAGAAGTATTCGCAACGCTTTCGAGTGCCTGATGCTGGTTGTTAGAATTGACCTTCAGAATCGGGTCTTTTAGTATGCTTATTGTCCTAAACTGCGTATTTGAAGGGATGTACCCATTACCGTTGGCCGATATCCCCTCGCTAGCATTGAATTTCACATTTAAGCAAAGTTTATCGGCAGCAAGCTCTCTAACTGGATCTTTACCATGACCGCCAGCGGGAGATAGGATTGCATTCGCCGATGCGCCTGAACCATGTACGCTGTTAGCGGTAATTTTGACATGCGCCCTAGTATATCCAGAACCAACATTAATCACCGATATCTCATCAACTGAACCAGTAGTATCGTTCAATTTAGCATACGCCTCTGCACCACTACCGTCACCAATTATAGTAACTGATGGTGCTATCCTGACAACTGAATCCGTAGCTGGTGGCGTCGTGAACGATGCATTAACCGTCAATGTTCTTGTCGACCCAACATACTTTTCAATCCTTCTAAGTTGCCCCACTCCAGTTCCTGAAGAAATATATACACTAGAACCATTGTAGAACCCTTCTACAGCAGAGACGCCAGAGCCTGAAATTTGTAATGAGTTAGAACCTCCAACCAAAACATTACCACCTGATACTTGAGAATATCCTGAACCTATTGTGTTGGTTTCAATTATCTGAATAGCGCCATTAACAGCTGCGTTCTGAACAGCAGCTTGTCTAGTTTGTTCAGGGGATGCGTCTGGGTTAGTAATGGTCTTGACTGGAATGTGAGAAGCTGTTAAAAACTTTTCGGCTTCACCTAAAGAAACGGTATATATGTACTTCCAAACATACCCATCAGAAGTGGTAAATGGTAATGTCGAATATCCTGTTGGTCTGACAGTAGAAGCTGCTGCAGAATTATTGAATAGGCACTTATACACATTATACTCATCAGTCATTACATAAAATCTTTTAGAATACATCGCATCTACTGATGATTTGTACATAGCATAAACAGTTCCAGACTGCCAATCATACCTAGCCGCAACATGAGAAACGCTACCAGTGTCTACTCGTTTCGCACCGATAAAATCTTTTTGTACATTATAATGTATATTTGCATCAGAACTACTCACTTCTTCTGGAAGTGGTTCTGTGGACCAATTCGAACTCTTTCCTATAGCTGCATATATAATATATGAATTCTTAGTGCTTCTTCCATCTGATGCGCTCATAGCTTTGAGAAACGCTCTTGCGCTTCTCACTGAAAGGTCTTTGGTTCCGAAACTATACGTTGCCATTAAGTTATTGTCCCATTATTGTAGTAATATTCAACACCTGATACTGCAGTGGATTCCCAATGAGTGTGTAAATTTGCTAAGGTATTGCTTGTTATTATATTTAGTTTAACTTTCGCATACTCATCAGAAGATATTTTAATAATTATCTCATCACCGCTGTTGAAATTCGTGAATTGCGTACCGCTTCCGACCAATCTACTTTTGGCTAGACCGCCACCAGTGCCTGAAACCATCCCAGTAGAAGGTGTTAAGGATACACTTCCAGCGCCTTTTAATGTTTTAGTATTGAAGTTATCAGCAGTAACACCTATAGCCACGTTTGAATGCGCTTGATACCTTCCAAATATTGTTTGACCTGCTGGGTGAACAAGTTTTAAAGCAACATCCTTATATCTATCAAGAGAAATAGGTGCAATTAATTCGTAGGAGTATTCTTGATAGAATGTACTATCTTGTATATACCCCCTCTTAGATGAAACGTGACTTCTAGTGGTAGCATAGTACCCCTGTGAATTTGCCGTCCCACTCAACTTCAACCTTGCTGTTGCTTGCGTTGAATTTGATCTACCAGAATCTTGTATCCGTACCACTTCTTTATCTCTATACGAGAACCCAGAGTCTATGACTTTAACCCCTGTTATTGTTCCGTTTGCGCCCACCGATGCGTTTATTTTTGCGTTTCTTCCCAACACACCTTCGTCTTGAATTGCTGTGATTGTGGCGCTGCCAGTACTATCTGGGTTTCTAGTATCCAGCTCTCCAGGAATATATTCTCCAGTATATTTCTCAATAACAACCGATTGCCCAACCTGGAACTCAATATTACTTGGCTCTCTTTGTAAGAAGTCCTGCCAAACTCGTATCTTTGTTTGGTATTTCCCATTCGCTAATTGAATTGTCACAGGGGCAACAGCTGGGCGAGCGCCACCCTTAACGTCACCAGAAGCTGTTCCATTTTTACCTTGGACCTGTACAACTCGATCATTAGTATCCAACCCAGTAACCGAAGAGTCGCCCGTATTCCAGTTAGCATCATCAGATTCTATGGTAATATATTGTTCACCTATACCCAGAGAGGATATATTGGGTTCAACCAGTCTAACTGTTGGTGCTACTGTAAACCCTGAACCGCCAACTCTATCGGAAAGATTTGTTATTGTACCGAACGTAGCTGTTTTGAATACCAAAGAGTCTTCAAGTTTGGTATATACGTGCTCACAATTAGTATTTGAAGAAGTAGTAGCGACCACTCCCTGAACTGTACTACTACCCACCTTTCTAACATTCTGTCCCTGTATGAACGCAGAAAGACCTCCAGTTTGAAATTGTTGACATACACCTGATGTATTATTTGCTCCGACCTTCATCTTCATCAAATCCCTAGTATCTGACCCAGAAGGAGCGGGATTATACCCATTAGATTGTGTGTTGAATATTTGCTTCACAACAGCAAACGATGGCTTTCCACTAAAAGTCGAATTGCCAACAGTAACCAACTCATCACCAACGCTAATATTACTGCTCCCTAAGATACCCACTTCTAGAACGTGGTCGCCAACATTATTGGCAGAGTATGCTGCAACCTTACCAACATTGGCTGCTTGTACGTTTTGACCGATATGGATGTATTCACCACTACCAACAGTTTCCGTTGTCGTAGTTCTGTGATATGGTTTTAACTTAGCGCCTAATGTTTGCTGCGCACCCCAGATCGACATACCAGAGGTTCCGTCGCCAGCGTATGTATAAGAAGCTGCCACATTATTAGGTGCGTTTTGTAGAGTGAACCTGCAACCAGTGCTGCTGTTCGCTGGGGTTGTAGAAGCGGAACATCTATACCAACCATTTCCAGCAGGCTCTATCTTAACATTATCCCAAGTTAGAGGGTTCCCATAGTCAGCAACAACGCCATCAGCAACATCAAATACTGGGTATAAATTATTACCACCCACACCCATACCTCTAAACGAAAGCCACCTCTTACTCCCAGCAGAAATAGGCTTAGCGTACACAGAGAAGTTCCAAGCATTAGTTGTATTGTGAGATATTGCCGACGTCTTAACGCCTAGATAATGATTCTGATCAGTTTCGGTATCGCTTTCAATTAAGTTTTCAGCTGTTAGAAGACCGTCAGGCGCAGTTACTTGATTCGTGTTTTCTATGCCGATTTGGGGTGATACCCAATTCTGATTATCATTTATATTTTCCGAGTCAAGAAAATAATTATGAATACTATTGGTAAAGTTCTTATATGTATCAACCCTCAAGATGGTAGCACCAGCAGTACCATCAACAATCTGCTGAACATGCCCATTAGCTCCTGTCGCGGAGCCAGTTATACTATCACCAACAAGTATATTCTTACTGTTAGCGACAGTAATCAAAGAATTTGATGATGTCAAGAAAGGGATGCCATCAGTAGTTACTTGATTTTGCTCTGGAAACCCAAACTGAGGCGACCCGATTATCGTATTCGCAAACGAAGACATCTTCAAAACAGTATCGCCTTCATACACATTGGGTGCGTGAGAACCAAAGATATTATTAGCGCCTATTAAATTTGTATTAAAGGCAATAGCAAAAGTATCAGATATATCTGGCTGCTTTAGCCTGAAACTTGGTTTCTCTTCGCCATCACCTCCTTGTATAAAGATTTGCGTCTCGCCTTGGTCTTCCCCATATATATCAGAAGTGTACCCCGAACCGCCATCATTAAGATCAAATGTTATAGAACCTAGTAAATCTACCGTGCCTGAAATCACAACCTTACCGAAAATACCAGAGTCATCTGATATAATATCAACTGTGTCTCCAGGCGTATATCCACCGCCTTGGGTTATTAGTTCTACATTAGAGATACCAGATTCAATAATAAATCCGCTCTCATCACCATTGGCTATAACTGTCTCTAAGTTTTGAAATTCACCCCTTACCTTAGAAACTATTATTTGAAGGACATCCCTATTCCTAACAACCCTACCGACTACATCTTCAACCAGAGCTTCAGCAGTAGAGTTTTGTCCAACAATGATCTTACCTATCAGACCAAAAGCGCTCTTATCATAATTTGTAACCAAATATTGATCAAGCCTCCAGTCCCCATCAGAAATCTTTAACATCTGATCGGAAGGGTAGTTTATTTCAATATCTTCGTTGTAAATGCTTCTGAATAGTAGTTTATATGAGGCAAGAGTACCCCTCGCTATATTAAAATACTTTACATATTTTGCCAAAAGGCGCTTATCAGATATAACATCATGAGGGACAGAAGGTAATAGCGTATTTTGAAAATAATCAATATATTCATCTAGAGTTGTGTCTATATTCTTATAATCTTGCACGCTCTGTATGGCATCTGTAAGTTTTCCGTTTTGCTCAAGATACTCGTAATAACCTTCAATAAAAGCAAGGAAATTTTGCCCATCCTCTTTGTAGAAATCAGGGAACTGATTCTTTACTAGGCTTGAAAGTTTATTTTTTAGCATTATGTTTGTTCACCAATAACATTGATAACAGCGTCTTTAGATTCTATAACTAGTATCTGCTCCCTTAGTGGGATGACGTCCATATTTTCCGTTGTTGCTTGAATTTTAAGTTCTATACCAGAAATCGCTGAAGGAGAGAAATTTTGAACCTCGATTACCCCACTAATATAGTCAACAGTTCCAGCTATGGGTATTATATTTATTTTTTCATTATCAAGCCCATATCTAAATATGCTAATATTGCCCAAGGAATCATCACCTATATATGCTTGGAATCCTAGATATGTAAAAGACGTTGACGATACACTACCAGTTCTAATCGCATTATTAAACTTTACTTGTACCAAAGAAGGTGCGTTTAAGTTTGGAGAAACTCTTCTCTGTATAACAATGCTAGCATCATTATTCAATATTGCACCGCTGGATGTATCGTCTAAAGACCTAACAAATCTGGAAAACCTAAACCTGTTACCAAACCGCTCAAGATTATCTTGAGCATATCTAGCGATAGAATTCCTAATATCTTCTTCAACTCCGCTCGAAGTCAACGATGACCGAGTCGTATCATAATATGTTGTAATTGACGGAATTATATATGTATATTCAGCATCGATAACCACAGGGTCAACTGCTAATGGAGTTCTATCTTTTATATTGAATGATATCTCTTTCTTTTTGTTTTCAGTAGCAAACTTCTCACCAAAAGGCTTCACAGCTATAAACACTTTACCATTAACAGCTGGCACAGCTTGTTCCCCGCCAAAGGCGATAACTGACTGTAGATCTGGGTTTTCGTTGAGGATAATTCTCTGGTAATCCTCAGCAATCACAGCTCTATTCTGCGTTTGGTAGTTTCTTGGGGCTGAAAACTTTATAGAATCAATTGTTTCTTGTGGGCGACCACCGCTTGCGGGTTTGGATACTGAGTTTATTTTAGAATTTGTAAATGTCGTGCCTATTTCTATATTATCAACGCTGAATGATGACGCACCATTTGTAGCATCAGCATTGTTTATTAAATACTCAACTTTAATTAAATTTCCTGGTTTTACCGACTTTCCTAGAGAACCAGAGCCAAATATGATTTCATACTTGCTATCGGCAGATTCTTCTATAAAGTAAATTGGAGAGGTTTTGAATATTTGTTTTATATCAGTAGCTTCTACGAATTCGGTGATTGTCGTATCAGATGAAGAATTCTGAACCTTTACAACTATACTTGATGTGTCTACATTTTCATTGGGTATAATATATTTTTTAGGTGTAGAATCAACTATCCAATTATATGTAAGAGGTTCTCCCTCTCGTATAGATAATGTTTTTTTAAAATTACCAGACGTATCGCGATCAATTCTATTTGCGGATGGAGTAACAAATGTATATGTAACATCATCAACAGTAGTCGTAAATTTAGAATTCTTCGGTAGTGTTACCTGAGGAATACCTGAATCGATACCTTCGATCTCTAATTCTATTTCCGCTGAAGCGCCGATAGAAGAGACAGGCGTATATCCAAGTTCCTTCGCCCTAGAAACAACTGAATCTCTTTGCTGCGCAGTATCCAAAAACATCTCATTAGCAACCATATTTAAATAGTATGCATTATAATGAGTATTGTAAGCAAGAACGTCTAATAGAGTTGACATAGCAGATCCATCAAAGTCATAATCTGAGAATTGATTCTGACTTCTTAGATACGTTTTTAAGTTTGTTCGTATGTCGCTAAAGTCTAGCTCTGTAACTTGTAAGTATGTATTTGCTGACATTTACCTAACTCTTTCTAGAATTACATCCAAAACCACTGGGGTTGGATCATTAATTATCATGAACGCTACAGAGATAACCAAAGCATGCATGTCTCGTTTTTCTTCAACCAAAACCTCAACAATATCAGCTCTTGGTTCGTGATTAGCTATCGTTTCGCGAATAGCACTTTCCATTTGCTGCTTTACAGCTGGAGAAAACAACTCAAATAAATAATATCGAATACCGCAACCAATATTTGGTTTGAATGGTCTTTCATAATAATCTGTAAGTATAAGAGATTTTACGGATTGCCTTACAGCATCACGATTTATCTTTCTGGTAACCTTTCCACTATTTGGGTGCGCAAAGAACCCCAAATCTATATCGCTATATATCTCTTTTCGTTTAATCTTTCCTACTAGATCAGACATCTATACCTACTTTGTATTTTTAGATTCTTGTATTTCTTTTCTTCTGTCTTTACAAAGTTTGCTTATCTCAGCTAGAGCCTTTCTTGCTCTTGTTCCAGCTGACTTATTTCCTTCTGCAAACTTTCCGTTTTCGTGAACATAAGTTTCAAATAAATTAATTAAACTATCGTGAGACATAAAATAATCCTTGACTTTTGCAATCAATCAGGTATAATAAATATTGTACCGCTTTAAGTAATACTAGTTTCTATTTATAACTGTTAGAATGATTGTATTGTTATAATATCAGAAGCAGTTACTCCATCAGTAAAATCCACACTAGTACCATTAGTTGCAGTGTAATCAACATTAGCAGACAACCTTACGCCATTCATAAAGACAACAGCCTTTCCTGGGGAATATCTTAAAATAGTTCCAAAGTTATCAGTACCAGAGAAAGCTGTTTGATTTGATGTACCAGTATAAACAAATTCACTATATCGACTACCTATACCCAAAGAACCAAAAGAAGGTAATCGTAACTTCTCAACTCCTTCATATGAGAATATAAGATCATTTCCTATTGATGCGTCTGCTCCTAAGAAATTTGCTGTGATGTCGATATTTCTCATAGCAACATTAACATCTCGAGTTTGCACATACATCACGAGGTTTCTAAATTGCTTATCGCCCTGAGAAGGAATAACAACACTATAGTTTTTTTCTACTGAACCGCTCACGGTTACAGAGTCAGTATTAATCGCTGGATTGACGTCTGGATGCGGATTCTTTTCAAATCTGAAATACACATCAGCTGAACCGCCTGATGGAACTGATGCAGTAAATGTAATAAAACTAGCATCAGCAAAACTACCAGTAAAGCTAACTGGATATATCTCAGCTTCTTCATTACCAAACCCTCCCCATACTTGTGCGCCTGTTGGCCAGCGATATACTAGATTACCATTAGAACCTGATACTATCGTTGCGCCACCAAATGACAGAGCCATGCTTGCTGTTTTCGTTTGTTGAGGAGATTCATCAGGAGGAGTCTTTTCTACTGTCCAACCAGCAATCTTAAGAAGACCTTCAATACCTTCTCCGCTAGTTGGATCGATCTCTACGCCACCAAGTTTAATGGTAAACGCTGATTCATCTAAAAATTGCTTTGCCATATAATACCTACTTCGGCTTACTTGTAGTTCCAGCACCAAGACCTGGAGTATCAGTATGAGTATGACCCTTACCAGATATTCCTGCCGAAACATGATCGACAGATGCTGTAGATTTTCCAGTAATATCTAAATCACCAGTTAAATTTATATTGCCTGTCCAGTTGGTTGTTGGGGTATCTACTGTCGTAGTACCCGCAACTGTAAGGTTGGTGTCACCGTCAACTGTGACATTTGTATTTCCATCTACAAATATTGTAACATTACCCTTAACGTGCAGGCTATCATTACTAGCAACTAGAGTATAATTATCTTTAACGACTTTTGTAACTTTGTCGCCGTCAGGGTACACCTCATACATTGTACCGCTTCTGTGGAACTCTTTGATCCTTTCCGCATCAGGCGTGTCGTCATATTCTTTATAATGACCCGACTCGGTTTCCATCACATGGTTCATCGGATATACAGCAGAGAATTTGCTTTGGGGGATGCTTATTTTATTACTCGCTGGAACGGAATCAGTATTCTGCCCTCTCGCCCTCTTATTTACATCCGACTCTCCAGTGTATTTGGGATAAACGCCATTGGGGTCGTTAAACCCAAGCGTAGTTTCTGCAGCCTCAGAAGGCGCACCCGCAAGAGTTCCCACAACCGCAGGCTCTTGAGCTCTATCTCCATCTAGAAAAAACCCAACAACCCAAGTACCCTCTACCATCCCTGTCGGAGACTTGCCGATACCACTTACTGAAGCAGAATCTATACCGCCCAGCGGTATTGCCCAAGGTAGGGTTTCTGTAGGTATCTTATCTTTACTGTCGGTGTGGTATCCATATGCGCGAACACGCACACGACCCAGTTCTGCTGGGTCATTGCGATCTTCAACTACACCGAAAAACCAAGTAAAGTTTCCCTTACCGACAAAATCTCTCATCTATTCATTCTCTGAATTTATTGTCTATCCAACATTTACCATAGTATAATATACCCAACCAAACTGTGAACATTATACCATCAAAATAAGATAAGTTATTCCACGCTTCTAATGGCGCTTCCATTTACTTTTTCTTAGCCTTTTTTCTTTTTTTCTTCGGCTTTTCTTCAACCAACTCTTCTTCATCATGAGTCGGTTCTTTTATCTCTTGAAGAAATTGTGGTTTTGTTTTTTCGTTTATTTCTGAGAGAAACTTCTTTTCTCTATCTGATCCAGGTATTGGCATACAAATCTCCTATTGTTTTGTAGCTGTATCTTTAACGCATTCCATTATGGTTGACATAGATTCTGACCCATCAAGGAACTTATTTCTTAGTTTTGTAATTAGGTACTTTCCGCTCAGGTATTTATCTTCGGCACCCACTTGGTCTTTTACGTTAGAAGATGATGGGATACTTAATTTTATCACGTCACCGACATCCAACTCGCTATCTCCAGGAACAACAACCTCAACCTGAGTATTGAAAATATGAGAGAAATATCCCTCGCTCTGCGCCAAATGTTCGCTAAATTTTTTAGTTGAAGCAATCTCAGACGAAAACAACGAATCATTATCATGACCGTGCCTTGATGTATTCATTCTGACTACAGGTTCTCCTATAGTTTGCCCGCCAGCGATTTTAAATTTTTGTAACTTTTTAAATTTAGAAATATAGTCATCATACTTATAAACAACTTCTCTCTTATTTTTCTTTAGCGTGTCGATGAATATATTTCTAGACTGATATAATCCTGACTCTAAATTTTCTAAAAAGTCTGATTGTTTTAAAACCTCAAATGATCTTATATTTGTGGCTTCTGTATATTCATCGTTCTTCTTATCTTTGAACATTCCTGAAAAGTTTGATGATATATATGAGTATGTTTCTTTTGATTCTTTTTGAACTAATCGCCCTAAGTTTTTAAAATTAAATCCCCTGCTATTTTCATAAAACATATAGTAAGGAATATGATCGTCTGAGTCGGACTCCTTACAAAGAAAATCTATAGTATCGTCTACTGATAAATTTGGTATTATGAACTTTTGCTTCCCATTAGTCTTATCAAAATCATTTTGTTTAGTTACTCTAAAATTAACAGCTTCTCTGACGGAAGAGTGGATCGACTTGGCGTTTGCGTTATATACAAATTCGCTAGTTATACTCTGTATCATGGATGAAATGTCATTACCCTCGACACCGCCATAAGATCTAGAGATTTTTTGACTGGATGCCATATAAGCCTCGACGCTAATTCCTGAAAAGAAATAAACTTCGCTATTTTCTTCGATCCGTTTCCTGTCAGACATTTCATATAAATTAAACACATGATTCTTATACGGCAAGCTTGCGTCGTTAGATCTATATGAAACAACTAGCATCTCTGCTCCAGAAAATCCGCCTTGGGTGACACCATCTTTAATTTCATTTATTGTGTTAAACAAACCAAGAGAATCATTTACCACTAAATCGCACTGGAGATAGTGCTCGAATAAACTTTGATAGACGCTGAACTCTACCGTTACAGACTGCAAGTCAATAACTTGACCAGTAGCTGTGATCAGCTTAAATGTTCGAACATCGACATCACCTGCGTGTTTGTAGCCTTTTATAGATTCTGACATTAAACGCCATTCCTCAGGATATCTTCAACCTCATCTCTAATTTGAGGCAAGTATCTCTTATCTAGCAAAGATATAGATCGCCTCGATTCATTCAACTCAACCTCGTAATCATATTTTGTAACAACAGATTTTTGATAATCTACATGTGTAGAGTTGTATGTAGATTGATCGACCACAACAACCCTCTCTTTTAGTATGGAATTGTCCGATAAAACTTCTCGTTTGGCTGGAACTTTATTACCTTGATTGAATTTAGATAAATAAATCCTATACTCATGGATTTGAGACTGAGCTTCTGATAAGGATCCATACTTTGAAATAATATGCGATTCAAAGTCAGTTGTGGATAGCGACCACTCAAAATGTACATCTTTAATATTTGAGAAATGCAAAACTAACCAAGCATAATTTGAATCTCCATAATATTTCTCAGCAATGGTATCTGGTCTATCGCCTTCTTGTATCTCATATTGGTAGTAGACATCAGTTCTATCCGATAAAGAACTTGGTATCTTGAACCTTCTCAATATATTTGTGACCGAAACGGTATTCCCACTTTTGCCTATATCATGGTCAATTGTTGGGAAATATGAAAAATAATTAGACATTATGTTTCACCCTGTTTTTTACTATTTACTGGTTCAGGCAACCCAGAATCTAAATCGCCACGTGTAATAATTTTCGTTTCTTGGAATGAGAGTTGAATCTCAACAGATACTGGAGCTCCAGTATCTTGGAAAAACAGCGGGATACCTTCTCCGTTGTAATTTATATTCATAGATTTCAGAACACAAGTTCCTATTTTGTATAGATTACCTGCGATTGCGTCAGCGAAAGATACTTCAAATTCGTCTGGGTATTTGAAAGCTAGAGAACCCGCAGCATATTCGGGGTGCATATGATATTTGTATGCGTTTATTATTTTTTGTATTGCTATTGACTCTTCAGCATTTCGTGCGATAAATTTATAGGTGAAGCTATGCTCTCGCATATCAACCCCCTTGAACAATACAGCCATATGCGGGTTAACAGCCAACCCCTCATCGAGCATGGTGCCTTGAATTACTGAAGCCCCAGTGAAAGCGCCACCCAAAGCTGCACCAGCACCACCGCCCAACTTCGCTGCTGCAGCTGTCGCTACTGCTGCAGCAATAGGAGCTCCTGCTTGGACTTGGGCGTCTGTATCTCCAGACTTAAATGCACCCACCGAGGAACTTATTCTTGAAGAAATTAAATCTGATATATCATTTCCGGCAGCACTCAGCTGACCGCCTGATATCCTACCAGCTGAAGCAGCACCGAGTGCGCCCAAATCAGAATTCTCATACTGAGCTCCATATGTGGTTTGTAGGTTGCTCGGTATTGGTAATACTATATTTCTAATAGTCAAATCTTCCGCAGCATCTTTTCTACTTTGACGTACACGATTCTTTACAGTAAAAATCATGTAATGCTCATCAGTTAGATCTGCAGGGAATTGAAGCGGTTCTTTCACCTTACTGTTATCATAAAGGTCAGCTAAAGGTGAATTTAATATGGTTCCAGTTTTTGTTTTCTCTAATAGTTCGTTAAAGTTGGCATTAATTGATACGCCATTACTTCCTGCCGAAATTGAAAAACTACCCCTGCCTGCTGCCCCAGCAAAGTCTTCTATATTTCCCTTTACCTCAGCGACCTGCGATTTTATTCCAGATGTTATTTGTTTCAGGTTTATTTTCATTGAACGAGCCTGTATATAAATATGCGTTGACGTATCTATTTATAATCAGATTATGGCTCAATTTTATAAAGGCAAATATCAATGTAAATTCCCTGAGAAGTACAAGGGAGATCCCTCGGATATTATTTATCGATCAAGCTGGGAATTAAATTGCATGTCATACTTTGACAAGAACCCAGACATAGTTTGGTGGGCTTCGGAGCCTTTCCCTATCGGATATCGATCACCAATCGATGGTAAGAAACACCGTTACTTTGTTGACTTTGTCATCAGAACTAAAAACAAAGAAACAATTATGATTGAGGTCAAACCGCACCACCAAACGCATGAACCCAAAGCACAGAAGCGGTTGACCAAAAGGTATCTAAATGAAGTAAAGACTTGGGGCGTGAACCAAGCCAAATGGGAAGCAGCAATAGATTATTGTAAAGATCGTGGTTGGAAGTTTCAGATTCTCACTGAAAAAGAGCTGTATAAAAAGAATAAATAGTACATAACAAGGAGCAATTGCTATCGCTACTATATTTGATGACCTACTCGCAGCTGGTGTTCGTAAAGGACAGATACCAAATCGCACTCAAGCTGCTAGAGATTGGTTTAGAAATAAAGCAAGACAGCAAAGAAGTGCTGCTGTGTATCCAGACAATATAATTAAATCTAGCGATAGCAGGAAGGCTCGTGTACTTATTGGTAGGATGTACCACTTTAAGTATGAGCCTAAAGGCGCAAAGGAACTGCCATATTATGACAGGTTTCCTTTAATATTCATGGTAAGCGTAGCTCCTGGTGGGTTTTATGGAATCAATTTACACTACCTTCCGCCCCAACTCAGAGCCAGATTGATGGACTCGCTATATGATATTACAAATAATACGAAATATGATGAGTCTACAAAGCTAAAAGTATCATATGATGTACTAAATAGTGCTAGCAAATACAGGTTTTTCAAACCAACCTTTAAGCATTATCTCAGTTCTCAGGTCAGATCGAAGTTTATTGAGATTAATTCTACGGAATGGGATACTGCGCTATTCCTCCCAACAGAAAGGTTCCAGAAAGCCAAGAAAACTAAAGTCTGGTCAGATAGTAGGAAAATGATTTAATGGGATTTAATGTCAACGATATGGTGTCGTCACTCAATAAGAGTGGGTTCGCAAAACCTTCTCACTTTGAAGTATTCATTCAAGGCGGTGGGGATATAGACACTGAGCGTGAACTATCATATAGAGCAGAATCTGTAGATATTCCAGGAAGAAGTATCGCTTCCGTTGAACATAAATTTCAAAATTATGGACCAGTGAATAAAGTTGCTTATGGGGCAATCTATGGTGACGTAACTGTTCAGTTCCTCGTCAGTCAAGATATGAGAGAAAAAGAATACTTTGAGATATGGCAAGAAAAAATGGTTGGGACTGGCGCATTTGCTGATGGGCAAGCGCAGTACAATACAAAATATTTTGATAATTATGCGGGAACTATAGAAATACGACAATATGGTTCACACGGAAACCTACATTCAATACACACATTGAACGAAGCATACCCTTTAATCGTAAACCCAATCACAATGAACTGGGCTGAAGACGGTGCTGTAAGAATGGGTGTTACGTTTGCTTATAGAAATTACAAGTGCATTTTCACAAAACAAGACCAACCAGAAAAGGGGTTTGGGTTTTCAGTCAGACTTGGGACTGGTGGTATTAGTGGAAGTTTGAGTTTGCCTAAACTCGGAAATATAGTTGGGTCGAGTGAAGTTGGCGGACAAATTAATGCAGCTGTAGGTAACATAAATAACAGAGTTGCCTCGATAAGAAGCTCATTACAATTTTAAATTATTTTATATAACTGGAGAATATCATGGCTTTACCATCATTATCTGCGCCCGAATTTATAACGACAGTGCCGTCGACGGGTGAAGAGATAAAATATAGACCATTTCTAGTCAAAGAAGAAAAGATACTTCTTATGGCTTTAGAAGGAAATGATCAAAACGAAATAACTAATGCTATAATGAAGATACTTAGCAATTGTGTTCTAAGTAATGTTGACATTAAAAAGCTAGCAACATTCGATATTGAATACTTATTTTTAAAGTTGCGTGGAAAATCTGTAGGGGAAGTGATAGAAATAAAGGTTGGTCATACAAACCCAGATAACTCTTGTAAGCATAGAACTGAATTAGAAATAAACATTGATGAGATTCAAGTTGTTGGTGATAAGCCGAACGATAAAATACAACTAGATGAATCTATCGGTGTTAAACTTAGATTTGCTGGAATGAATGATATATCTGATGTGGATACAGAATCTTCATCAGACTTATTTAAAATGATAGCAGGTTGTATTGAATATGTTTATGACCAAGAAAATGTTTATGGTGAATTTAGTCAGAAAGAAATGGAAACTTGGCTTGAACAATTAAGTTCCGAGCAATTCGCAAAAATAACAGCGTTCTTTAACGATAGCCCAAAGCTACAACATGTGGTAAAGTGGAAATGTCCTGAATGCGGTGAAGAAGATGAGATGACCTTGGAGGGTCTTGCTGCTTTTTTTATGTAAGCATGGTACATGACTCATTGGCGAATATGTACCAGCTGAACTTCGCTCTAATGCAACACCATAAGTACAGCTTAACTGAGCTGGACAATATGATTCCATTTGAGCGAGACATTTACGTTGCCCTTTTACAAAACTTTTTGAAAGAGCAAGAAGAAGAACAGAAAAATAGGAACTGATAATGACAGAAGAAACAGAGAATAATAAAGTATTTCACCCAGCCGACACGAACGGAGACGGTAATGTGAGCGATGCTGAAGAGCAGTTGTATTTGGAATTTAAAAGAAAAGAACTCGAAGACGCAGATGCTATGCGTGATGCCCAACGTAATATGACATGGTTTGCGCTTGGTGGGTTACTACTCTATCCGTTTGCTGTTGTTATTGCATCATTAATTGGATTAGATCAAGCCCAAGAAACTCTAGGCGATATGGCACCAACATACTTTGTGTCTGTTGCTGGTATCGTTGCTGCGTTCTTTGGGTTTCAAAACAAAAAGAAATAGGAATGAATAATGGCTGACCCGAAGTTACCTGAAGTTCTACAAGCTAATTTAGATACTAATGTGACAGTATCTCAGAACCAACAGAAATTACAGAATGCGATGGCGGTATTTGCTGCCAGTAACAAGACATTCTCTAAAACTTCTGTAGCACTAAACGACTTCGCCAAACAGCAAATTACCAAACTAAATCCATTTAAAAGTTTAAAAGATAAATTCGATAATTCGTTTGCTGGTCAAAAACTCAGGCAAAAGAAAGAAGAAGAAAACCTAGCGAAGGCTGCGGGAATAACACGTGATGAACTACTATTACTCAAAGCTAACAAGGAACTAAAAGAGGCGCAGACCGCTCAGGCTGATGCGTTAAAGAATTCCCTTGATGAATATGGACTAAACGTAAATACATTCTTCAATGATGCGGGTGAGCTTCAGACTAGAATGGCTGAACGTGACGAAAATGGCAGGTTCCAGTCAGCCCAAACCATTGTTAATGGTATCGTAGGCTCTATGGAAAGCGGTCAGATGCAAGAAATAGAAAACCGCAGAGAGCAAGCCAGACGTGATGAAGAACAGTCTGTATTATTAGAGTCATTAGCTGGAGGAATCAGCAAACTAGGAGACAACCTCCTCAAGGGATTGAAGGCTTTAGGCAAAGGCGGTGGTATGGGTCTTGGTATTTTTGCTGGTCTAGTTGCCACGCCATTAATAGTGCTTTCTAATTTCTTCGGTCAACTTAAAAAGGAATTTAGAGCTCTAAAGAACCTGACGAATACTAAAATACTTGCGCCAATCAAATCATTAGGAACGTGGTTAAAGGGTCTTGGCGGGCAATTCAAAACCCTTACATCAACAAAATATTTTACGCCATTTAAGAATTTCGGGAATTGGTTAAAGGGTCTTGGTGGGCAATTTAAGGGACTTTTCTCAAGTAAATTGGGCAACTCATTAGACCCAATTAAAAACCTTGGAACCTCTTTAAAGACAGCAGGGAATCAGTTGAAGGCATCTACTGCTAAAAATATTATTGATCCCCTTAAATCCCTTGGGTCTTCTTTGAAGAATGCTGGTAGCCAATTCAAAGCAGCTAGTAAAGCTAATGTCATAAATCCAGCCACCAATGCAATCACTGGTATTCGGAGTTACTTCTCAGGTCTAGGTGCCAATGTAAAAACGGCATTTAGTCAAGGTGGAAAATTTGGTATTGTTTCAGACATAGGGAAATCTATAAAGGGAATGTTTGGTTCGGGCGGCAAGTTCGCTAGCATAAGCAATGCATTCAAAGCTGGGTTCCAACCTATATCTAAATTCGCAGCAGGTGCTGGTAAACTTCTTGGTAAACTATTCCTACCAGTGACAGTCATCATGGGAATCATTGATGCAGTCAAAGGATTTATGGAAGGGTTTTCTGAAGAAGGAATTGTTGGGGGATTGGTTGGCGCATTCGAAGGGGTTATCACTGGACTAGTTGCTGTTCCTCTCGATCTACTTAAAAATTTGGTTTCGTGGATTGCTGGAAAGCTAGGGTTTGAAGGTTTATCGGAGAAACTTGACAGCTTCTCGTTCGCTGAAATGTTTGCTAAATTCTTCGACTTTATCCAGAATATAAGACTGTCAATCAGCGACTGGATTGAAGATAAACTATTGAGTTTGAGGGGTTTGATCCCATCATTTCTTGGCGGTCTGAGTGATGAAGAACTTGCTGGGAAAAGAGCTAATCTAGAAGCCGAGCGTGCGGCACGTGATGACATCATAAAAGAAAACAGGCTGAAGAAAACCGCTAAGAACAAAGGCATTCCAGTTGACGAATTGAAAATGAATATGCTTGCCGATGAGACAAATAATAGGCAAGCAGCTGACCTTGCTAGGGAAAAATTAAGCGGTAATCCTGCTGGGGCAGGGGGAAATAAAGGGGCAGAGGTCAACGCTCAGTCTGCTCAGGCTGCTTCTGCAGCTGGGAACGTAGTAGTTACAACTATCGCACCCACTAATGTTAATGCTCCAACTTCAACTAGCGTTAGTAACCAAACAAATGTAACTCCAACCGCATCTAGAAGTAGGAATAGATCTAGACGTGGTAGACAATACGCTCCTGCATAAAAAAGGGCAGCCGAAGCTGCCCCAAACCTACCAAGAATGAATTAATCTTCTTCGGCTAGTTTCTCAAAGAACGATAGACTATCATCTTCCTCATCCTGCGCAGGAGCTGCAGCTACTGGAGCTGGTTTAGCTGCTGCCACTGGAGTTGACTTTTCAAATGGAATCTCATCATCCGTAGCTTCCATAGCTGAAGCAGTTGTCGGAGCGGTGCTACCAATGCCCAGAACACGGTTCAACTTAGTCTCAAGTTCCGCATAAGATTTAAAGTTCTTACGCTCAAGGAATGCAGCTAGTGAATACAAACC
>Ga0181377_1000104_pt1 | contig 33332 bp, 48 predicted proteins | sample LowvirmetaG_9_FD_130160 | JGI IMG/M metagenome (GOLD analysis project Ga0181377, IMG submission 130160) | Marine viral communities from the Subarctic Pacific Ocean - Lowphox_13 viral metaG | ecosystem: Environmental > Aquatic > Marine > Oceanic | place: Subarctic Pacific Ocean | collected...
GATAAACCTCATCATTTATTAGGATGTGGGGTACCTCAAGAGTTTATGCTTTATAGAGAGGCAAATTATGATTGGTTATATTCTCTAGATACTTCTAATCCTGTAGTTCATGGGATTAAAGGTATAACTTACAGTGATCAAGGATTATGGGATAAAGAATCTCAAAAGTTATTTGAAATGATAAATCAAGAGGTTAACGATATTCAAATAAGTACAATTAAGAATAATATACAAAAATTTAGATGGTTTACTAATGGACAGACCGTGGATAGCATTTTTTAGTCAAACTGGAGGAGAAATAGCAGATATTGCTAATAGTATAGGTAGATGGCCTGATGTTATAATTACTAACGAAAGACCAGAACATCTTAGAACTATAGATGAAAGAATTGAAAAACAAGGTTACTTTACTTGGGCTAACAAACCTAGTGAAGAAGACTATATTAGTCAGTTTGAAAAATATTCTAACCCTTTAGTAACTTTACATGGTTGGTTAAGAATAGTTCCTCCTTATGTATGTGAAAGAACAGAGATATATAATGGTCACCCTGGATTAATTACTGAATATCCAGAATTAAAAGGTAAAGATCCTCAAGAAAAAGCTTTTAACTTAAAACATGAGCTGATAGGTTGTGTTTTACATAGAGTTACTGCAGGAGTAGATGAAGGAAGAATTATAGCAGAAGAACGTACAAATGCATGGCAGTTGGAGCTTGATGATATTTTTCGTATATTAAAAGATAGAAGTCTATATCTATGGACTGATTTCTTAAAAAAGGTTTTATGATAAAAAGAATAGCGTTAGTTGGAGCAAGTAGTACAGGTAAGACTACTGTTTATGAATTATTAAAGAATAAGTTACCTAAATATGAGTTCGTAAATGAATCTACTAGAACTGTAGGAAGTTACGGATTTCCTATTAATGAAAAAGGAACAGATGCTACTCAGTTAGCTATCAGTAGCTTTCATTTAGAAGCTTTACTTCAACCTTATAATTTAGTATTAGATAGATGTTATATGGATGTTGTAGTTTATTCTAGATTTATGGATAAGATAAAACCTATGACTTATTCTTATATTGAAGATACTTGGAATAGAATAAAAAATGAATATACTCATTATATCTATTTTCCTATTGAGTTTGATTCTGTAGATGATGGAGTAAGAAGTGTAGATGAAGAATGGAGAACTAAAATAGATAGTGAATTTAAAGCAGTATTAGAAGGTGTACGTCAGCCTTATTTGACGATAACTGGTTCCCCTATGCAAAGGGTTGAGCAAATATTAAATTTTATAAATGTTTAGATACGGAGCAAAATTATTAAGAGTAGTCGATGGTGACACAGCAGATGTTATGATCGATTTAGGATTTAGTACCTGGGTAAAAGCTAGGTTAAGATTTAAAGGTGTTGACACCTGGGAGAAGAGAACAAGAAACCTAGAGGAAAAAGCTAAAGGTCTTCTTGCTTCTGAATTTACGAAAAAATATTTAGAGATGAATGACGGTAAGTTTGAAATACAATCTTACGGTAAAGGTAAGTATGGTAGAGTACTTGCAGAAATATTTATCGATGGAGAAGAAAAATCTCTCAATGATTTATTAATAGAAAACGGTCACGCTTATGTGTATGAGGGTGGTAAAAAACAATTATTTAAAGGTTAATATGGCAGAAGTTAAAAATTATCAAGAAGTTGTAGACATAGCGTCTAAACATTTAGGAACTGTAGGAGGTGCTGGGTATAAAGATACTTATGCTCCTGAACTACTAGTACAAATTCCAAGATACTTAAACAGAGAAGGTTATGGGTTAACATCTGATAGCTTTGTAGGAGTAGATACATGGAATTGTTACGAAGTATCAGCAATTACTACTAAAGGTCAACCAGTAGCAGGAATGCTAAAAATCGTTTGCCCTAGTAATAGTGAATTTCACGTAGAATCTAAGTCAATTAAGTTATATTTGAATTCATTTAATATGACTAGAATAGGAGATAATGCAGCTGATTGTATTAGTGGTATTGAAGCAAGAGTTAAGAGAGATCTAGACGAATTATTAGAGACTACAACAACTGTTACTTTCTATGCTTCAGATCTAGAAACTGAACCTTTATCTTTTCAAGAGTATACAGATTTAGGAGAAATAGCTAACTTAGATGCTATAGACTTCACAGCTTTCCAATCAGATGAAAGTCAGCTTGATATTGAAGAGCATAGCGACACTACTACTGTTAGATTTAGTTCTAACTTATTAAGATCGAATTGTAGAGTGACTAATCAACCAGATTGGGGTGATGTATTTATTAAAATTATAGGTAAAAACGTACCAACAGCAGAATCAATAGCTAAATATATTGTTAGTCATAGAACAGTTAGTCATTTTCACGAGGAAATATGTGAAATGGTATTTAAGCATTTATCTGATGCTTGTAAACCAGAACAATTAATGGTTGCTTGTTTATATACTCGTAGAGGAGGATTAGATATTAATCCTATTAGAGCTACTCATCAATCATTAATTCCAGAATTTTTTACTAACCCAGAATATACTATTAGGAAGACTTTAAGACAGTAATGGAGACTTGCATCATCAGTGGCCCGCTAGGATGTGAACTTTCGTTAAATCATGAAGGAAGACATAATGGAGGAGGTCCTTTTTTTATAGAAAAGTTTTTAAGTAAGCCAGGCGTACTTGATAAATTCAATGCTACTACATCCGTAATGGAAATGTGTAGCGGTCCTGGTTTTATGGGCTACTATCTTGCTTACAAATTAAATCTTAAGAATGCATATTTTTTAGATATTAATCCTGAAGTATCCGATTCATATAAAGTAAATAAAAAAAGAGTTGATTTTAAAGTTAGTTTTAAAGAATCAGACGGCTTTAAAGCTTATAAAGGACCTAAGGTTAATTTAATAGTTTTAAATCCTCCACATGTAGTCGAAGAGAAACAATTCCAAAATATATCTAATACAGTACCAGCTTGGTTTCCTACAGATACACCAGAACAAGAGAGACAGTCTAGATTAATTTTACTAGATGAAGATTTTAAATTTCATACTCACTTTTGTAACGAGGCTTATGATAGATTAACTAAAAATGGTCAAATAGCTTTCTTAGAAAATGAAAAGTTTATACCTCATAAAAGACTAGAAGAACATTTAGGAGATAGATTCAGTTACGAGTTTATACAGTTTCAAGATACACTCGATGAAGGGTACTATTTATTAATAGCTACTAAAAAGTAATTATGCCAGAAATAGAAATAGAGGAAGAAAAAGTACTCATAGCAAATAGAATGCCTCCTGGAGATAACTGGGAATTAGTCATTGATCAAGGAACAACTATAGAGGGTCTCGTAATGGCTCTTACAATGTATATGCGAAAGACTAAATTTAAAGGTTCTTATCAATTAGATCCTTTAGATGGTAAACTTTATGCTATTGAAAAACAAGAGATAGAAGTAGTTGAACCAGAACCAATGAAATTCGATCTTTATGGAGAGTACTAATGGACAAAACACTTGCCAAAATTTCACATAAGTACGAGTTCTTAAAATTAGAACTTGAAGAAAATCAAGAACAGTTAGACGGGTATCTTGATAAGTGGAATAGTATTATTGGTAAGTATTTAATGGACAAACAAAAGGTTATGTGGATTGATGAAGAAACTGGAGAAGTTCGAGATGATAAACCACCAAAAGAATTACAACCAGAAGCTGATCCTAGATTAAGAAAATTATACAAGAGACTTAGTAAATATGCTCATCCTGATAAAGGAGGTAATGTAGATGATTTTAATGAACTTAAAAAAGCATATGAAGAAAGAGATATTATTGAAATCATAAAATTTGCAGTTAAGTATAATGTTAAAATAAAATTAGTAGAATCAGATTCTGAACTAATTGAGAATAAAATATCTTCTATATCTAATAAAATAAACACCATTCATCAGAGCTTAGTCTGGACTTATTTTAATGGTGATATTCCTACAAAACAAGCAGTTATTGCTGAACTAGAAAAAGTTCACGACATAAAATTATCAGAAAAAGATATTGAAACTTTCTTGGAATTCTGATATATTATTCGTATATTGTATATTATTAAACGGTTATGCTAACAGAAGAGTACCTTCATCAAATTAGAGAAGAACAAGATCAAGATAAAAGACTTGCGATTAAACATGAACGTAATACTACGCCAATAGTATTTAGACAATTGTCTCCTAAATTATTAGCAATGTATGATGATAAAGCTTTAGATCTTTATAGAGAGATTGAGAAAGCTATTAATGGAGCACCTTGTGTTTATATGTTTAAATATAGTAAAGGACATTATTTAACAGGAGGCCAAATTACTTTACAAGAAGCTGTTAATCGTAAATCATCTACTCCTAGATTAAATAGTAATAGAGAAAATGCAACAGCAATTTATATAGGATCTTCTTTAAATATGGCTGATAGAGCTATAAGACATATAAGAGAAAATGGTATTAAAAAAGGTAGAGGAGCTAACAAAGTCTTATCATTAGGAGCACTACATAAAGGTACTTGTTTAAGAATGAATAAATGGTTAGACGGTTTGGTAGATTTAATAATATTACCAATGCCTGGAACTGGAAAATACGGTATAAATTTTATAGAAGAAATATATAAAGTAAAATACGGTACACTATTTGGTAGAAAAGAAAATTAATCTTATATTATAATATATGCAGTTAGAAAAAAAGTATTACACAGTCCAGGATAAAGCGGACTTAAAATTATTACATCAACATATTGTAGAATCAGATATACTTGCAGTCGATACAGAGACTACCGGTCTTAATCCTAGGAAGGATAAGATAGTAGGTTGGTCTGTTTCTGGTGATGAAGGTATAGGATTTTATCTTCCTACGTTAGTATGGAACTTTGAAAAAGGTGAATTAGAGCTACAGACTATTGACGGTACTTCTACTGAGACTATTTCCAGAAACTTACTTAAGTTACTTAAAGGTAAAAAGTTAGTATTTCACAATGCATCGTTTGATGTTCAGTTTATTAAAAATTATTTAGGAGTTGATTTATTACCTGATGTATGGGTTGATACTGGTTTGTTAGTACATACTGTATTTGAAGAAGGAGCTTTTGGTTATGGTAATCCTTTTGGATTAAAGTCTATTGCTAAAATGAATCAGAAAGAGTTAGGGTTGGATATAGATAAAGCAGCTAACGAAGAGCAAGTAGAACTAAAAGAGAGTATTAAAAGCAATGGAGGTTCTGTTACTAAAGAACTTTACGAAATTTATAAAGCTGATTTAAGTATACTATCTAAGTATGCATCTGCCGATACCGATTTAACTTTACGTATCTGCAATATGTATCTTAAAAAACTTGAAGATGAAGGATTAACTAAATTCTTCTTTGAAGATGAGGTAATGCCAATCTATAGAGAAGTAACTGTTCCTATGGAAGCATATGGAGTAGATTTAGATAATGATCTTATTGAAAAGATTCATAGTGAGATTACGAAAGATCAGAAAGAGAATAAAGATATTGTTATGAAATCTTTACTTGACCTTAGAGAGGTACAAGAGTGGGTAGTTCATACTGCAACTGATGCGTATCCTCCTAATCATAAAGGTACTTGGGCTCAAAGATTAATTAGTAGGTATTCATTACCGTTACCTAAATCTGAGAAGACTGGTAAATACTCTATTACTCAGAAGAATCTAGAAGAGTTAGAAGATTCTAAAATTAAAGAGTTCTTACTTACTGGTAACTTAGATTTGATTGAACTTAAAGAGCAAGCTCGTATATCGATGGACTTGTGGAGAGAATCAAACGATGGAGATTATATTAATATTCAATCTAAGAAGCACTTAGGTGAAATTGTATTTAAATATTTAAAAGAGAAGCCTAAAACTTCTGGTGCTAATACTAAATCCGGTAGAGATAAATTTGATATGTCTATGGTTGAGGAATTAGCAAAGAAGTATCCCTGGGCTGAAAATTTACGTATCTATAATAAGTTACTAAAGATTAAATCTACTTACGTAGACAGGTTCAGAGACCGTCAGGAAGACGGTAAGTACTTCTTTTACTTTAAGCAAAATGGTACTGTATCTGGTAGATATGGATCTGATGCTCAACAGCTACCAAAGCCTTTAGAAGAAGGAGAAGATGCTCCTATTATTATGAAATATGTTAATATAGTTAGAGCATTCTTAACTGCTGGTGAAGGTAGAAAAGTTATTGACTGTGATTACGAATCTCTTGAACCTCACTGTTTTGCCTCTGTATCAGGAGATAAAAAACTACAAGAGATATTTGCTAATAACTGGGACTTCTATTCTTACGTCGCTATACAAACCGAAAAACTTGAAGGAGTATCTGCTGATAAAAAAGCTGATAACTATCTTAAGAAGTTAGATCCTGTAAAGAGAAATAAAGCTAAAGCTTATTCGTTAGGAGTTGCATACGGTATGGAAGCATTTGCTTTGAAAATGACTTTAGGAGTAGAGCAGAATGTAGCTGAAGAGTTAATCAAAGGTTATCTAGATGGATTTCCAGGATTAGCTAAATGGAGAGAAAACTCTAGATTGCAAGTTGAAACTCACGGTAGAATTACTAACTATCTTGGTAGAATACGTCACTTACCTAAGGTGCAAAGAATTCAAGAAGAGCACGGTACTTATATAGATAAGAAGTCTGGTGATGTTAAATGTAATATACTTAATTGGAGATATAGACAAGATTGGCAAGATACTACTCTAACTGAAAAGTGGAGAGAAGAGACATGGAATAAAATATCTGATGGAGATACTTGGGACTTGGAGTCGTTTCATGAAATTATAGGAGCTCCTAAAGTAAAAGAATCTATGGCTCCTCAAGAGATTAATCAAATGTATACTGATGCTTTTACTCGTTATGTTAGAGATAAAGCTAAAGCAGAGGCTTTACAGACTTATAGAGATTATAGAAACGGTAGAAATAACTGTTTAAACTTTCAATTACAGTCTTTAGCTGCAGCGGTAGTAAACAGAGCTGCATTACAGATTAATAGGAAAGCTAAAGAGTTGGGTATAGATGCTATATGCCAGGCACAGGTACATGACCAGTTGATTGTTAACGTTGATGAGAAAGATGCAGAGATGTTTGCTCCTCACGTACAAGAGATCATGGAAACTACCACTATTCTTCCAGGTGTAACTTTGAAAGCTCCACCAGAGATATCATATAACTGGAGAGACGGTCACTAAATCCTAGGTTCGAATCCTAGCCAGTTCACTATTTATATCTATAAAGTTATTACTAGACTATATGCAAAAAGATAAACGTTGTGTCCTTGCCTACACTTCAATGTACATAGAGCCAGATGGTAAAATCAGACCATGTTGTATTTCTGGAGATTTCGAAGATGAATTAAATTTCAACGATTACGATACTATTCCGGAAATATATAACTCACCACAAATGAGGTCTTTACGTAAAAGTATGGAAGATGGTGATCCGTTATCCGTATGTGACATCTGCTTCAAAGGTAATAATACCTTAATGCCTTACTGGAATGATAACTGGAAACATAAATTAGACGATCCTAACCTTAGTGACGAAAATCAAAATGTAAAATCTTTAGATTACTTAGATGCAAGATTTTCTAATATATGTAATTTTAAATGTAGAATGTGTGGACCAGGTCTCTCAAGTTCTTGGGAAGATGATTTTATAGCCATCAAAGGAGAAAGAGGTAAACAACATATCGATGAAATGACAATGATTCATGCCGATCCAGTTAGTAAATTTACAGCTGAAGATTTACAGAAGATTGAACATATGAATGTTGGAGGAGGAGAACCATGGATTACAGCTGACTTTTGGAAACTAATAGACAGTTTTACAGATGAGCAAAAATCTGAAATAACTATGTATGTAAATACTAACGGTTCTGTAGTAAAGTACAAGGGTGAGAATATAATGGATAAACTAGCTAAGTTTAAGCAAGTTGTTATTGGAGTTTCTTGTGATGGTTTTGGTAAAATAGTTGAGTATCAAAGAACAGGTTTTAAACAGAAAAGATTTGATAAGAATTTTAGTTATATGGTTGATTACTGTAAAGATAAAGATAATCTTATTTTAACATTAGAGTATACCATAACTAATATGAATGCTTTCCATTTACAAGATTTTATATTCTATATAAAAGATAAATGGCCTGAAATAGGATACGACGGTATACATGCTCATTGGGCTACTACTCCAAAATTTTATGCACCTGCATTAGCTCCACCTCCATTAAAAAATGACATAATTAACTACTTTAAAAAAATTAAAACTAATCCAAGAAAAGACGGAGTTAAGTACCATGTAGGAAAAATAAATGAAGAAATATCTCAGTATTCATCAAATATAGATCATTCTATTGATGCATTTTTAAATCATATGCATAATGCCGATATAGAGGCCATTAAAAAATTAGGTCCTAATGTTGATGATATAGACCCAAAACATTTTCACGATATATTAGATCAAAGAAGAGAAGAAGACTGGAGAGATGTAGTGCCGCATATGGCACCAATTATTAATAAGTATCTACAGTTAATATAATGGAATATAGTAAACTTCTACAATCTCCAACGTTCTGTACTGCTCCTTGGATGGAAGCTCATGTTGCTGTAGATGGAAAAATTCTTCCTTGCTGTATATACAATGAGCGAACACCTTTCGGAAACATTAAAGAAATATCATTAGAAGAAGCATTTAATTCTGAACAAGCTATAAAAGCAAGAAAAGACTTAGTTAATGGAGTCAAACATGACGGTTGTTTTAGATGCTGGAGAGAAGAAGAATTAGATACTGATTCATATAGAAAAGTTCATAATAGAGAATTTGGAGAAATATCAGAAGTTTCATTTAATGGAATGGATGAAAATTATAAACTGCCTGTACTTACTTTAAAGAGGTTAGATTTACGATTCGATAATAAATGTAATTTAAAATGTAGAATTTGCTCAACTCATTACTCAACAGCATGGATTCCTGATGATAAAAGATTGAGAGCTGAGTACGATATAACAGGTCTGGAACTTCATGCTGAACCTAATCATGAGTTTAGTGTTTCTATAGATGAAGAAAATTATCAAAAACTACTTTTAACTTTAAACACCGTTAACAATTTATTTTTTGCAGGAGGAGAACCTTTAATTCAAGATAAGCATTACGAGATATTACAATATTGTATCGATAAGGATTTAGCTAAAGATATAGATCTAGTATACAATACTAATTTCTCTAAACTTAAATATAAAAAATGGAACGTATTAGAGTTATGGAAACACTTTAATAGAGTAGCATGTGGAACTAGTTTAGATGATTTTAAAGAAAGAGGAGAATATCAAAGGACAAACATAAAATGGGATGATGTTATAGCTAATAGAAAAAAAATTATGGATTACCCTAACATAACTTTCACATTATCTCCTACTGTGAATATATACAACGTATTCAGTATTCCAGATTTTGCTCATGAATGGATTGAATTAGGATATCTCAAACCAGATGATATGAATGGATTACATGCTAATCTGTTATTTTTCCCACAAATGTTAAATATTTGTAACTTACCTGAAGAATATAAAGATAGAGTGAGAGCGAAATATAGTATTTTTATAAATGTTCATTTTAATAAAAAATATTACATACCTATTTTTAAAGAACTTAAAAAAATACTTAATGCATTAGATCAACCAAGAAATATGGAAGAAGGACTTTGGAAAAAGAACTTTGAAAAATACAATAAAGCTCTAGATAGGTTAAGAAAAGAGAAATTTATGGATGTTTTTCCTGAATATAGAGATCTTTTTAATATGAAAGATACTAAACCTATGATATAAAGTTGGTCGTTTTAGTTTTTTTTCTTATATTTATATTATATAAAGGTCGACTCGAGAGCGATTTTTTATTTTATTTTAACCCGAGTAGCTTAGGCACTCACAAACACAAATGATATGAGTACATTAAGAAATGTAATATATGAGCGTAATCCGTTCGACATCTTAGTCAGGAATTTTTTCCAAGACGCAGGGGCATACAGACCTCTAACAGAATCCAAATTACCACACCCAGTAGATATTTACGAAAGAGATCAAGGTCTAGGACTAGACATAGCTTGTACCGGAATCTCAAAAGAGGATATTGAAATTCTTATTGAGGGTAATATAATCAGAGTAAATTACAACAAACCAATAGAGGAAGATTTAGGTGAATATATCCATAGAGGTATTGCCAAAAGATCATTCAACTTAGGTTGGAAAATAGATAGTAAGTTTAACTTAAGTAAAGCAACAGCTGAGTTTAAGAATGGTTTACTACAAGTTATAATTCCTTTTGCTAAAGGATCAGAGCCAAAAACTCTGAAAATTAGTTAAATTTAAGTTTTTTAGTTTTTTTTTCGCTCTCGATGTTGGTCCTTTAATTAAATTTTCTTATATTAATTAATATTAAAGTTATAAAATATTTTATGGATAAAAAGTTATACCCTAAAAATGATCGAATACTGTTAAAACCTATAGATGAAGGTGAACAGACTTACGGTTCGATTGTAATCCCTGATATGGGGAAGGAAAAGCCTGAAATGGGCGAAGTTATTGCAGTTGGTCCCGGTAGGCTATCTGAATATGGAAAGAATATTCCCGTTAGAACTTGTAGAGAAGGAGATATAATTCTTGTACCTAAAATTGGTACTTTAAGAATTGACTTCGAAGGTCAAGAGTATTATATTGCTCAAGATAAAGAAGTACTAGCAGTAATCAAAGAAGTTGAACCAGAAGTTAAAAGCACCGTAGACCCAGAATACTATGACTAAAAAAATCACATTTTCAAACGATGCAAGAGAAAGACTTGCAACAGGAGTCGATAAACTAGCAGATGCGGTAACGGCGACATTAGGACCTTCCGGAAGGAATGTTATTATAGAACAAGATATGGGTAACCCTACTTCTACTAAAGATGGAGTTACTGTAGCAAAATCAATTACTTTAAAAAATAAAGTAGAAAACTTAGGAGCTCAAATTGTAAAGCAAGCTTCTATAAAGACTGCTGACTTAGCTGGTGACGGTACTACTACCTCTACCTTATTAGCTCAGTCTATTTTATCTGAGGGATTAGATAGATTAAAAGCAGGTTCAAATGCAGTAGATGTCAAAAGAGGTATTGATAATGCTGTAAAAGAAATTGTAGATATTCTACAAGATAATTATTCAAAAGAAATTACGGACGAGGAACAGTTGAAACAGGTAGCCACCATTTCAGCTAATAATGACAAAGAAGTTGGTGAATTAATTTCCACTGCCATGGATAAAGTTGGTCAGGATGGAGTCGTAACAATCGAAGAATCCAAAACAGGAGAAACATATCTCGAAACAGTCGAAGGTATGCAATTCAATCGCGGTTATAAGTCTCCTTACTTCGTTACAGACAATAGTACCATGACAGCTGTTCTCTCGAATCCGTTGATTCTTATAGTTGATAAAGGTTTAACTAATATTAAAGAGTTACTTCCTATCTTAGAAGGTGCATCTCAACAAAATAAGTCCTTATTAGTAATTGCAGACGATATTGGAGGAGAGGCGTTATCTACTATGGTAGTTAATAAGATGAGAGGTATTTTACCTATCGTTGCAGTAAAAGCACCTGAATTTGGTGATAGGAAGAAAGCAATGTTAGAAGACATCGCTATCCTTACTGGAGGTCAAGTAGTATCTCCTGATAAGGGAATGAGGTTAGAAAAGTTCGATAGCGCATGGTTAGGTTCTTCCGGAAAGGTAACAGTTACAAAAGACACCTGTACCATTATCGATGCGAAAGGAGAAGAGTCGGTCATCACAACTCGTATTGATGATATTAAGACTCAAATCGACGAGAGTAATTCTCCGTATGAAAAAGAGAAACTTCAAGATAGGCTAGCTAAATTTATGGGTGGTGTTGCTTTAGTACATGTAGGAGGGCACACTGAAGTGGAGATGAAAGAAAGAAAAGATAGAGTTGATGATGCACTACACGCCACCAAAGCTGCCTTGGAAGAAGGTATTTTACCCGGAGGAGGAGTCTCCTTACTAAACTCAGCAATGAAATTAGTTGATAGCATAGAAGGTAAAAGTTCTGATGAAGCTATTGGTTATGATATTGTAATTAATGCATGTGAGAGACCTTTCTATAAGATCTTAGAAAATGCAGGTTACAGTAACGATCATATCGGAGATATAGAATTACAAATTAAACAATCAGGTGATGATTGGATGGGATATAATCCTAGAACAGACAAAGTAGTAAATATGTTTGGAGAAGGAATTATTGACCCTACTAAAGTTACTAGATTAGCTCTAGAGAATGCTGCATCCGTAGCAGGAACATTATTAATTACTGAAGCAGTAGTTAGTAAAGGAAAAGAGGAAAAAGAAAAAGCAGGAGGACCTGATCCTTCACAAATGCTTTTAGGTTAATTAACACTAAATTTTAAAAATGAAAGACGAATTATTTGAACAAATCGCAGAACAGTTTAATATCCTAGCAGAAAATAATGCAGGATCAACTAAGGCTTCTCAAGCAAGAGCTAGAAAAGCAGCAGGAGAAATTAAGAAATTAATTACCCCTTATAAGAAAGCCAATATGGAGGCTACAAAATCCTAGAGAAGCAATTCTCATATAAAAGGTTAGGGGTTCGATTCCCCTTTCCTTATCTACGTTAATTAAATACGTAATTATGAATAAATCAATTTTTATTTTATTGTTTGCACTTGCTGGTGTAAGTGTAAGCTGTGAGAAATCAGACTGGTTCTCACCTGAAGATGTTCAAGAAATTAGAAGTGGTTATCAAGCTCAAATTAATGAGCTTACTATTTCTAAAAATGAGTTAACTACTCAAACAACATCTTTAACAACGCAGATTGACGATTTAAATGCTACGATTACTGCATTGGGAGTAACTTCTGATGATCAAGTAGCCGAAATCGCCACTCTAACTACATCTGTAACAACTCTGACAGATCAGATTGCTACATTAGATGCAGAGATAGTGACTCTTAACGCTACAATTACAGCGAATGGGAGTTCCACTACTGACTTGAATGCACAAATTACTACATTAACTTCACAAGTAGCTAGCCTTACGGCAGATGCAGTTACTTTACAGACATCAATAGATGCAGCAGAAGCTGATGTATTAGTTTTACAGCAATTCAAAGATTTAAGACATAAAGTCGATGCAATGGTTGCAGCTACTATCTCAGATACAAATCTGAATAAAGCTATAGACTCTGTATCGATTGGATTAACTTCAACAAGTATAACTCCAGCAACTCTTAAAGGATTAATTACAGCAGAATCTAATTGGGTTTTTAATAACGCAGTTAAATCTGGTACTGTATCAATGACTACAGCAGCAAGTTCATTTTATGATACTTCAACTGATACTAACGTTGTAAACTTTAGAACATTAGTAACAGAAATGACAGCAGCATGGGATGCAGCTAAAGAGTCAAAATTCATTTTATGGTGGATCGAATTCATTAAAGAGCTCGAGAACTTATAAAAGCATGGCGAGGGGGTGAGGGGGCGTTTCTCTCTCTCCTCCGAAGGAGCCACGCGCGAATTTATTAAGCCCTTCCCCTTTCCGGAAGGGTTTTTTATTGGGTAATAGTTGCATATTCGAGATATTATTCATATATTGTGGTAAATTAGTTAAGGTAAGAAAGTCGGTAAGGAGTAGTCCGGCGTCAAGTACCCCAAGAGCGTAAAAGAAATTTCCGGTAATCTTAAATGCATCCGGTTGCAGTACACTTCTTAACAATATAAGCCCGGCAGACGTGCCGGGTTTTTTTATTGCTTTATATTTCGTATATTAAGAGAATATTACGGCAATATTAAGAGAAGTTTAAGAAATATTAGCTATTTATTAATATAAATCCCTTATAATATGAGACTATTAAGCAAAATTAGGTTAATCCTAGCATTTGCATTACTCATTCTAGGAATGATTACATTACATGCTAAGGATAATGAAGAAACTGCCAAGTATATGATTTACATAGATATACGTGCAGAACTCGATGCCGGAGAATTAACTCTGGAAGAGGCCCAAAAGAAATGGCAAACAGCAATCAAAAAACTAAAGAAAGAAGAGGGTAAATAACCCTCTTTTTTTTTGCCTTCTAAATATTAAATTCTTATATTTATAATAATGAAGAAAATAAGAGAGTTTTTAAACAAGTGGTTAGGCTGGATAGTTATAGTTCCTACGATTTATTTAATTATTGCTGGAGAATCAGAAATGTGGCTGGTTCTGCTGCTTTGTCTATTAAAGATGCCTCCTTTTGATTGGGTAGGTAGATATGAAGCATGGTTAGGTAAGAAAATGAAAATCGAACAAAGAAGTGAAAAGATATCTAAATGGAGATCAAAGCAAAGTAGACCTGTTAAAATTATTCTTACAATATTAGGAATTATACTTTTAATTTTATGGGCATTATATATGCCTGAGTGCGAGTTATGTTAGAACAATATATTAAGGAAGTACCCGACTTCCCAATAAAAGGGATAATTTATAAAGATATTCAACCTTTACTTGCAAATGCGCAAGCTTTTAAAACTGCAATAGTTAGAATGAAACAGCTAACTAATTTTGTAGGAGTAGATTATTGGGTTGGTATTGAGTCAAGAGGTTTTATATTTGCGGCGGCTCTTGCAGAGCATTCGTATCAAGGATTTAAAATGATTCGAAAAGCTGGAAAACTTCCTGGACAAGAAAACCTTATATCCTTTCAGTATGATTTAGAATATGGTTCTGATACTATTGAAATGGAGAAAGGTAAAGGTAATGTTATAATAGTAGATGATGTTTATGCTACCGGAGGAACTATGCAGGCTGCAAAAGAGCTTTGTATAGAAGCAGGTTATAATGTATTAGATACAGTATGCTTGTTAGATATCGGGCTAGTAAAAGATCATGATACAAAAGTCTTAATTAAATAAATGAGTAAAATTTTATTATTATCAGCTACTGACTTAGAGCATAGTCAGACTGATATACAAGGAGTACCTATACATATAACTGGAATAGGGAAAGTAAATGCAGCAGTAAATACTACTAGACTTATTAAACAATACGATCCAGATATTGTAATTAATTTCGGTTCCTGTGGAAGCGTACAAAATTATAAAGTAGGAGATGTATTAGAAGTAGGAACTGCAGTATATGATTTTGATGGAGGAGGAACAGTAGATTTTGAACCAATAGAGTTTAATAAAGAAGCGAAAAAGACTTGCTTTACAACTGATTCTTTCTACAACAAAGATAGTAGTAAATACACAGATCAATATCTTAGATTAATAGAAACTTGTGATGTAGTAGATATGGAAATATATTCTATTGCAGTTAGTTGTCTATTAGAAGAAAAAAGCTTATATTGTTATAAATGGGTTAGCGACGATGGTGACTCAACTAATTGGTTAGAGAATGCTGCTTTAGGATTCGATAACTTTAAAAAAATCTTTAAAGAGAAGTTTTTATGATACAAAGAACGGCAGAGGTGGTTTCACCTAAACACCCCGACAAGTTATGTGATAGAGTTTCAGATGCTATCCTTGACTTATTTTTAGAAAAAGATCCACTAGTTAGATGTGCAGTCGAAACATGTGGTGGACACGGTAAATTATTTATCACAGGAGAAATAACTTATTACGGACCTACAATTGAAGAGAGTGAAATTAAAAAAGTAGCTACAATGATAACAGGTATTGAACCTGAAAACATTACTCTTAATATTGTATCTCAATCACCAGAGATAGCTCAAGGAGTTGATACTGGAGGTGCTGGAGATCAAGGTATTATGGTAGGTTATGCGTGTAACGACAATGAGGAATACTTACCTCAAGAGTATTACTTGGCTAGAAAATTAAATAGGGAGATATACAAAGAGTATCCATATGATGGAAAAACTCAAGTTACTATAGCAGGTAAGAATGTTTCAATTGTCGCTTCATTTCAAATGGCTCCACAGAGTGCTTTAGAAAGAATATGTAAAGCATTTGCTAAAAAAGAGAAGTTAAAAATTAAATCACTTCACTGTAACCCAGCGGGAGACTGGAAGCTTGGAGGATTTGATGCAGATGCAGGAGTAACTGGTAGAAAACTAGCAGTAGATAATTACGGACCAAGAGTACCTTTGGGAGGAGGAGCTTTTAGCGGTAAAGATGCTACTAAGGTTGATAGATCAGCTGCATACATGGCAAGGTATATTGCTGTAGATTTACTACAAAAGAAGAAAGCTGAAGAGGTCATTGTTCAATTATCTTATGCTATAGGATATAATAAACCAATTCAAGCTACTGCTACAGTTGATGGTAAGCAGATATCATTAACTAAATATGATTATAAGTTAGCACCTAATAGTATTATAAATTTCTTAGATTTAAGAAAACCAATATTTGCCGGTACTGCGACTTGGGGTCATATGGGAAGAGGATTCAACTGGAATTAATATGCAAGGAGAGGTTATAATTAGTGACGATAGAATACAACTAAAGGATAGTACTGGTATGCTAAACGATGGTATCGTTATGGATAAAGTTGCTAAAGATATAACTGAAGAATTCTGTAAGATAGTCCATACTCCAAATGCTTGTATACTAGACGTAGGTTTCGGATTAGGATACTCAGCTAATAAGTTTTACGAATTAGGAGTTAAATCTTATACTGTCATAGAAATTAATCCTCAAATTTATAATAAGGCTTGCGAATGGGCTAAGGATAAACCTAACGTTAAAGTGCTAATGGGAGATTGGCAAAACGTTATTCCGGAACTTAAATCAGCAGGAGAGAAGTTTGATGGTATATTTATGGACACTTATGGTGATAGATTAGAAAAGTATACTAATTTTGAACGTCATGCTAAAATGGTAGCAGATCATAATTGTATATTATCAATATATGAATACCCTTCTATAAGAGATACTGATACTTTAAATTTCGTATATCTTGATTTACCGCAAAAGTCTGATTACCCAATTGCATTAAAGGCTAGTCATAGATTATGTTGGAGTTATTTTGTTGCTGGTGAATGGAGAAAAGAGAAATATTTTGAAAGAGTAGATAATTTTCTTTCTGATAAATTATGTGATACCATTATCAAAGAAAATGAAGATACATTAGTATTTAAAAAAGGATTAGCAACTATAGACGATATAGATCATTCAAGAAACTTTTATCATACTCCAGTAAAATATAATGCTGAGTTAGAACAAGTGCTCAATGATACTATCTTTAGTAGATTTAAAAAAGTTAAGTTTGATGATTTATGGATTGGATTACTTAAATACACTGTCGGTCATGGTTATGATAGACATGTAGAATCTAATAAAGGAATGCCTTTAGATGATCCTAATCAAATGGTTGACTGTATTGAAGTAGCGTTAAACGATATAGGTTCTACTCAAGTATATGATGAATGGTATAAAAATAATAGAGAGACTTTTTCTAATGTTAAAGCAAAGAAAGGTCAGATGCTTCATTATAAGACATATCAACACGTACAGTATAATAAAGTAGAAGAAGGAGATAGATGGCAGCTTTTAATCTTTCTTAAAAATAGTAATTATAAAAAACATCCAATATAAATGTTATGAGCGATTCAGTAAAGAAGTACTACGAAATGGTTGAAGATGGTATTTTAAAAGATACTACATTATCACCAAAACCAGACATTGATAAATATTTTGTCAGTGAAGGACATAAGAAAGAGGCTTACACAATCTTATGCACCTATCCATCAGAATCTATATTAGAAGCTGCTAGAATTTTAAAGAGTGGGAACTAACGAGGTTTGGTATACTATAGAGAATAATTTAAGTTACCCTCATGTTGACGGAGTAGTCTGCATAGGACCAGATACTTTTTGTTCTTACAAGAATACTATTCAAGCTAGTATTGACTCTTTTAATAATAGTATAGTTTGGACTGAGATGTGGGATATAGAAGATGCAAAATCTAGATTAGATGAAGGCCATGTTTTATTTATAGGAGTAGATAAGGAAGGTCCTTTGGCTCATGTTTGGTTTGATAATGACTACCTTTATAATATGTATGTTAATCCTAGACGACCAGACGAGTATGGAGTTAAATTTGTACAGTTTTGTCTACAATTTATAGTACATGATAAGGTACGTTTATACTGTGATGACTGGAATGTTAGAGCACAGAAATTTTTTGAAAAAATAGGATTTGAAAAAAATAGTTAAGGTAGATAAATTTTTAACAGAAGATGATATTTTGTTTATTATGTCTTCTTTAAAAACTTTGACTGAGGTAAGAAACGAAGATAATACCTTTAATAGATCTATATATTTAGCTACAAGAGATGATAGTAGATTTCAATATCTATTTGATAAATGTGATGAAGTATTCTATAAAAACTATAATCAAAAATTAATTAGTCATGAGTTATACTTTATTAGATACTACAAAGGAGACTATATTAAGAGACATAATGATAATTGGCAAACACCAACTAGTGCAGGAAGACTATATTCTCTCGTAGCTCAAATGACCCATCCTAATCTATACTCAGGAGGAGATACGTTAGTTTATGATAAAGAGGTTATTAAATTATCTAAAAATCAAGGAGATGGTATAATATTTCCTAGTTCTATGGATCACGAACTAACAGAAATTACAGATGGGGAAAGGTTTTCTTTCGTTATTATGTATAAAGAGTCACTAAATAATACTATAGTTTAGTTGTTTTTTCAAAAAAAGTTTCTTATATTTAAGTATGATAAAGTTACCGTATAAGCCTCGTTTTGAACGTAAGTGGATTGAAAAGCATCTTAGTAAGACTCATTACAAGAAACCTTACGATAGATTTATGTGGTGGAGAGGATATACTCCTAAAAATAAACCTCTTAATAAGAGAGCAACTTTTAGAGATAGAATAGCAAATGGCGACTTCGAACAGAGTACCTACCTAATGGAGATCGAACTAGCGCAACATACGATGAACGATAAGTACTTGAAGTGTATCACATCGAATGGTCAAGTAGACGAAGGTATGTTTAGAGCTGAAACATCAGTAGACGGTGCTCGTATCAAACGTCTTCAAGAAGACTTTGAAAAAGACGAAAAAAGTAAATTAGAAGATATACGTAGAGGGTTTGTTCTTAATCTTAAGATGACAAAAGAGCAATATGATAAGGAAGTAATTAATACTGGAGCGAAAGACTTACTTACCTTCTATGACAGGATGTCAAAAAAATATGGGACATACTGGAAACCTTTATCTTATGTTGGTAAAACATAGATATTTATAAGTAACAATTATTATTAACTAAATTTAGAATTCATGAAAGTTATTATCATTTTATTAATCATTGCCGTCGGTATCGGAGTATATCTCTGGAAACGCGGTGACCAAGATGGAGATGGAGATGTCGATGCAAATGACATTAAAATATCCGCGAAAGAAGTTTCTAAAGAAGCCAAAGACAAAATCGAAGACGTGGTCGATGACGCCAAAGAGGTTGTCAAAAAGGTGACTAGAAAAAAGCCAGGTAGGAAGAAAAAGTCCTAATATGCAAAACCTGAATGTCGACATTAATCAAACTCTTCCGGTTGTATGCGAGGAATGTAATGAATCGTATTTCGAACAGAAATTACTACTCAGAAAAGCCTCAGGACTACTCACGGGTCAATCGAAACCCACCTACATCCCCATCCCCGTCTTCGCATGTTCAGAATGCGGACACGTCAACGGAGATTTCCTCCCAAGAGAGATTGAATCGCTTAATAAGGAATAGTTATTCCGGCTTACACGATTACGGTAGGGATATGTAAACAAAGAGTGGGATCATCAGATCCCATTTTTTTTTGCCTATTTATTAACATGGAATTCCTTCTATACAAGTCAGACAGTTACGCTTTGTCTAACTAAAAATCACAATATGGATTTATTAAACAAAGTTGGCTCATGGGTCAACAAATTCGTTGAATTAGGTATCTCATTTATCGCACTTGGTGTTGTATTTGAAGTACTATTCAAAGGAATGGACATCCCATTCTGGCCTGAAGTATCAGTAGTTGATAACATCATGGCTATTTTAGGCTCGTTGAGCGGTGAAGGTCTACTAGGATTAGTAGGTGCTTTTGTTCTTTATAAAATTATTAAGAAGTAATTTAATACAAAAGTAAACTTGACACACTAGAGAGGGCTTAGCGGCCCTCTTTTTTTTTAGATAAGTTTAAGGATATTTTGTATTTTCCTAGTTGAATGTATATTTATTATCGTTGAACGGTACTACGTTCACGTTAATCGTTTTTTCCAACCGTTTTCTCATATTGTTTCATTATTGGTAACCGTTTTTTAATTGTTGCAGTCGCAAAGCAGTAATTAGTATGAGACTATTATTATTTTTACTTAGTTTCCTTTTGAGTTTTAGCATAGTTGCACAAGAACTAAAAATAGGGGACGTAGAAAATAACATCGTTCTAGGTGAGCTAGCTGGTAACAGAGACTTATCATTCGGAGTAAAGAATGTATTAGAGGAAGTTGTCCAAGACTACGGCTGGTATCTCAATCCTAATTCAAACAACATTTTAGAAGTTGAACTGCTTTATTTTGACGTTCAGAGAAATAACGTTCAGTTGGCAGCATTCGCTAAAAACATAGACGTATATCAAATAGTAGCTAGAGGTACTTTTACTAGAGAAGGTAAAAAACCTAAAAAAGCAACCGCAAAGGGAGTTGCTAAAAGCATATCAACAGCTACATTAATCATAGATCAAGGAGGTAACTTCTCCCAAGCTAATGTTTCATCAGCAATTAAAAAGCTTTGTGAACAGTTAGTTAAAAAGTTAAAAATGGAATTATGAAAAAAATAATTAGTATAATATTAAAAATCGACAAATGGCTCTCTGACAAGGTATGGGAAATGTACCCTGAGCTGACTAAACACATGAAAAAAAAATGAGACAACTACTTTTAACCCTTTTATTAGTACCTGCTTTAGCTTTAGGTCAATCATCTGGTGATGGTATAGACGTAGACTTAGATTTTAAAGGTACTACGTCTGGTGAAAACGACATAACCAAAGTTCAGGTTAATGATACTTTAGTCTTTGCACTAAACATCACTGATTTAAATGCTGATCATAACGTTACTTATATTCACACCGATGTAGAATACAATAAGAACGCTTATACGTTACTAGACCCAGTATGGAAAGTATCAGGAGCGAATAACAATTTATTCTTCTACGACGATACAAAATGGAATGCTAACACAAATTACGATCTTAATGACTTATGGGCACAGTGGTCTGGAGGCGGAGGAAATTACGCTGCTACTACTGGATGGAAGGTAGGACACTGGACTACACAGTATACAAGTGCATTTGCTGGAGATTATGTTGAACTACACTTTATAGCTAAGACTACAGATAATGCAAATTATACAAAAGCAATAAATGTAACAATGGCTAAAGTAACTGATAACATTACTGGACATACTTATCCAATTGGTAAAGTTAGAGGACACGATACTCAGTTTATATCTCAAATACCTTTAGAAGATTTTGATAACAACGTATATATTAAAGTAGAAACTAGTTCAAATGTAGATGCAACTAAAATTAAAGCAACATTAGGTAAAGGATCAAATAATGAAACTATTACTACATTAAATTTAGATGCTAATGGAGAAGCAAATGTAACAGATTACTTTAATAGTTCCTCAGAAACTTATCATATTACTTTTGATTGGGATGGAACAGAACAAGAGTGGCAAGATTTAAAAGATGATGCAATTACAATTTCAGATGCTGTCCTACTATTAAAAGAGACAGGAGACTTTGAACACGGTAATGCAGGTAATGCTTATGAGCATCCTATTCAGTATATAGCTACAGATTTTGATGCTAATGGTACTCTTAATAATCAAGATTCATTTGATCTACTAGCACACGTATTAGATGTAGCTGATGTATTTGTTAAGTACATAGAGGATACATTTAGTTCTGGTTTTGCTTTAGTACCTAGTGCTGTTTACAATGCAATAACAATGAATAATTGGACAAATGAAGACTTACCTGCTATGGGAGATGGATCATTTAGTTTAGATTTATCAAATGGAGATGTTAATTTAGCTTATAAAACTGCTCTATGGGGGGATGCTAACTTATCTCACGGAACAGTACAAGACAATGCAGCAGGATCAGGAGTTACTTATTCTATTGCTAACTCATCACGTCTAACTTCTAAATCAATGACTCAATATGCCATATCAGATTCTACAGTAGAGGCTACATTAGTTACTGAGATAAAAGACAATGGTAATGTTCATGTTGAATTTGAAATCTTATCTGATGATACAGCAGCATTACAGTTAAAAGTTAATTATGATAATACAAGATTACAATTTAAAGAAGTAATATTTGATACAGGCGACACTACTACTAACTTTGGTAACTCAGACTACTCTACAGTTAATATGGGTAGTATAATACAAAGTGGAGGAGCTATACCTGCAAATTCTACAATGGAAATTGTGTTTGAACCATTAGAAGCAATAACATCCGCTGCAGGATTAGTAAGTATAAGAAATACTGATGCAGCAAGCACAGAAGGATTACAACAACATTTAAATATACAATAATGAAGAAACTTACTTATTTACTATTCGCTATACTTGCAGTATCTTGTATGAAAGATGAAGAAATGTTTATCGATGCTCCTATTGATTCTCAGTTAGAGATATTAGAAATAGAAGGATTAAAATTTCAAAGCAGTGATATAACAGACGGTTCATTATGGAACTTCAAGACATTAACAGAGGGACAATATACTCTGGAGATAAGAAATCATTTTAAAACATTAATATCAAAAAATAAATTCAACGCTGAAATCGGAGATAATGTATCAAAATTTTATACTAAAGCGCTCCTAGACGGTGATTACACAGTAGTCATAATGAGTGGACAGGACGTCATCCATGAGAGGAAATTAACAATACGTTAAATGAAAAAAGCAATTATCGCAGTAATAAGTTTCGTAATGGTTGGGTGTGCAAACCCTTCCTTGGAAAGAGGATTCGAATCCTTAAGTGAATCATTAGCAGAGTTAGATGCAGCTTTCATAGCATTAGACATCGAACAAATGCAAAATGATATAGCAAATGCACAGGACGCAGTAGACCAAATGACATTAGACATGGAAGCTACTGAAGCAATGTTGCAAGAAATGGCAGATAATCTAGCATGGGGTGACGATTTCGATACTACTATTCTAGGTCAATTAACAGCCATGGAGCAGATCGTACTTAACATTACTGTTAGGCTACAGGAAACTCTCGTAGTTGTAGAAAATATGGCAACAACAGAACAGGTTCAATCTTTGTTAACTCAGGTACAAGATGCCAGAGGTAAAGTAGAACAACTAGTTGCTATAGCTGACTATGATTATGATGGAGTAATCAATGCATTAGATGAATGCCCGGATACTCCAATTGAAGAAATAAACGAAGTAAACGGAGTTGGATGTAGTCCATCTCAATTATCTAATTAAAATGAGTAAAGAAAAAAAAGAAGGATTCTTTTCTAACGTAAGAAATCAAATAATAGCAGGAGCTGGAGTAGTATTAACTACCTTAGGTACTGTATTTACTGATAAAATCGAAGAGTTATTCGGAGTAGAAGATGACGCAGCAGTAGAAGTCGTTCAAGAACAAAATGTAAATGTTGAAGGACCTACTATTACTATCAATATTCCAGAACAACAAAAAGATACTGTCGTTAAAAAAGTTTACGTTAAACCTAAACCTAAATTAACAGATACAGAAAAACGTAAGAAGGAAGGAATCGACTGGTAAGATACAAAAAAGAAGGGCCTGAATGTCGCAAACCCAGACCCCTCAAAAGTTTCGAAAGAACTTGATTGGTAACCTTTAAAATTAACTAACTATGAATGTAATTAACTTTTTCGCAAGCCCCTTCATTGAAATATATGAAGAAATCTTCGAGCAGCCAACTTTATTATGGAAAATTTGGCATGCTTTTTTGCTAGTGTGGGTATCTAGCTTATTTTTATTGTTTATTGTTGGCTGGTTTGGCTTAGTAATTGGACTAATTACTGGACAAGCTGACTTTGACAATGCAACGTTCGGGGTGTTCGATACTCTTGGTTCGTAACTTATTACTTGTACTATTATTTAGTACAGGTTTAATAAACGGACAAGTCGTAGGAAAGACATCAACTGAGGATTATCAGGCTGAATTCGAAAGACAAGCCTCGTTATATTCGATTCCAGAGTACTTTGGTGATCCAGTACCAGTTGCCCTTTTAAACGTTGGTTTAACTGACGACATATTACTACAATATCCTGAATTAGGAGACTATCGTGTAGGCTTAGGTCTAACAAATATTACTGTGGCTTTCTTAGATGAAACCTTCAGATTTGAATTTGTTGAGACTAAAGACGAAATTAAAGATAGGATGATTATTCAGTTCAAAGCATCTCAAAAAGGATTTACTGCTAACAAAGTAGAAGTGATGGGTAAGATAACTCTAGCTAAATACTTTGCTTATGTTGAGATATATGATTTTTCTATATCTGAGGATGAAACTATTAATCTAAAAGATGGAGTTAAGAATACTCTTGTCACTAGATTAGGTCTTCAGGTAAAGATGGTAGATGCTGAAACTGGTTTATATATGACAGGTTCTGGTTTAGGACTTGCTAAGACTACTAGAGAAGTCACTCTTTTAAACGATCAAAATTTAGACGAAGTACAATTCAATCAATCATCGATTGGTATCAGTACTAGGAAAGCATTAGAAACTGCTGTAGCTAAGATCGTTAAAAGAATGATAAGAAAGAAAATATTTGATCACTAATTCAAGTGTTATGAGATGGTTACTATTCATAGTAATTGCTGCGATGGGGATGTTCAAGGGCCATTCACAGGCCCTTGTTCAAACCTATACTGACAGATGTACAGGAGAAGTCAAAGTAATGACTGTACAGATGAACAGCTCTACTGTGGTGGCCTATTATAATAGATCTAGAGTCTTTACAGCGGCTGAGTTTACTAATGGTACTTTAATATCATGGTTAGAAGAAACTTATGCATGGTGGCAAGCATTATCACCTTGTTCAACAAATAATGCTACGTCTAATACAACTCAACAGACGACTCAAAACGCTACTACAAACGCTACTAATGCAGCATCTAATGCTACTAGTAATGCTACTAGTAATGCAACATCAAGTGCTGCAGGAACAACAGGAACAACAGGTACGACTGGGACTACCGGAACAACTAATACAGGTAGTACTAATACAGGTACAACAAATACAAACACATCAAATGGAAATACAGGATCAACAGGATCAACAAGCTCAGGAAGCTCAGGATCTTCAACAGGAAATGGATCAAGCAGTAGCAGCTCAGGAGGCTCTTCTGGATCAAGCAGTTCAGGAAGCTCAGGAAGTAGTGGAGGTGACTCCGGAGGAACAAGCTCAGGGAGCGATAATAGCTCAGGAGGGGATTCAGGAAGTACTTCAAATGATAACTCAGGAGGAGATAATTCCGGAAACGATTCAGGAGGAGATACTTCTGGCGACAGCGGAAGCGGAGGGAGTGAAGATAACTCTGGGGATAATTCCTCAGATAATAACGATAATTCATCAGGTGACGATAACTCTTCTGGGGATGGAGATAGCAGCGATGGTGATTCGTCAGGAGAAACCGAATCTGATTCAGGAGAAGAAAGCTCTGAAAGCAATGAAAATTCGGAAACTGAAGAAAGTTCGGATGAAAGCTCTGACGAGAAGTCTGAAGAAAGCTCTGAAGAAGAAAAGAAAGAAGAAGTAGAAGAAGAAGAATCTAAAGAAGAAGAATCTAAAGAAGAAGAAAAAGAGGAAGAGAAAGAAGAAGAGTCTTCTGAAGAAGAAAAAGAAGAAGAGGAAGAAGAGTCTAAGGAAGAAAGTACTGAAGAAGAAGAGGAAGAGGAGGAAGAAAAAGAAAAGACTTTAGCTCCTCCTATTGTTACAGCTAATTTAGTAACAATGCAAATGATAGATGGAGTATTAACAAATGCTGCATCGTTTGGGTATTCTCAATCATCGTTAACAGGAGAAGATACATATGCAGCAAATGCAATGCTTTGGTCTAATCTTAAACAGTACAGTATTAACTTATCAAAGAGTCATGTATTCTTTAAGTATGATAAACCAGTAGATTATTACATCGATAATCCTTTCACTGGTCAAAAAGAAAAGTTTGGTACTCATTACGAGAGAGGTTCTATAATGAAAGTACAATCTATATCAGCAGGATATATGAGAATGTTTTCAACTCATATTGCTACAGCAGGAATTAGCGATGTATATATGGGACAGAAAGATAATAAATGGAAAGGATTTGTAGGAGGATGGGCATTAACTGGAATGTCTATATTTCCTGAAGGAGGTAAACCTATATTAGTAGCAGCAGCAACAGTATTTGGTACTAAACCTTTTCAAATTAAAAAGTGGGATAGATTAACTTTATCTCCAATGCTTGCTTATTCTATGACTCCTATAACCTTTGATATTAGTTTAATGTATCCACAAGGTAATTATCATGGTACTTGGATAGTAGGTAATAACTTTGATTTTAATTTAACTCAAAGATTTAAAGCTAATATAGGAGGAACTCTAATTGGAAATACTGGACCAGGTGTGCCTCTTTCATGGGCAATCACAGTAGGCTCTAGATTTCAATTCTAGAAACTATTTATATTAAATAACGTTACACTAAAAACAGTTTTCATTATTATGAACTATATAAAACGTAAATGGATGAGCTTTAGAGATATATTTAAAGACGAAAACGATATCAATGAAAAATCAGTAGTTGGTTTCGCAGCTTTCATAATCATGGTAATATTTGCATTTGCAGATTTAATTACTGGATATGTAGGCAAAGATTTAGTTATTAATGAGTACATATACAACTCATTTGTATGGATTGTATTAGGTGCTTTTGGTATTGCAGAAGCAGGAAAAGCTTTTGGACAAAGAAATAAATAAATTATGAAATTAGAAGTATTAAGATTCAGCTCACAGAGCGATTCTACACTTGGGTTATTATTTGATGTAACTGATGGTAGAAAGTTTTTATGTTTCACTATAGAAGATGAAGCAAGAGAAACCAAAATAAAAGGAGAAACTAGAATACCTCAAGGTACGTATAAACTTAAGTTACGTAAAGAAGGAGGATACCATAATAGATATGTTAAGAAGTACGGTTCAATGCATAAAGGTATGATTCATGTACAAGATGTACCGAATTTTACTTATATATTATGGCATACCGGTAATACTGACGAACATACAATGGGATGTCTATTATTTGGAGATACATCTCAGCAAAATATTTCTAAGTCAGGATTTATAGGGGCTTCTACTGAAGCTTACAAAAGAGTTTACCCATCTATAGCAGAAGCTATTGAAAGAGATGGAGAAGCAGAAGTAACATATATTGACTTTGACGAAGGAATTATCCACGGATAGTTGCTCGTCTGAGAAATATTTATTATATTATTTAAATGAAAGTAAAAGGTTTACAAGGATACCTACTGTTCGCTATATTAGGCGGGTTTGTAGCGTGGATGATTTGGGGTCAACCAAAGATTAATGTTGACATAGAATCTTATGAACTTAAGATTCAATTGCTAGAGCAAAAAATTGACTCTATTAATATACAGAATAATGAATTAAAGTTAGAAGCAGATTCATTATACGTTAAAATAACCTCTTACGATCAAGAGATAAAGAAATTAAATTCTAGAATTTATGTTATTAAAAAACAGACTAAACAAAAGGTTGATGCTGTTGACAGTATGTTTGATGATGAGCTTCAAAAGTTTTTCACAAACAGATACAGACAGCTTATCGACAAAGATTCAATTAACTAAACCAATAGCTAAGTTAGTTATAAAGGATCTTATTCAGTTCGATGGTCTATCGGTTGAAATGCAAACTATGCAGAATATTCTTACTGAGACTAACAACAAATTATTAACTCAGAACGAATTAGTTGTTAATTTAGAGCTACAGAACAATAATCTACAATCGGTTATAAGTGGTTTAAATAAGAAATATGATGTTCAATCTAATCTTTCAAAGGATTTGGAAATAGCTTTAAAGAGGCAAAAGCGACAATCTACTATTTATAAAATAGGAGCAGGTATCGGAGCAGCAGCTACTCTTTTATTGCTAGTACAATGATAAAAAGATTAAAACAGAACATATTCCCAAGTATTATAGCACTTTCAGCATTATCTGTCAGTGCTTCAGCTGCTTTCTATTCAGTCAGCGGACTATCTAAATTATTTGCTGGAGCTACATTTGAAGTCATAGTAATGGCAGGTTCATTAGAGGTGTCTAAGTTAGTTATAGCGTCTCTGCTTTATCAATATTGGGATACTATAAACAAATACCTTAGAACTTATCTTACTATTGCAGCTGTTATATTAGTATTGATTACCAGTATGGGTATATATGGATTCCTAAGTGCAGCATATCAAGAAACTTATCAGAAATTAATAGTTAATGAGAATCAAATAGAGTTCTTAGAAAATAAAGCAAAGTTTTATGAAGATGACGTTATACGCTATGAAGCAGACCTTGAAAGAATATCTAATAACATTTCTACTTTATCTGGTGCGAAAGCGACCTCGATTCAAGTACGAGACACGACATCATCTACAGGCTTTCGATCAACAGTTAGTACTGCCGAACTTAGATTATCCCAAAGTCGTATTAATGTTGAAGAAGAGAATAGAAAAGCTATTCAAGCTAAAAGAGAAGTAGCAGCAGATAGTTTACAGAATATTAAACTAGAAGTATTAGCATTACAAAATGATGCTGACACAGTAGGAGAATTAGGACCATTACAATACCTTTCAGGACTTACTGGTACTCCTATGGATAAAATTATTAATATTTTATTACTAGTTATTATATTTGTATTTGATCCTCTAGCTATCTCTTTAGTTGTTGCAGCTAACTTTGCATTCGATATTAATAATAGAAAGAATCTTTATGATGAATATGAAGATGAATTATGGGATAATGATGATCCATGGGAAGAAGAAGAAAAGAAAGAGGATACTTTAAAAGACTATGACGAAGAGAAAGAAAGAAGAATGGATATTATAGCTCAGAATGGTAATGATGGTGAACATTATGATGAGGTAGAAGGCACAACTCTACCTGAAAAAGATTGGAAAGTAGTTGACGGTGATCCTGTTCCACAAAAAATATTACAGAAAGGACCAAGCGAACATAGAGTACTCTACAGTGATGGTTCAGAGAGAAAAGTTAATAAAGATGACAACATAATCAAATATCTGTAGGTATTCTGATTATTTCTTCGTATATTGTATAGATATACAACCTAAATTATAGTTATGGCACAACATAGAGTTATTACAATGCTCAAGAAGACCTTTGAGGCCCAAAGAGAAAAGGCACTAATGACATTTGATTTATTAATAGACCATCCTGCTGGTATTGGAGATCATTCTACTTCCGATTTCTATAAAAATGCAGAAGAAGCTGCTGTAGCATTAGCTGAGGCAGAAGACGTTTTAGAAACCCTTAAAAGACATTTTGATTTATAATGAGCGACAGAGAAATAATGAATGCTAAAAATCCACCTTCTGCTAGAGAGGTGATGAAAAATGAGTACCCTACAATCTACAATGCTTACCAAGAGATCGTTGACGAGCAATTTGAACTATTTTGTAAGAAGCATCTTGATTATGGAATGCATAATGTAAGTGCAGGAACTAATCTAGATACTAACGATGAGATAGAATTTGCTATGACCGGCTTATGGTATAGACTTTCAGATAAGATTAACAGATGGAAGAATATGATTATATCAGGCCGTAAAGCACAAAACGAAACACTTATAGATACTTTTCAAGACGTAACTAATTATGGTATTATTGCTCAGTTAGTTAAAAGAGGTCTTTGGAAAAATGACTAATAGATGTGGGTAAGAAGATTATCAAGTGTAGTCAATGTGATAAAGAATTTGAAAATGGTTATGATTACAGAATGCACTGGGAAAAAGCTCATTTTTACCCTTACCTAGGACGAGGTATATTTGATTACGAAAAAGCAGCAAAAGATATCAAAAGAGATTATGGCAATGAAAAGAATTTATCCGGAGGACGAGAAGAAAATTAAGAATCCTCTAGTGAAGACCGTTTGGGAGAGTAAGATTAAACAATCACCTTCCAAAAATAAGCATATTTCATACAGCTCTATTAGTACATATAATAAATGTCCTAAGAAATGGGAGCTAATGTATTTGAGAAATGAAATACCATTCACTCAAAATATTTATACATGCTTCGGTACAGCTATGCATGAAACGTTACAAACATACTTAGAGACGCTTTATCACGATAAGGTAAAAACTGCTAATGATATGAATGTAAATCAATTATTATATGATAATATGATTAAAGCATACAAATCTGGTAAAGCTATCAATGGACATACTCACTTCTCCTCAGTAGAACAATTACAAGAGTTCTGGTTAGACGGAAAACATATTCTAGAATTTATTAAGAAAAAAAGAGCGGCATACTTTAGTACTAAGAACATGAAATTGGCAGGTATAGAGACACTCTTATACCAAGAGTTACGACCTGGAGTTATGTTTAAAGGATTAGTAGATTTAATTTTCTACCATCCTAATACAGATAGATGGACGGTTATGGATATAAAAACTTCTACTAGAGGTTGGAATGATACTTATAAGAAAAATCCTAATCTAACTGCTCAAGTTATTTTGTATAGAGAGTTCTTCGCTAAACAATTTGGAATAGATAAAGATAAAATTGACGTAGAATTCTTTATCGTTAAAAGAAGAGTACCAGCAGAAGCTGAATTTGCTAGTCAACAGAGAAGAGTACAATCATTTACTCCTGCTTCTGGACCTAGAAAAACTAAACAAGTTATCGAATCTATGAATAAATTTATATCAGAAGTATTAGATAGTGATAACAATTATATAGATCAGGAATATAGTTGCAATTCTCCATTAGGAAAATGTAGTGAATGTAACGATTTTGTAAATTAGGCCTATTTATATATAAATATATAATTATATACTGTTATGATAAAAGATGAAAAGCTTACCTCGGTTAAAATCACACAACCCCTTTTCGATGAGTTTAAAATGGCAGCCCTAAAAGACAACTTTTCCTTTAAAAAGCTTGCAGACCGGGCAATTTTTCTTTATCTTACTGATAAGGACTTTAAGAAACAAGTACACAAAATAAACTCAATAAATATAAAACGTTAATGAAAGAAAAGTTAGGTTATATACCAAAGGATAAAAGAAAGAAAATCTTACTTTTGTCTGATGATATTAGAATGCATTCAGGCGTTGCGACTATGTCAAGAGAGATAGTTGTAAAAACAGCTCACCATTATAATTGGTTCCAATTAGGAGCAGCTCTCAAGCATCCAGAAGTTGGAAAGACTTTTGATTTGTCAGAAGATATTAATAAAAGAGTTGGTATTAAAGATGCTGATATTAAAGTTCAACCTTGCAATGGATATGGAGATGCGTTAAAAGTACGTCAGTTACTCTTTACAGAGAAACCAGATGCTATTTTTATCTTTACTGATCCAAGATATTGGATATGGTTATTTGAAATAGAAAGAGAGATAAGAAGTAAGATTCCTATCTTCTGGTTAAACATATGGGATGAATATCCTGCACCAATGTACAATAAACTATACTACAATTCGGTAGATACGTTAATGGGTATATCTAAACAAACAGTTAATATTAACAAATTAGTATTAGGTGAAGAAGCAAAGAATAAGATTATAGAGTATGTTCCTCACGGAATAGATGATGAAGCATTTTATCCTATAACTGATAAGCATCCATCGTATGAAAACTTTAGTAAGTTTAGAAGCGAATTATTCAACGGAAAAGAGATAGACTACGTTGTATTCTATAACTCTAGAAATATTCAGAGAAAGCATCCTGGTGATACTATTCTTGCATATAAATTATTCTGTGATAAAATAGGACCAGAGAAAGCTAAAAGATGTGCTCTTGTTATGAAAGGAGAAATCTCTTCACCTCATGGTACGGATCTAAGAGCAGTAAGAGATGCAATATGTGATACAGATTATGTAAATGTATTCTTTAACGAGGAGAGATTAACTCCAGAACAAATGAATATGTTATATAATGTAGCAGATGTAAATGTATTAATGTCTTCTAATGAAGGATGGGGATTATCATTAACAGAATCTATGATGACAGGTACTATGATTATACCTAACACTACTGGAGGTATGCAAGATCAAGCTAGATTTGAAGATGAAAATGGTAACTGGATAGATTTTGATGCAGATTTTCCTTCTAATCATAGAGGTACATATAAAAAATGTGGTGAATGGGCTTTACCAGTATTTCCTACTAACAGAGCTTTAATGGGTTCACCTCTTACTCCTTATATATTTGACGATAGAGCAAATGCAGAAGATGTAGCTGGTAGAATATTAGAATGTTATGAGTTAGGACCTGAAGAAAGAACTAAAAGAGGTCTTAAAGGACGTGAATGGGTTATGTCTGATGAAGCTATGATGACAGCTAATAAGATGGGTGAAAGAATAATCGAAGTTATGGATAGAGGTTTTGATAACTTTACTCCTAGAAGTGAATTCGATGTTATAAAAGTAGAAAATTATGTTAAAGATAAAGTTACTCATAAATTAACAGATTATTAATATGAGCAAACCGTTATTTATTATAAGTGCTCCTGTAGATACTTATTCAGGATATGGAGCAAGATCAAGAGACATCGTAGATGCAATCATAGCTACTGATAGATATGATGTAAAGATACTATCACAAAGATGGGGTAATACTAGATTTGGATACTTAGCTGATCATGGACGTTCAGATATGATTAAATTAATTATTCCTCACGTAGTTAAGAAACCAGATTATTGGATGCAGATTACTGTACCTAATGAATTTACTCCAGCAGGTAAATATAACATAGGAGTAACTGCCGGTATGGAGAATACATTAGTAGCTCCTCAATGGATTGAAGGAGTAAATAGAATGAATGTAGTTTGGACATCATCTCAACATTCTAAGATAGTATTTGAATCAACTGCTTATGATACTGAAGATAAACAAACTAAAAAGAAAGGTCAGTTAAAATGTACTACTCCAATTGAAGTTATGTTTGAAGGAGTAGATACTACAAAATACTTTCC
>Ga0181377_1000107_pt1 | contig 32443 bp, 31 predicted proteins | sample LowvirmetaG_9_FD_130160 | JGI IMG/M metagenome (GOLD analysis project Ga0181377, IMG submission 130160) | Marine viral communities from the Subarctic Pacific Ocean - Lowphox_13 viral metaG | ecosystem: Environmental > Aquatic > Marine > Oceanic | place: Subarctic Pacific Ocean | collected...
AGCTTACTATGAAGCCGGCGGTCAAGCAATGGGCAACACAGCAGAGTGTGATATATTTATATATGGATCAGAATTTAATAAAGGAACAAACGGAATGGTTGGTTCTAATGAATCTGATGACTTAATTTTCGACAACAAGCCAATTATTATCAAAGACAAATATTCTGTTTCTGGTTCTGATATGGCTCAGATTGGATGGATTGAGGTTTCAGGTGAAGACGGAGTAAACGGATACCTATGGTATTTAAAGTCTGAGCATGACACTAGATTAAGATTCGAGGACTATTTAGAAACAGCAATGTTAGAAGCAGTTCCTGCTGACGCTGGATCTGGTGCAGCCGACCTTTTACAAGGAGCAGGTGCTGGACAAGGATTAGCAAATCTTAACGGTTCTGACGGTGTATTCTATGTAGTAGGAAACAGAGGAAACGTATGGGGTGGAGGAAATCCACAAACACTTTCTCAGTTTGATAGCATTATCCAAAGACTAGATAAGCAAGGTTCAATTGAAGAAAACGTAATTTTCGTAAACAGAGAATTTTCTTTTGATATTGACGATATGCTTGCTTCTCAAAACTCTTACGGAGCGGGAGGTACATCTTATGGTCTTTTTGACAATGACAAAGACATGGCTTTAAATCTTGGATTTACAGGATTTAGAAGAGGTTATGACTTCTATAAGTCTGACTGGAAATACCTTAACGATCCTACAATGAGAGGTGACGTTGTTGGTGGAGCAATCAATGGTCTATTAGTACCAGCTGGTTCAACTACTGTATACGATCAAATCTTAGGTAAGAATGCTAAGAGACCTTTCTTACATGTTAGATATAGAGCTTCAGAAACTGAAGACAGAAGATACAAAACTTGGATTACTGGTTCAGCTGGTGGAGCAAGAACTTCTGACTTGGATGCAATGGAAGTAAACTTCCTATCTGAAAGAGCTGTATGTACTTTAGGTGCAAACAACTTCTTCTTATTCCAAGACTAAATTGTTACATAAATTTTACCCTCGTTTTAAAGACGGGGGTAATATTTATTATTATTAAATCAAATTAAATTATATTATAATGAAAAAAAATACTACCCTTAAAACTAAAGCGTATAAATTAAAAAGAAGTGAAAGACCTTTATCTTATATGCTATCCTCAAGACATTCTGTAAGATCACCTTTATTATACTTTGACGAAGATCAAGGTGTAAACAGACCTTTAAGATATGCAAGAAACCAAAAAAGCCCTTTTGAAGACGATCAAGATGGTAATGCTATTCTAGAACCTATTGTGTTTGAAGATGGTATGTTGGTTGTGCAAAGAGAAAACCAAGTATTACAACAATTTTTACATTATCATCCTGGAAACGGAATGATATTTGAAGAAATTGATAAAGCTAAAGATGCATCACAAGAACTTGTTTCAGTAGAGTTAGAATTAGACGCACAAATCTTAGCTAAAAATTTAAGTACAGATAAGTTACTTTCTGTATCTAGAATTTTAATGGGAGCGTCTGTTGATACTTTAACTATTCCTGAATTAAAAAGAGATATTTTAGTGTATGCTAAAAATAATCCTGAAGACTTAATAGAGGTTGTCAATGATCCTTTATTGGAAATGCAAAACGAAGTGCATTTATTTTTTGACAACAACTGGTTATCGTTTAGAAATAATCAAAGAGACGTTTACTTTAACTTACCAAGTAATAAAAAGAAAATGTTAACGATACCTTTTAATGAGGAACCTATAGGAGTTGTTACGTCATATATGCAAAGCGACAATGGTTTAGAAGCTTACAAGTTCTTGAAGAAACGCTTAAAAAAAGATAAATAGAAAGCGTATCTTTGTGCTTTATTAACCCATTAACATTATTACCTATGGAAAAATTTATCAAACTATTTATATCAGGCGTTGGACAAGATGCTGGATATAAACTAATCCCCGTGAATGGAATTGTGGAGATTAAACAAGAAAGCACAACAAAAGTTAACATTTTTTACAATGAACTTTCTAGCGCACAGGCAGCTGGCTCTATTAATTATGGAGCTGACGCAAGTCAAACAGTCCCTGCTGTAACTAATGTAGTGCAGTCTTTACAAATTACTCATGATGCAATTGTGGCTAATTCTCATTTATGGAAAGATTTCTTAAATGATGCGGTAGAAACATCGCTTAAGCTTTCATGGCAACAACCAGTTTACACTCCAGGAGGATATCCTGAAAGTGCTGCATCTGGTAATCCGCCGTCTACAATCACTGCGATTGTGACAGGTGTAAAAGCTGCTTCATTACAATCATAAGTTTTTTTACTTATTAAAAATCAGAGGTTACAAAAAAAGTGACCTCTTTTTTTTTGACTATATTTGTAAAAAGAATTTAACATGATAAACTCTGTTAGAAATACTGTCCTTGCAATAGCTAATAAAAATAATTACGGATATATATCTCCGCAAGATTTTAATTTGTATGCTCAACAAGCACAAATGGACTTGTTTGAAGATTATTTTTATCAATATAATGCTTGGACTAATAAAGAAAACCAAAGGCTTTCAGGATCAGGATATGCTGATATTGTAAAAGGATTGGTTGAGGTAATTGATAGTTTTTCAGTTACTAGAAGTTTAGCTCAACAAGGAGCTAATTTATTTAATTTACCTAGTGATTATTATTTAATTAATAAGGTAAACTATTTTCCAACTCAAATAACATCAGGAACAAGCACTGCGGCAGGAGTGAACACGCTAACTGATACAGCAGCAACGTTTGTGTCTAGCGGAGTAAAAGTAGGGCAACAAGTAGTAAATACTACAGCTTCATCAAGCTACTCAGGATTTAGTGCGTTTGTTATAAGTGTTGATAGTGAAACTCAACTTACATTATCATACTCACCTTTTGGAGTGGCAGCAACTATAGGGAATAGTTATGGTATATTTAACACAACAGGTATTGTTGAAGTTGAAAGAGTTAATCAAAACAAAATATTTTATTTAAACAATTCACCGCTTACTGCACCATCCACAGGCTTTCCAGCTTATGTGCTAGGAGGAGCAACTACATCTGTTGTTGGTGACGCAAACACTGGTCAGTTGGGTAACACAATTACAGTTTACCCTACGACAATAACAAATAACGGAAGTGTAACAGCTGAATATATTAGATACCCTTTATCACCTAAATGGACATACCAAACATTAAGTTCTGGTGAACCATTATTTGACATTAACCAAGCAGATTATCAAGATTTTGAATTACCTTCTTCAGACGAACCTGGTATTGTAGCTAAAATATGTCAGTATATAGGTATAGAAATTAGAGAAGGAGATGTTTATCAGTTTGGTAAACAGGAAGAAGTACAAAACAACCAAATACAAACGTAAGATATGGCCTATATAAATGACTACGCATATTACGCAAACTCAGGAGCAATACCTCAAGATAAAAACTGGGGATCATACCAATACGTTTCATTAAATGATATTGTAAATAACTTTATGTTAATGTATCAAGGTAATCATGAGTTGATTAATAATCTAAATAGATACCAAGTTTTATTTCACGCTAAAAGAGGAATTCAGGAATTGAATTATGATGCGATGAAAGAAGTGAAAGTATTACAAATGGATTTAGATGATAACTTAAGATTTATATTACCCTCTGACTATGTAAATTGGGTAAGAATATCACAATATTTAAATGGTGTATTATATCCTTTAACAGAAAACATACAAACAGGATGGGCATCAACATATTTACAAGACAATAATGCTAAGATTATATATGATCAAAATGGTAATGTATTAAAGCCGCAGTTTTCACAACTAGACATGTCTTTTACTAGCGGAGCTAAAACTATTTATTTAAATGAAAGTAGTGCATACAACAATCAATCAGGATGGAATGTAGATGGCTGTTGGTATTTTGACTTTGGAATAGGAGCAAGATTTGGTTTAAACACTGAAACAGCTAATGCAAATCCAACGTTTAGTATAGACAAACAAAGAGGAGTTATTAATTTTAGCTCTATAGGTAACGGAGCTTCAGTTGTTGTAGAGTATGTTTCGGATGGTATGGAGAATGGTGAAGACGGAAGCATCAGCGTTAATAAATTGTTTGAAGAATATTTATATGCTTATGTAAGATATTCTCTTTTAAATGGTAGATTAGGGGTACAAGAATATATTGTAAATAGAGCAAGGAAAGATAAGTCATCGTTGTTAAGAAATGCAAAAATTAGATTAAGTAATATTCACCCTGGTCGCCTTTTAATGAGTTTGAGAGGCCAGGATAAATGGTTAAAGTAAGATGCCGATAGTAAATACAAATTTTGTTGCGGGTAAAATGAATAAGAGCGTTGATGAACGTCTTGTTCCTCCAGGCCAATATGTTAATGCAATTAACGTAAGATTAGGATCTACAGAAACCACTGAGATAGGTGCTGTAGAAAATTCAAAAGGTAACACACAGTTAACTACATTAGCTTATGGCGGTCAAAATTTATCTAATTCAGCTGTATGTATTGGAGCTTATCAAGACGGATCAAAAGAAACTATATATTGGTTTATTCATGACGCAAACAATCCTGTTGTAGGCGGTAAGCTAGACTTAATTGTTTCTTTTAATGTACAATCACAAGCTATAACATATCATGTTATTAGCAAACAAGTATTAAAGTTTGATCCTAAGTTTTTAATTACTGGAGTAAACAAAATAGAAGATTTACTTTTTTGGACAGACGACAAAAATCCTCCTAGAAAAATAAATGTAACTCAAAACTATCCAGATCCGGCAGGGATAAATGACGGTATTAAAGAAACTGACATTAGTGTTATTTTAAAACCACCAGGGTTTGATTCTTTAGACACATTGCCTGCGCCAAGCGTAGAGTTTTTAAACGTTCCTGGAGAAGAAAATTATTTAGAAACTAGATTTATAACTTTTGCTTATAGATATAGGTATGTAAACAATGAATATAGCGCAACGTCGTTGTTTTCTACAGCAGCTTTTCAACCAGGGCCTTTTGATTTTGATGTAAACAATTTCAACAATGCTTCAATGAAAAATATATATAACTCTATTGAGGTACAGTTTGAAACTGGATCAGATAAAGTTATTGAGGTTGATTTATTGTTTAAACCAAGTAATAGCAATTCTATTTATGTTATAGAAAGGTTTAAGAAATCTGACTATGGATGGGCTAATAATTCAAAACAAACATATACTTTTACAAACAGTAAAATATATACTGTAATAGGAAGTGATGAGTTATTAAGATTATATGATAATGTTCCTAAAGTTGCACAAGCTCAAACAATACAGGGTAATAGGTTAATTTATGGCAACTATACTGATGGGTATGATATAATAAATGCAGCTGGACAAGATATACCTATTAACTTTACAACATCATTATTTACTAACGATATATTATTTGACGACTTACCAGAGGCAACAATGTCGACAGGAGCTGTATATACTATAAATCCTAACACAAACACAACTGTACAAAATTCTAAAATTAGTTTTGATTTAAGTGATTTTGCTAATAGACTAGTCAAAGGATCTTCATTAGCTTTTACAGTATTTATACAACATTCTCAATTAAATGGAGATACCGGTGATGCGTGTTATGACTCAGCATTTGAAAACACTCCGTTTGAATTATCTGTAATATTTCCAGTAAACAGAAATTATACTTCAGTGTATGAAATGGTAAATTCACTAGAATTTGCTGAACGTATTGGTACGGTTTTGAATACTAATTTTCAACCTCTAGCAACATCGACTCAAGGTAATTCATTAACAGACTTATTTAACACTGTTACAATAGTGCCTACTAATTGTGTATTTACTAAATCAAACAGTAGTATAGATTCTCAAACACAACAAGGTTTTAGAATAGGATCTACAGTAGGATCAAATGTATTTTCCTTACAGGTTTTGGCTATGAAGTATAATTCAGGCACGACTGATGTGTATGAATATTTTTATTTTACAAGAGGTCAAGGAACTTTTACTTCTAGTCAAGACACATCATCTCTACATAGTAATAGAGATTATGAAACAGGAATTGTATATATGGACGATTATGGTAGGGCTTCTACAGTATTAGTGTCGGAGTTTAATACAACTTTTGTTCCAGCTTCTGCTTCTGTTGATCAAAATAAAATAAAAGTTAATGTAGAGAATTATCCACCTGCATGGGCTACAAAATATAAGTTTGTTTTAAAACCAAGTGAAGGAGGATATGAGACAATATACTCTAGTTTTTATTATCAGAGCCAAACAACAAGAGTTATATACTTTAAGCTAGAAGGCGATAATCAAAACAAAGTACAGAAAGGTGATATATTAATTGTTAAGACTGACGCAAGCGGGCCTTTAAATAGAGAGGTTACATGTCAAGTGTTAGATGTTAGCGCTGAATCATCAAATTTTTTAGAAGTTGAAGGTGAAGCACCTACTGATTCTAATCAGTTAGCAGGGCTTTATATGCAAATTAGAGCTCAAAACTTTAGTATTAATTTAGACTCGAACGCTGTTGTTGATGCGGGTGAAAAAACTGCTTCAGGTACTAACAGATCTTATTGTACTCCTTATTTACAGTATCCAGCTTTTACTACTGACTCTAATAGTGTTACTGATAACTATACAATACCAGCACAGTCTAGTGTAAAAATAAAATGGAGAATAGGAAGGCATGATGCAAGCGGTTGTCCTGGTATAGATTATATATGGGAAAACACTTATGTTGCTTCACAAGATTATGATGATTTACACGCTTGGTTTCAAGGAGATTTTATAAACCCAGCAGCAGGGGATGTTATTGACGATGGGGATGGAAGATTACAAAATCCTGTTTTCATTAATACAATCGCTACTAGTCCTGGAGCTGTGCAATGTCCAGCGCCATGGACTCCTAGTTTCCAGTTTTGGCAAGCAATCCCAGGCGACGCAGCTTCTCCATTATATTTAGCTTGTAGAAGTGGTGTAATTGCGTGTGCTAACGGAAGTAAAACTTGGTTTATGGAAGCTGAGATAGTGGTTACTAGAGCTAATAATTTAATTGTTTGGGAAACAAAACCTGCTGATGCTGATCCTAATTTATTTTATGATTCATCTGAATCTTATGACGTTATAGGTGGTTATCACATGGGTGGTAATGGTGATGGAGACCAAGCTCAAACTGCAACGCAAGATGCTATTGTAACGCTACCGTTTTTTAATTGTTACACTTTTGGAAACGGAGTAGAAAGTTATAAAATATTAGATGCATTAGATGGTCAAGCTGTAAACTTAGGAGAAAGAGTTTTAGCAGTGTCAAAAGAAGATTTTAAAGAAGCAGATAGATTTGCTGAATTAACATACAGTGGTATTTATAGTAGTAATTCTAATTTAAATAACTTAAATGAGTTTAATCTAGGGTTGGTTAATTATAAAGATTTAGAAACTAGCTTTGGCCCTATAATGAAACTGCATTCAAGAGAAACAGATATTCTTGTATTGCAAGAAGATAAGATTAGTTATGTGTTAACTGGAAAAAATCTTATTAGTGATTCAACAGGTGGTGGTGTTATTGCTTCAGTACCTCAAGTTTTAGGAACACAAATAGCTAGAATAGAAGAGTACGGTATTAGTTATAATCCAGAAAGTTTTAGTTCTTGGGGTTATGACATGTATTTTACCGACACTAAAAGAACTGCTGTAATAAAATTAAAAGGTACATCAGCTAATAATGATGCGTTAGAAGTTATATCTGACACCGGAATGAGATCATGGTTTAGAGATCAATTTAATGTTCAGTTAAATACTCAGAAACTAGGAGCTTACGATCCGTACATGGACGAATATGTATTAAGCACAAATGGAGATACAGTGCCATTGCCTCCGGTAATATTACCTTGTGGAACACAAAAATCATTAGTAAACTCTACAAGCGCTCAAGAATATACAGTAGAAATAGGGAATGTAATTGGTAACGTAGTGTTTGATTATACTATTGCGTCAGGAACTATGAGTGTAAGTATGGTTTGGGATGGCACTCAAGTAGCTTCAGTAACTGATGCTACAACTAGTGGAAGTTTAAATTTTAATAAAACTAAAAATAGTCCAACAACTGTTTTAGTTACAGTTACACCAAATCCATCAGCCGACTATGATATAACATGTAACTGTCCTACAGAAACTTCTTTAGTAGTAGTTCAAGTAGGTATAAGTTCAAGCGAAGATGTTGGTAAGTTTATTCATAACGAATTTAAATGGGACGACGCAAACATTTCAAGTCCAGTAGCATCAAACATGATGACTTTTGGATCAGACGTTCAAATAGCTTCACAATATTTTATACAATCAGGAACAAGATCAATAGGTGTATACCCATACTCAGGATCTAACGTAACAGTAAGGTCAAATAAAATTAATTTTGATGACTATACATGGGTTGTAAATAATGATAATTTTGCATGGCTGTCGTCAAACACTTTATACGATAACAACAGTACCGATATAAATGCGTTATTGGCGGCTGCAACTACAGTGCCAAACTCAGATGTAAACAGTCCTTCAAGTGGATTGTATCAAGCAACAATATCTTCAATCAATTTACCTGTTGGAAACCAATACTTATATTTAATATACGATTACAGAACAACAAACTCTGCTTCGTTCTGTTATGATGCTAGTGTAGTTGGTGATGCGTGTTGTGGTTGTGGAGATTTCTGTACACCATATTTATCAAGCACAGTACAATCTTCTATAGCTATAGCGTGTGTACAACCTGCAAGTCAAACATATTATCATGATGGTGTGAATGTATTACCTTCAATTGGAGATACTGTTTATTCTTCTTCAACATGTGATGACAGTGCATCAAGCACAAGATTGCAATCTGGATACTATGAAATAGGAAGCAATAATGAGTGGATACAAGTTAATAGTAGCGGAGTGGTTGTGAGTAATGGAAGTTGTGCGATCAAGGCATTTAATTCTAGTGTAAATGATCCGCAAATATCAACTATCTGTACACAATCAATAGATCAGACATACTATCATACTGGAGCAAATGCAGCGCCTCAAGCTGGAGACTTTTGTTATTCAGATCAGGGACAAACTAAGTTGACTAACGGATACTACAGAATATCTTCAACAGAATTTATTAACTTAAACTTAGGCACTGGACAAGTATATGCGGTAGTAACATGCCCTACGGTAACTTACTATCCGTTCAACACTAAGCAACAAGCAAACCCTCAAACAGCGTGTATGTATTCTGGAGTTTTAGACGAAGTATATTATACTACATCAGGAACAGGGCCAAGTGACGGTGCCGGAACTACTATATATAGTGATAACACAGGAACGGTTGCTACAGGTATAGTGTTATTATATAGCGTAGGAACTAATGGAGCTGCTAACGTATGGTTTGGAACTGACGGCTCAGGAGATATAGACGGAAATGGATTACAAAATTGTTAAATAGATTATGGCAACAAGAGCAACATATTACTTTGATGGATTAAGTTTTGCAAATGCAATTTCTTTATACACTGATCAAGCGCTAAACACTTTAGCTGCTGACGGTTATTATTCTTTAGGTACTATTGCTCGTAGACAAGTAAATGGTGTTCTTCAAGCAGCTGCAAATTGTCCAACCTGTGGAGACGCATTGTCGTTATGTTACGACTCTACTTCAGCATCTGAAGTATGCTGTGTTGGTTGTGGCACAACACTTACTGCTTTTTCTGCAACAATAGGTGGAACTTTTAATGGAGTATGTGGAGACACTAATTATACACAAACATATTATCATAACGGATCTGGAACTATACCTGCCGCTGGCGAATTAGTCTACTCTGATGCTAATGGTGTAAATCCTTTAGCTAATGATTATTATCATACTAATGCGTCTGGAACAAGTACATTTTTTAGAATTACAAACAATACAGGGTTTGTAGCGTTACTTGAACCTTGCGTAACTCCTTAATCCACCTTAAGGATATTATATTTTTTTTTTGTAAATTTACAAGAATAAAATTATTACTTTATGCCAACGCAAGGAACCTATTTTTTAAATGATACAGTTTGGGCTTCAGGAAATGCCAATACTGCTACAAATATATATACAGAAGCAACTTTAACAACAGCTGCTCCTAACGGATGGTATAAGGATAATAACAATGTTTATAGAGAAGTGACTGGAGGCAATGGTACGCTAGGAACTTCAGCTGCATGTACTACATGTGGAGTTGTCTTGACTTTAGGTTACGGAGCTTCAGCATTCGCAGCATGTTGTTCTGGAACTACTTCATCATTTTATGTAGAAACTTCTTTTACAGCAACAACAAGTATTTATACAAACCCATTATTGAGTAGTTATGCAGCTAATCAATTTTATTCATATAGCAATCAAAGTAGAGAGAAAACAAGTAACGCAACCGATGGTTCAGGATTAAGCACAGCAGTATCATGTGCTACATGTTTCCCAGCAGTAGGATTAACATTTGGTAGTACAGCAGCAATAGGATGTTGTACAGGTGTGTCAGGTACATATTACATGAACCAAACAACTTTTGCATCTTCAACAATACTATATAGCACTGCTGACGGAACTACAGTAGCAAGTAATGGATTCTATTCATTTAACCCTGGTAACGGAGGAGCTATTGTTTATAGAGAAGTAACAGGAGGAACAGGAACTTTAGGAACGCAAACTACATGTTCAGATTGTGCAACTTCAATTAGCTTATGTGTAGGAACAAGTGCAGATGATGTATGTTGTACTGGATGTACAAGTTTAACATCGTTTACAGCTACAATAGGTGGTAACTTCCTTGGAGTATGTGCATTAACGCCAGGAACAACTTACTATCATAATGGAAGCGGAACTTATCCAGCAGCAGGTGACACAATGTTTACAAACTCAGCAGGTACAGCGGTAGCTGATCCAAAACATTATCACTACGAAGATGGTGGAACTGATAAAAAGATTCATATTACTGGAACAGACGGGTATGTAGCGGGAATAAGCAATTGTGCCCCATAAATAAAATAAAATAAATGCCCACGCAAGGAACCTACTTTTTAAATACAACTTCCTTTGCAACCGCTACAGCCATATATACAAATGCGGCATTGACAACAGCGGCTCCAAACGGTTGGTACAAAACGTCTAGCAATACGTTTAGGCAACAAACGGGTGCGCCTAGCAACCCTGTATTAAGCACAACATATACTTGTGAGTGCACAACTTATAGTTCAGCCGCAGTAGAATCTACAAGCACTGCTGCTTGTGTTGCTACAGTAAACCAAACTTACTTCCATAGTGGATCCTTGAGTTTACCGGTTGTATCTGATGTTTGTTATTCAGATGCTGGGCAAACTGTATTAGGCAATGGTTTTTATAAATTGACAAACACTAATTATATTGAGATAACTGGTGGCTCTGGTGTGGTGGCAAGTGTAGGAGCGTTTTCAACAGGCACAAGTTTTAATTCAACTACAACACAAACCAATTCTACAAATGCATGTGGAGCAACAGTTAATCAACCCTACTATCATAACGGAAGCACAGGTCTGCCTATAACAACAAACGCTTGTTATACCGATTCGTGTCAGTCTATTGCTTTAGGTAATGGATATTATAGGTTAGCACCAGCAAATCAAAACTACACAATAACAGTTAGTAATCCAGGTTCTGGAAATAAATACTATATAGATGGAGTGTTACAAACAACTTTAGTGTTGACAAAAGGATATACTTATACTTTTAATCAATCTAACTCTAGTAATAGTTCGCACCCATTTAGATTATCAACAACTTCAGACGGAACTCATGGTGGAGGTTCTCAGTATACAAGCGGTTGGACAGACAATGGTGGGACAGCTGGTTCAAACTTAATATCTACTTTTGTTGTGCCATCTAACGCACCAAGTACATTATATTATTACTGTCAATACCATTCAGGTATGGGAGGTCAAATTAGCATTGCATCTGGTAGCGCATATATGCAGATTACAGGTGGTAGTGGTGTGATAGCTTCTATCATAGCATGTCCTTCAGCATTAACATCATATAGCTCGTCGACTATGGGTAACTTTAACGGAGTATGTCCGTTCAACGGATCTAATCCTCCTGCAAATCAAACTTACTACCATGATGGAAGCGGTACATTACCTGCAACAGGCGATACTTGCTACAGTGATTCTGGTGGAACAAGCACTCTAATTGGTGGTTATTATTATTTAAGTGGCACTGGAAGTAATAATAGAAAATATATTCAAGTAAACGGCAGTGGCGTTGTGAATTTTGGTTATCCTCAACTATGTTAAATAAAAAGATATGGCGATAGAAACATTACAAACATTATCATATAGTGACGGCAGCAAAGGCTGGCCATCGTTCTATACTTTCTATCCAGATTTTATGATTGGTATGAACAGTTACTTCTATTCTTTTAAAGGAGGTAATTTATATCAACACAATACAAACTCTTTGCGTAATAACTACTATGGTATTCAAGGAACATCATCTATTACTAGTGTGTTTAATCCAAAACCAACATTAGATATAAAATTATTTAAAACATTATCTCTAGAAAGTGATGACAGCTGGACTGTTACTGATTTAAACACAGATTTAAACAGCGGATCTATGGCAAGCGCATACTTTGAAAAGAAAGAGGGAGAATGGTTTACATATATTAGAAGCAAGGCTGACACTGTAAACTGGAACTTCAGATCTGCAAATGGTTTAGGTTCTGCAACAACAGTTACTGGTGCTGCAAACGCTACAGTTATAACATTCACAGAACCTTTAGGAAGTATATTAAGTATAGGTGACGCTATCTATGCAAAAACCACACCAGAGTTAGTGGGGTATGTTACGTCAATGACGGCCACTACAATAACCGTAGATGCATCCGCAGCTGGAGCGTATATCCCTGTGCAAGGCAACTTCATAATGTCTTATAAAAACAGTATTGCAGAATCTCATGGTGTACTAGGATATTACATGGAATTTACTTTAACAAACAGTAATACCAGTCCGGTTGAACTATTCTCTGTAGGTAGTGACGTCATGAAAAGTTATCCTTAGAATTTAGTATCTTTGTTTATATTTATATAAATGGAGTTATTAAAAAACTTACCTTCCATAAGTGGATTGATGGATGAAATAAAAGATTATAAAGAGAATAACTCGGAAGATCTTTCTGTTGTATATAATAAAGGCAAGATAATTGATTGTGAAGAAATTCCAATAAAACATTCTTTTGCTGATCAAGTATATTTAAGACAAATGGATATGTCTAAACATCAATTGGTTATTGGAGCAATTCATAATCATAAACATATATGGTTTCTTATGACAGGTAAAGTTTCTATAAGAACAAATAATGAAATTATAACTCATATTGCGCCTTGCTACACAGTTTCGGAGCCTGGAGATCAAAGAGTTATTTACGCTCACGAAGACTCTATTTTTATAAACATACACAAAAACCCTTCTAATAATAAAAACATAGAAGAATTAGAAAAAGAAATAGTTTCTTTAAATAAAAAAGAATACGAACAAAAAAATAAATAATTATGGCATTTGGAGTAACGGCAATATTAGGCAGTGTAGCAGCGGCAACTGGATTAGCTAGTTTCGGTATGGGACTAAGTAATGCTAGTAAAGCTAGGGATGCTCAAGCAAAAGCAGAGAGAGAATCAAAAGTATTAATGGCAGAAGCTGAAAGAAAAGCAGAGAAAAACTTTTACGAAGGCCTAAACGTTCCATTAGACGCATTTAATGCACAATTTGAGCAACAATTACAACAGCAACAACAAGGTTTACAGGCTTTACAAGAAGGTGACGCTAGAGCTGTAGCTTCTGGAGTTGGTAGAGTTGGCGCTTTAGCTGGTCAACAAGGTGAACAAACAAGGATTGCAATGGGCGAAGCATTATACGCTAACAATAAAATGAAAGCTGATTCTAAGCAAGCTGTAAATCAACAGTTGATTGGAATGAATGTAGGTCAAGCGGCAGATCAAAATATGATGCGAAGAGATGCTATGAGGCAAGAAAATCAAGCTATGGGGCAGGCTATGGGTGGATTAACTTCAGCTCTTTCAGCAGGAAATGACATGGTAAATCTTTATCAAGGAGATGAAAACACTAGAGCTTTTGGAAAATTAACAGACGCTCAAAAGGCTAAGTTTGTTGGAGCTAATAGTATACAAATGACTGATGCTGAAATTTTAGAGCAAATTAAAAACATGACACCTGAGCAAAGAAAACAATTAAAAAAAGGTGATGGATCGGCATCTGACGAATTTGATTATAGCCAAGTTCAAGTCGGGAACAGCACTTTAGGTTCTGCGGCATCAACTATATTTAATAAAGCAAACGCTTTAGATCCTACTATACCTACACAGTTAGTGTTAGATCCAAACTTAATGGGAGTAGGAGGTAACGCTTCTGGTTTTAATTCTGTATATAAATATTAATATTATGGCAGAAAAAAAGAAAGGTAATGAGTATTCAGTATATGCAGGAATAGACGATTCACCACCGATTAATTGGGGTACAGTTGCCGGAACCATAAGCAATCAATTATTAGCTGTTAAAAAAGACAGGGAAGCACAAAAGCAGGCTATTGAACAACAGACTGTAGATCAGATGGCTGAACTAAATAAGCTACCAGATGTAAACGACAGATCATTATCTAAAATACTTATTGAAGGAAGTGACCGTTCTAAGCAAGAATTACAAATGCGTATGCAGTTAGTAAAGTCTGGGGCTTTGAAACCTAAAGACTATACTCTGTTTATGAACGAACAAAAAAACGGCTACTCTGAGTTTTCTAATGTTATAAAAAATTGGGACAAATGGAATGAGAAAAAGATGGAGGCTATTAAAAACGGAACTGCATCTGCTTTTGACAAAGCTAATGCACTTTCAATAGAAGCGTTTGGTAATTTACAAAACAAAGTTATCATGACAAATCCTGCTAATGGACAGTTACAGGTGGTTACTATGTTAAAAGATAAAGACGACAAATACACTAAGATGCCAGACGCTAAAAAAAATCCAGAAAATTTTGCTGCTCCTGGTACGTTAAATAATCGCATGGCTTTTGATGAGGAGAAAAAGGTTACATCTGAATTAGTTAATAAAGAAGTTGCGTTTATAGGAGAAGAAATAAAAGCAAGGAGCTTAGGAAATGGTATTGTGGAAACAGTAGAGGATTTTACTCAGTCAGACGCATATCCTGCTTGGAAAGAAGCTAGTATAGCAAAGCTTACAAGTAACGATTATGACATTGTACAAATACTAGCAGAGGATCCTAGATACTCTATAGCAGCTTCCAAGGAAGAGTTTGAAAAAAACAATCCAGGAGTTGATTTGAAATACTTTATAAAAATGGATCAGTCAGGAAACAAGCCTGTTCCTATATTAAGTGAAGGACAAGCAGAAGCAGCCAAAGATATGGTAGGCAATCTTATTGAGTCTCAACTAGGTAGAAAAGAAGACAGGACTAGGGAGTATGATCAAAACAGTTCTAATGCTAGGAAAGTAAAAGAAGAAGAAGATAATAAATTTGGTAGAGTCAAGGCTATGAATGATATATTAAGTGCTGATAATAGTCAAGACGCTATAAATAGAATTGATACAGATCCAACTTATGAGAACGTAGAGTCAATGCAAATGGTAGATGCAGATGGAAACAATGTAGATGAAAAGGATTGGTTAAAAGCTAAAGAAATTAAAATTGATTACTATGATCCTAAAAAAGGAGAAATGACGCAAGGGACTGTTAGATTATTTGATGATAATGGCAATAAGAAAAGTAGTGATAAAATAGTAATGGATATGGTAGAGAAACTAGGTATACCTACTGAACAACTAGAATCTTATAAAAGAGCTTTTAAAAAGAAGAAAGGTACTTTTAATTCTTTCAAAGGTATTGCTAACTACAAAAGAGCTGGTGCTGAGTTGGTAGAAACTGGTACTGTTCAGGTAGATTTAGGTAATAAAAAAGTTAACGTTTCACAAGGTGTTAGTAATGTTTTAAAAGAAAATTTTAAAGATGAAAACATTGATGAATTTGAAGCTATATTAACTGACAATACTCAAACTCCTGAAGAAAAAGAGTTGGCTGAAGATAAACTTGATAGTTATAGATGGAGTTTAGTAACTTCAATGGTTAATAAAGCTGTAAAACCTAAGTTAAGAGGTAAAGGATTTAAATTAGTAGTTGGCGAAAATGGTGCGTTATCAATTAGAGTTGGTACAGATGATATTGATTTAGGACTGACTAAAGGATCTTTACAAAATGACGGATCATTATTAATGACAACAATAGAAGAAAAGATAAATTCGTCTAGAAACAAAACTCCTGGTAAATTCGATAATGCTTAATAATGGAAAAACTATATAAACTTTTATTTGAAGCTGGAGACTACACTAAATCTTATGAAGAATTTGTAGAACAGTATGGTGACAGTAAAAAATCAGAACGATTATACAAAGGGTTAAGTGAAGCAGGAGACTATACTAAATCTTTTGAAGAGTTTAACGAGCAGTTTGGTTTTAATGATCCAGTAAAAAAAAAAGACTCTTTTCAATTACCTGGCACTGTTCAGGGGGAAGATATGGAATCTACTACAGAAGAAGTGGTGGAGGAAGTACAAGGTGGTTCTTTGGTTTCTGGAGAAAAACCAGTTAGAGAAAGATCCTATATTGAGGAACAAATTGATATAGATATAGAGGATGCTCCTCAAAACACAATCATTACAAAAGGTGGTAATATAATTCGTACGGGTTATAAAGATGACGATGAAGGTGTTACTTATGATCAAAAATTAAGTGACGCTTTATATGCTGACACAGGTATTCAAAGAGCTTTAAAGTTAGGAAAATTAACTGAAGAAGAAATTAAAAATGCTACCAGTAATAAAAAAACCCTAAGAGCAGAAGCTTTAGAAAAAATTAAAGAATTTAGATACAAATCTGCTGAAGAGATAGATGAAATTACATTAGAAGAAAATCTAACAAATCCTTTTATTTATACTGATCAAAAAGAAGATGATGAGTTTATGGGAACTTATTTTGAAAACATTGAATCTTTAAAAGGAATTAATGTAGATGATTTTAATGGTTTTATAACCTCTAAAGGTTATAAGAAAGATTATCAGTACAGGGCAGACAATGGTTTATATGATTCAAGTTCTAATTATGCTTTTGGTGGACAAAAAGAAAACAGATTAGCTGTTCAAAGAGAAATGGACGAGCTTAGAATGCTTACTTTGTATTTAGAAGATGTTCAAAAAAGAGATAGAAGAAAACAAGAATTAGAATATAGAAAAAATAATAAAGGTTTAAGTATGAAAGCTGAAGATCTTGATTTTAGAACTACTAAATATATTGATCCTAAAAGTTTGTCTGATTTTATTAAAACTAACATGCCTAACTATGTTAATCAGTTAAAAGAAAACCAAATAAAAGCAGAAACTAAATACCAAAAATATAAAGATAATAAAACAGGTGTAGGATTTAGTTTATGGGAAATGACAAAAGCTTTTGGAGGAGGTGTAGATGATAGAATAAATCAACTATCTAGTTCAATGTTAGATTTAGTGGGAGCTGATGTTGCTGCAACCGACAATAGAATGGCAGAAGAGTATGAGGCTTTTATAAAAGATCCTAATCTTCATTTTGGTTATGTTTCAGGTAAACAAATAGAAGTAGGTGGAGTTAATTATATAGTAAATGAAAACGGAAACATATTTGATGTTGATCATAAAATTAATGTTACAAGTGTACTTGACGCTAACTCTCAAAAAATAATTAGAGAGGCTGCTAAAAAAAACGGGAAAGAAGATTGGAGTGGGAGTGTTCAAGGCATGGCTATTGACACCAGTGGTGTGGTAGGTGGTATTCTTACAGATATTATCCTAACAAAGGGAGTGTCTAGCACCGCTTCAATAGCAGGTGCGGGGACTAGAGCTTTAAGCTCTGGCAATTTATTGAAACGTCCTTTGAGTTTTACAATGGAAACATTAAAAAGTGTACCTATATCAAGAGGTTTAGGTAGTGCTTTTATTGCTCAGAGCACAATAGGAATGTCTAGCGGTATAGAGACAACATTAAAAGAAGCGAAAAAAGCAGGTTTAAACGATGACGATGCTAATAAATTAGCATTAGAAGCTGGAGGTAAAATGGCTCTTTTATATGGAGCTACTTCTTTTATATCTCCTCAAACTAAAGCGACAGAATTATTGTTTGGTAAAATGGGTAAGGATGCTGTGGTAAAAGGAGCGGTAGAACAGTATAAAAAAGGAGGAATAAAATCAGTAAGAGAGTTTTTTAATAAATTACTACCGGGTATAGGCGATGCTCAATTTGAAGGTTTTAAAGAATTAATTCAAGAAAACGTTCAGCAAGCGGGAGAAAGATTTGTAGTTAACCCTAGTTTAAACGACTCTGCTAAACAAAAAATAATGACTGACACAATAACTGGAGATGAGTTTGTCAACACTTCTGTTCTGTCTTATGCAGCTGGTATGTTAATACCCTTTGCTGGATCTGTTAAAAGTAATACAGTATCGTTATTTAAAGATAATAATATTGATAAACTTCAAATGTTAGGCTTACTTCAATCTAATAGAGATAAAACAATTTCTCTTTTAGATTCTCAAGTTGCTAATGGCGATATGAGTTTAGAACAAAAAGATGCGCTAGTAAACGAAATGGATGTCTACGCTAATAGTGTAAATAAAATACCTAGGAATTTAGACGCTGATTCAGCTGCTGCAATTATGGGTGATGTAAGTAAAATATCTGAATTAGAACAATCAAAAGAAGGAAAGTCAAAATATTTTAAGAAAAAAATTGATGCAGAAATAGATGTATTAAATGAAAATATTGAAAAAGTTGTTGATTTTAATAATCAGGACAGTAAAACCAAAAAAAAATTATTAAAAGACTCTAAAGAGGAATTACAAAAAAAAGAACCTAACCAAGAATTAACCCCAGATAAAATTTTAAATAATGCCATTCAAAAGCAAAGCACAGAGGAGGTGGATGCATCAAAACTTGCCGAAAGTGGCAAAGATATGGGAAAAAAAGTACCCGGCGAGCAATCTACCGAACAGAGTAACACCAAAAACGAAACTAAAGTTAAAAAGGAATCCGAAAAGGAAGTAGTTGAAATTGTTCCTGAAAAAGAATACACATTTACTGACAAAACTCGACCAAAGTCCTTAAAAAATATTACACCTAATGGTACTAAACAGGGAACAGATATAGAGACTGTTTACACTTATAGTGGACAACAATTGTTAGATAATAATATATCTCCTAATGATGTGGTGGTAGAAGCAGATGAAGAAGTTTTAACTGAAAATGAAAAACTTGATAGAGACTCAAGGTTAACTGATAAAGAAGCAAAACAAGCTCAAAAAGAAGAAGGCTTTACGTCTTTAGAAGGGGACGCTGAAATTACCGTACCTATATTATCTAAGGTATTCAAAAACTTTAAGCTGGATATTAGCGCTAAGAAAAATCCTAAACTAGCTAAGGCTGTTAATTTTATTAATCAAATTACTAAAAAAGGATTACAGGCAGCTGGTAATTTACCAAAAAAATTATTTACAGCTCAAGAAACTAAAACAGATAGCTATAATGCTATAGTGTTTAGAGCAGAAAGAAAAGCAACTCAATTTAATAGATTATTTACCGCCCTTAAAAAAACTAAAAAACTAGACAATGAAGCTTTGGAAAAATTAAATGAAGATTTAGGAAAGGTTTTAAGGGGGGAGATGAATGCTAAAGATATTAAATTTAAGAACAATAAGGGTGAAGTAAAAAAAATCAGCACACAGCTTGCTAAAGTAGTTTCCCAGATGAGAAGTGATATTGACAGCATGTCTAAAGCTATTCTAGATAGTCCTAATATAACTAAGGAAGACTCTCCTGTAGAAATAGAGGGAGAGATTTATAGAAATAAAATCGAATCTCAGTTAGGAAAGTACATAACAAGATCTTACAGGTTGTTTGAAGGAAAGGTTAAGGGTAAAGATTATAAAAAGACTTTAGATGCCGAAGTGTTAGAAGAGGCTAGAGAATTTATAAAGAAAGATAAGGGCTTTATTAAAGAGGTAGAGACTGAAGCGGCTAAAACAAATGAAAAATTTGAAACCGCTCTCAATAGGTTGGTTGAATCAAAAATTAATGATTTGTTGACGCAAAAAACTTCAGCTACAGATTTTTTAAATACTTATGTTGGGGAAAGTAAAAATTTAAAAATATTAAAACAAAGAAAAGAAGTCCCAGAAGCTTTAAGAAAATTATACGGAGAAATTACTGATCCAGTAGCTAATTACTTAACTACTATGACAAAGACAGGAGCTTTACTGACTAGCGCTAATTTTTTACAAAGCGTTTATGAAGCTGGTATAGGAAAATATTTGTTTACTAAAAATGACCCTAATAGAACTGAAGGAATGGTTGAAATTTCTGGCACTAATAATGAAAATTATACACCGTTAGACGGTTTGTACACTTATCCTGAAATTGCAAATAACTTATTCCCAAAAAGATCTCCGCTAGTTCCTAGACCAGAAGGTAAAGGGTATCAAGGTAAAATAGGAAGATTTATATATGATACTTATATGAAAGGTTTAGTTGCTTATCCTAGAGCTGCTAAAACAATATTGTCAACATCTACTCAATTGATTAATGTGTTGTCAAATGTTAATTTTGCTGTTGCTAATGGCCATCTGCCTATATCTATTGTTAACGGTACAATAGAATGGAGTAGTTATGTAAAATCTGCACAAGCTATTAGAGCAATTTGGAATAATGAAAGCAATGAAGAGTTAAGTAAAAGAATAGAAAAATATTATGAGTTAGGTATAATTGATCAAAGTGTTGATGTTAGAGAGCTTCAAGATTTATTAAATGAATCTGATAATGAGAGAGATATTTTTGAAAGATTATCACAAGAACCAACTTATCAAAAAAAATTAAAAAACTCTATGTTTAATCCTAAAAATTGGTATAAAAAAGCTGCAAAAGCATATAGGATTGGAGATGATTTTTGGAAAATTATGGGTTATGAGCAAGAGTCTAAAATTTTAGCCAAAACTTATTTTGATAAAGACTTCAATGATTTAGATGCAAATGAATCAAAGGAGATAGAAAAGAAAGCGGGTGAGATGGTAAAAAATCAATATCCTAATTACTCTAGAATACCTGCTGTTGCTAGGTTTTTCAAAAGACTTGTCGTGGCTGGTAACTTTATTTCTTTTCAAGCTGAGTCTTATCGTACAGCTTACAATACTATAGGTAATGCTTACAATATGGTGGTTGAAGGTAATAGTCTTATAAAAGATAAATCTGATGTGGCAAAAGGAAAGCGTATCAGAAAAGAAGGGATTAGAAAGATAACTAACATTATGTCATACATGGCTTTTCGTGATGGTGCTTTTTACACTACAGCAGTCGCAATGGGGGGTAAAGTGTTAGGAGGAATGCTCCCATTATTTGGTTTAGGTTTTGACGATGATGAGCCTAAGGAAGAAGAGAAAAAAACATTAGGTGGTTTAACAATGACAGAACAAGCTATAAGAAATTTTGTATACGAGTGGCAAAAAAATCAAAAATTAATTATAACTAAAGCAGAAAATGGAGAAATAAAATTTACCGATGCTTCAACATTTGATCCACACCAACTTTTAGAGGCTAATCTAAATGTTTTGTTACAGTCTAAAAATTGGAAAGATGCTTTAGCTGGTCTTACTACAGAGCAAATGAGGACATTTGCCAGCACTGATTTTGTTGTACAGGCTTACATAGATGCTGATAAAAAATATAAAGGAAAAGGGAAAGCTGGCAGTTATTTTGATGATTTCTTAAAACCCTTTGCAAGCAGAGCTTTAATGCCTGGTACTATATTGTCAATCGAAGATGCTTTTGGAAAAGGGTTTTTATCAGGAAGGAATATTACAGAATCTAAAGTAGGTAAGTTATTTGGAAAAAGAGATTATACGATAGACGTATCTAGGCAATTATATTTTAATTTATTACCAGAAAGAACAGCTCAAATGAAAGCTGAAAAAGATTACTATGGGAGCATTTATAAATTTAAAGATTATCTTAAACTAGGAGGTGGATATACAAAAGAAGATTTAAAAGATTTAGATAAAGCTTATCAGGAAGTTGATAAGGATAAAAGAGAAAGTTTTTTATATACTTTAGATCAGGTTAGAATGGCTGCTCTATTAGGTGCTTCATCCAAAAAGATTAAACGTACTTTATTGTCTAGAAATATAGGATTTAGTAAAAAAGAAATAAACGCATTAGTAAGAGGAGGTTATATTCCTTTAAAAAGAACTCCTGGCAGTTCTAAAAGAAAAAAGAAAAGTGAAACAGAAAAAGCCTTACAATTTTGAAACATTTTGACGAACACACTTACATGCTACAAAGCTATTACGTTATAACCAACCAAGTTGGGTACGAGCAATTGTTAAACAGAGATATGAAAGTAACTTTAATTTTTGATCCTACTAGAGATATTATAGAAGATCATGAAGAGGTGTTTGATCAGTTAATAGAATACTTTGAAGACTTAGAAGATTATGAAAAATGTGCAGTGCTTTTAAACTCTAAAAACTTAATGAGTGAATTGCAGGTCGTGTAATAAGTTAATGAACTTATATGGTTCAAGCCAGAATGGCTTTTATTTTTATTGCCAAGAGTGTAATAGTGTAATTCCTAGTTCTAAAAGAAATGAGTCAAACGAGCCACTTGACCAAGCTCTTTATGATGTATAAAGCCCTCACAAGCCTTGGGAGCGCCCGTGTAGCCCTTTCGTGCGTGCCAGCTGTCTGCCGCCGAAGGAGACCTCATGTACTCTACAGTGACTCCTATGAAGTCCTTAGCATCTCTCCATTTATGTTTAATCTTATGGTGTATATGGTGTAAATACCAATATCTTGTCTTTGTGTTAGCCCACATCTGTGGTTTTTCTTGTGCCATAAGAAGCGGAAGGTTGTCCATCTTAGCACCATCGCCATGTTCTAGTCCAATTAAAGAACTGCCGTACTTATAATATTTCCTGTGTGCTACAGATACATCAAACGTAATGTCTTTAGCTTTTCTAAACCAAGCCTGGAGAGTATGAGCTAAATGAAAACCTGATTGATAATCGTGATTACTCATACTATGAACCACATCTACTGGTGCTATTTTTCTTAATGTCTCTATGCATTCTACATACAAAGCTAAGGCAAGCTCGTAATGTTCCCACCACTTACCATCAGTGTCTTGTGGTGTTCCTTTAGTTGTTGTGCTGTAAACATTGTCAATATGTAACACATCATTACCTATACAAAATAAAACCTTCTCTATTTGAAACCCCTGGGCTTTATTAATTAGACCATGTATCCCATCCATAACTCTTTTTACAGCAATCTGTGAGTTATACTCTTCGCCAGTTTCTATAGTTTTAGCATACTTTCCAATATGAATATCAGCAGGATTAATTACAAGCAAATGAGGATCTGTTTGTTTTTTTCTTTTAATAGGTGTGTAATCTGGTGAATAACCTTCTATAAACTTATTAACCTTGTCGAATATAATATTCTCTTTTAAGCCTATATTCTCTTTAGTTACAACAGAAAATCTATACTCACCACTTGCACTTTGCCAATGCTTTACACTAATAACATCATCTTTATCTATACCTCTATCATTCAAATGATCTGTTAAAGCTGAGTTATCGTTTACATTATCAATTCTTTTAGCACGAAGCTCACGGATCATATCTACCTCTTCGATAGATAATCTAAGTCTCGGGCCTTCAGCCTTTCTAGACTTCATCAGATAAAGAATGAATTAATTCTGTCATGATCTGACAGATGTTTTGAGCTTTTACTTTTGCCTCATTATGATCTCGTTCCATAAGATCTTCGTAGAGTTCAGTTACAAGGTCGTGAGAGTTATTAGTCACATAATTTATGTGCTTGATCGCATTTACATCGTCAACTGAAATTTTATGAGCCATTAGTTATCCATAGATTGTAAGAACAATTTACCAAGTCTAGGATTGACTTTGCCTATTGTCTTATAAATATTTTTTGATTTGATTTTAATTTCTTTTCTTTCCCTGGAACTTGACTCTCGACCTAGTTGCGTATACATATTACAATCAATAGAAAGCAATGCATCAACTTTTTTTCGACGAGGCCATGTTTTATAGTTACTTATCTTTTCAATGTCTTTATATTGGTAGTCCATTAACATAAAGATACTAAATTTATTTAATATTTAATTTTTTTTTTATTAATTTATAGCTATTGCTTAGTTTGTTGTTTAGCTAAAGCCTGTGAATAAAACAACAATTCATCTAAATTCTCTTTATTTAAACAATCTATTCTGTTTTTTAAAACCTTTCTTTTTACTATAAAACTATCATCATAATCTCCACTACCAAACAATGAATCAACAATAAAATCATGCCATTTTTTTAATCCAGGATTATATTTCAAATAATATTCAAAATTATTTAAGGAATACAAAACAGTTGAATGATCCATTTTTTTATTATTATTAGTGAAAAAATCAGCAATTTCGTATAGTGTCATTTCTTGATATTCCCTTAAAATTTTTATAAGCACAGATCTTATTTCGACAACTTCTCTTCTTCGGCTATTTTCAAAAGCATTCAGTTTTGATACATTAGACAAGCTGTTTGCAATTTTTTGACTTAAACTCATTTTTATCCTTTATATATTTCTGTTTTAAATCCATAACTTTCTAACTCTTTTAACCTATACTCCTGAAGCTTAGACACCCTTCCTGTTGGTTTTTTAATTTCAGAAAACAAAACATCACAGTTTTTAGGAAAGGCTACAAGATCGGGGATCCCGTTTTTATTTGTCTTTATTAATTTTAAAACGTAGTAGCCTTTGGCCTCTAATTCTTTTATCCTTTTACTTTGTATCTGTTGTTCTGTCATTATCTAAGTGTAAGTAAATCTCTTTTAAAATGATTTAAAGTATAATCTTTTTTACCAATAACTGTTTTATAAATCTGATGCTCAATACCATTCTCAGCAAACACCCAGTATATTTTATTATACTTCCTGTCTTTAGTAGTCATCCTATCTCTTGACTGCCAGTAACTTGTCGCACTGAAATCAATGTTATAATATACTAAAGCTTCAGCTTCTTTTAAACTAATACCTTCTCTTCCTGATACAATTTGTAACGCAATACATTTATCAGTTTCTTTAAATTCTTTTAGATCTGTAGTTATAGAGTCTTTAAAAATATCAGTAATAGCTTCTAATTCTTTTTTAAACTTATAAAAAATAGCAATTTTTTTGCCCTGGAAATAACCATTTATAAATCTAGCTTTTGCCCAATCAGTCACACCAGAGTTTCCGCTTTCAAACTTAACAGTTCCTGAATACAGTTGATGAATTTTAGACATAAGTTTTACGGCTGTGTCAGCTAATACAACTTCAACTTGTCCTTGCAAGACTCTCTCTTTTTTTAGCTTCTTGACCATGTTGTGAGTTGATTCATGCATAGCAACAGTTAATATTTCTTCTGTAATTTGAGTTTCAAACCCCGCTTCTTTTTGTGTCCATGAAATCATGTATGGTTTCATCTCATGAAGAATAGATTCTTTACCATCACTATAATCATTAATACTTGTTGGCCCTATTTTTTTTTGAGTAATATTTACATACTGATGAGAAAACTTATAAAAGCTTTTGTATTGTTTAAACGGATTCCTTTCTATAGCATAAACCTGATGATACATTTGTGAATAAGATTCAGGAGTTGGAGTACCAGATAATAAAATTACATAAGGATCCTTGTTTACTTTTATTAAAGACTTAACTAGTTTTGCTCTGCGACTAGGTTTAGGATATGCACCCATGCCGTGAGCCTCATCACAAATTATAACATCATAAGGAGATGAATCTATTTTATGTAAAGACTCATAGTTAATAATAGTAATAGAAAAATCAGGATTGAGTAAATCGTAATCATCTTGGATACTGGATATAGCTTTTTTTTTAGTAATAAACAATACGTTAGAAACAGCAAGAGTCTTACTAATACTCAAACTCGTAAGTGTCTTGCCAGTCCTAACTTCCATGGCAAGATAAACAAATTTGTGTTCTTTTAAAACATTTACACCTAATCTAACAATCTCTTTTTGATAATCTCTTAGTTCCATAATTAAAATTCTATTTCTAAATTTTCTTCTAGTTCATGTTTATTTCTGAATCTGATCCATCTTTGAGTATCTCTACCTTCTTCAGGATCACAGTCATATTTAAATTGATTATAAGCTATTAACCACTTGTTAAATTTAATTCTTGATACAGTCATTTTAGCTTTAGGGGCAAAGTCTGGATTATCTTCTATAAAATCAATGTACAAGTCTTGCTTATAAGACCTTTTGTGTAATTGTAACATCTCGTGTTCAGTCATTCCTTTTAACAATCCACACCACTCTATAAACTCATGACAAGTTTCAGCTGACAATCTTCTAATTTTAAGATTCACAAACTCGCTTTTTATAAGACCATGTTGTAAGTACATTTGCAAGCATTCTATCATGTAATTATCAAAAGCACACCACTCGTCTTCATCCCATTCCCCAAACATTAATCTTCCGAACTCTCTTATTGGAGTGTTGTCTCTAGTATAATGTTGTGCTAATTCTAGCTCCCATTTTCTTCTTTCAAACGAACTGCCTTTTCCTTTTATAGCATAGTTTGTAGTGATGCAAACTTTTGGAGATTTTTTAAATGGTATTTTAATTGCATCTTTGTTTTTCTTTTCTAAGGTTAATCCTTCTGTAACAACAGAAAATAATCTTTCAAAATTAAAATGCTTACTGACATCATCAAAACAAAGTATCTGCGTGTCAGCACTTACAAGTTGATAAGCAAAACTTTTTTCAAAATTAAAAGACTTACCATCAATAACTACTAATTTTTTCATGTGTCCTAAAGCATTCATGAACAAACCTTTACCGGTGCCACCTTCAGGATTATCAGAAATAACTTCATCGTTTAATATAGTTGCGGGACAATAAGATAAGTTTTTCCAAGCGTGTAATAAATAACCTATCGTAGACTTCATTGAGTTTATTCTTGTTTTTTCGCCATTACAAATGTTTTCTATAAACGACTTATAATCGCAGTCTGTTGATTCGCATTTAATATATGGTCTGTCAATTACATGATCTTTCCAAACGTAACCTCCTAAATCTAAATAATCTATAGAGGTTATATCATTATATGTTATTTTGACTGCTGAGTTGTTGTAGTATAGATAAGCACTACCTTTTGTGTCTTCAATAAAATACACATCAATAGATGAAAGCAAGGTTAAAAACTCTTCCCTAAAATACCGAGTACATTCAGCAAAATGATTATAAGCTTGAATTTCATCAAGCTCTATTAAATGATTTAAAATAAAATCTTTAATTTCTTTTTCACTCGTGTGATCAATCAAATTGTTTGTTACTCTTACAAACACATAGTTCTTACTTCCTTCTGGATTAAATTTATAAAATCCATGCTCTTCTAGAAAGTGTTTAAACGATATGTGTATTATCTTAACAACACCTTTTTCGGAAATAGACCAAAATTTTTGACTTGATTGTTCATCCTCGAGCCTATGGATTACATTATCTATTGTGCCGACCTCAATACTTTCTTCCTCTAATTGAGATCGGATTTCTTTTTTTGGCACTCCTCTTTTTAATTTAGCTTTAATTAAATTAACCTTATCTTCATCTTCATAGTATTGTGTGCCAAAGTCTTGTACGTTTTGATAAGCTGAATTTATAGTTCTTTTTATCTCTCCTTGTTTAAAATTTTGAGATGAAAAACTATTCATGACATACTCAGCTAAAGTTTTAGAAACACCAAAACGATTAAATGCTGAAGCTAAAACAAACACATTATGATTTCGTTGCCCTTCAACCATAGGATATTTTTTTTCCCACCATTTTTTTAAAATATCTACAATTTTATTTTCATCTGTAATTGGAATAGTGGGAATGTCTATGTTTTTAGTAACCTCAGTGTACTGCTCTTCTTCAATTTTATCCCATGTACTAGATTGTTCGTTGATGTAAATTAATGGATCGTATGATTCATAACAAACCCTTGAAATATTTTTACAGGTTTTATCAAAATGAGTAGAGTTTAAATTATTCTGGATACTTACAAAATAATTGACATGATTCTCTGGATCAGCAGGTATTCTCACCAATGCTTTTAATCCTTTGCCACTTGGAGAAACAAATACACTATAAATGTGTTTGTTTTTAGTAAGTTTTTCTTTGTCAGACAACATCTCTTTAGTTGTAGCATAACCATCAAAATCTAAACACAATAACCCACTATGTTCTTGTAAAGATTTATCATTTCTTTTAGTAAACTTGCCACTAAAACAAACTGCGGGTAGCTTTTGCTTTAACAAATTCCTAGCTTCTTTGTTTTTTTCTGCTCTTATTTTTTTTACTAAGTCTTTAGATGCTCCCTCCTGTATTCTTTTAAGAATAACATGGACATCTCTAAAAAAAGGTTGGGAGGTAACCTTTATGTCCTTAAATATAGTTATCTGCATTGTTTGTTTTAAATTAAAAAAAAAAAGAGGGATGGAAGTGCAATCTTAAACTTTCCCTCTTCCCTTTTTATTAGTTAGTTAAAATAAATCCTCAGATGATTTGCTTTGATTCGCATCATTTGACTGAGGTTTAACATACTTGTCACTAATTTTAATTGAAAGTTTAACATCTCCTCCTTGAGTTGTTCCTTTCCAACCAGCTAATTCTTTTTCTGATCCATCAGGTAACGTAATTGTTCCTTTGTAATCAGGCTGATTTTCTTTTTCCTTATAGCTGTTCTTAAACAAAGAACCACTACCATTAGGGTGTACATACTTTTCTGCCATTATTTTATTATTTTAATTTTTTGCTCCAATCTTTCTAGTGTGTCATAGAGAATAAAATCTTTCTCTAACCTAGAGGTGCAGGTGTTTGGAACATCCACCCACATTACTCCTTTTCTTGTTGTTTTTACCGGACTAAATTCCTTAAAGAATTTCTTTATGGATATAATTATGTATGTTATGAGTTTTTTCATTACTAAAAAATTTATTATACACTTCAGTTGCTTTTTCTACTTTGTTTTTACCACCCTCTATAAAATTTGGCGAGCAGTCATAGATACCTAACTGAAACGATTGTTTATCTATTACATAAAATCTAAGTGGTTTATTAAAAAACCTTTGATACAGGTAAGCTTGAGAATCATAATTGTAATTCATACAACTCCAATAGAATTTAGAAATATCATTAGTTGTCTTAATGTCAATGACAAATTCATCTGTAACAATATCAGCTTTACCTTTCCAAGTATTCCCCATTATATCACAAATTTGTGGAATTTCGTATTGGTTTCCTTCTTTATATATTTCGTCGAACATCTCTAAATTAGACTGCATCTTGTCAATTAAACTATCAAGATGAAGCTTTTCTTTTTGTAGTAATAAAATTTCCCCCTCCCCACAAGCTTCCTTGTAAGCTTTTGTGGATCGAGAGGCTACATCTATAATTTTAAAGTCTTCAATTTTATTAGGCTCCAATATTGCCGTGTGAAAATAACTTCCCTCTACCATAGCTTTTGTTTTAGCTTGTGGAACTTTAAATTTCTCTGGAAACTTAAGTAAGTTAAGTATATCGGAGTTTGACAAATATTGTTGCCCATACTCCCCATAATATTTATTATCATCAGTTAAATTACTGATAATTTGTTTTGTAGATTCAGCCATATTATATTTTTTTAGCTATCTCTTTTTTAACCTCAGAAGTAATTTTATACTTGGTAGATAAAGTTTGAATTATTTTATCTAATCCATCTCCTCGCTTTTTAGATATGTAATTAAGGACTTTTTCCCAATTATCGCCCCCTACCTTCAAAGTGTATGTAATCTCTTTCTTAGCTTCCTTAGGTATGTTAGCTTTAGGACTTGCAATATTAACTAAATCTTCCCCTTTAAATATAGCTATACCTAATCCATGCATGGCAATAGCCTTTGCAGTTGATCTTTGTATAGCAGTATTAACATCCATAGATGTAATTTTAGCTATAGGAATTGAATTGTTTCTGTAGTCCATTACAGGCAAATAATCAATGTGTTCTATACCATTAACCATTATTCCAACTTTTACTGAAGCAGTTTTGCCATCTGTAAAATAAGGTAACTCTGTTTGTTCTGATTCATAAACTTTTCTTTGAGCATCAGGATAAGACTCTTTAATAAGCGACCATGCGTTTGCCCATGATAGGTAATTGAAATTTCCCTTTTTTTCTGCCATTCCTTTTACGTTGATGGCTGACAACTTTTTAAAATAATTTTCCATTTGATTTGATTTGATTTAATTTATTTTTATTTAATGTGTATTTCTGAAGAATATTTTCTCTTCTATTTTTTAAATTCTGAATATGCTTATCGTTCTTTCTAGTATTTACTTCAGTCTTTATATTTTCTTCAATTATCTTTAATTTATGCAAGCAGTTATTGATCTTAACTTTATAGCAACCAACTTCCCAACCCTCATCATAAAAATAATCGTATTCTTCAAGCGTACACTCTTTAAAATAATCCCCGCCTTTACCCATGTTAAGAATTTCTATGCGATCAGAAAATTTTTGAATCTTAATCCCGTTAGCTATAACGGAATGCATTTTTTTAGTTTTAGTTTCAATAGCTTTTCTATCTTTTAAAGCTTCTTCAAAAATATAATATAATTCTTCAATTATCATTCTGTTGAATATCTTTAACCATAGTTAGAAAATCAGGATCGCTTTCAATTAGATGAAGCGCTTTTTTATATCCATGTTCCATAGTTGAATGAGATACTTCATATCCCTGTTCCTGTAAAAAAGTTTTAATGTAGCTTTTTTTAATAGGTCTTTCAATACATAAATAGTAAAGAATTTGTCGAGCGTCTACTATATGACTTACTTTAGTCTGTGTGTATAATTGCTCTAGTGTAATGTTAAATTGTTTTGCTACAGAATTTGCGTAGTAGTCAAAAATATCTTTTTTCATTTTATTTAATTAAGGTTTCTACCACCAAATCCCCCATGCTTTCACATGGAGGGTATGAGGGTAAGTTAGTGTGGCTTTCGCCTCCTATTTCTTACTATCTAAACAAACAAAAATTGTGTTTCATAAAGCTCTTCTAATTCAGGATCAATAATATACATAGAAAAGTAAATTTACTTTATTTTATTATTATTTCCTAACACTTCAATAAGTTTATTTAACGGAACTTCTTTAGTTAAATATTCTTCACTTCCGCCCCACTCGTTGCATTGAGAAAACTTAGTTTTAAAAAAATCTCTTTCTTTAGCGCATAATATTAGCACCTTATTTAGTTCTTCAATTTGCCCCTCTAATTCTAAAACTTTTCCTATTAATTCTAAGTTATCTTTTCTGTAATTCATAATAATATTTTTGTTAAGGTTAATAATAAAACAAAACATAAAAGAATTATACAGGTTACTTTTAATAACTTAAATGTTTCATTTTCTCTTTTCGGACTTCGCCCTTGATTACTTCGATATTGTCTTTTTTTATTTTTCATCTAAATCTTCTATTAAAAATTGAACATCATCTATTTTACTCAGTATTTTGTCTCTTTCTTCAGAGTCTGGAGTTCTATCTATTATTTCTGAATAGACATTGTCTAGCATTACTATTATATCTCTCATATACTATCCTCCTCCCTTTCATCAGCATATTTACATGCCTCGTTATAAAAGCCTGAATCATTTTCCTGAATAAAATCTACAAAATTATTAAACCATACATATAAAGAGGTTTGCGAAAACTTCTCTACATCAGTTACTTCAGTTTCTTTTAGATGAGATATTAATCTGTCTAAGCCATGGACAACGCCTTTGTGTTCATACTCTGAATGACTATCATTAACCCACTCAGTATCATTTTTTAAATCGGTAGCAATTGCTACAATTCTATTCAATTCTATACTCATGATTTTTTCTTTTTAATTGATTCAATTATTATGTCTTCACATTTTTTCATGTGTTTTTTCATAGGCATGAAATCATCAAAACTTACATGCTCATGTCTGTCCCCGAATGTTAATGAGATTTTCTCTATTAAATTAGATGGAGTGAATGTGTCGATAAATTCATCGACAACTTGCTGATCTGTTTTTTTTACTTTTTTACTCATGATTTATTATTTAATTTAATTTTTAATCTATTGTTCCTGATGTATTACCTCTTTTTAAATAATACTCTTTTTCTTTTATTCTTTCCCTTTGCAAAGCTTTTGCATGATTCCAAGTCTGAGCCTCAAAAAATTCTCTGACTTCGTCCATTATTTCTGTACCA
>Ga0181377_1000109_pt1 | contig 32142 bp, 55 predicted proteins | sample LowvirmetaG_9_FD_130160 | JGI IMG/M metagenome (GOLD analysis project Ga0181377, IMG submission 130160) | Marine viral communities from the Subarctic Pacific Ocean - Lowphox_13 viral metaG | ecosystem: Environmental > Aquatic > Marine > Oceanic | place: Subarctic Pacific Ocean | collected...
CCCCGTAGCGCACACGCACCGACCCGTCCGTATTGGGGCCGCCCTTAGCGTAGATCCAGTCGGTCAGGGCGTTGGAGCCCAAAACAAAAGACATGCCTGTCCTCCGGCCGTGTTAGGGGAAAGCAGGGGGCCGGAGCCCCCTACTCATTAGTCTTTTTTCGGCGCGGCTTTTTCGCCACGCGGAGCTTTGGGGCCTTCCATCCAAGAACCGATTTCGTCCTTGGACTGGACCACAAACTCCTCACCGGGCTCGCGAAGCTTCCCGTAGAAGCCCCGCGCCTTGGCTTTGACCTTAACGGTCATCCTGGTTGCCCATCGTGATGCCAGCCGTGAACTTGCCCGCGGTCAGCGGACCAGTGGCCACGGTGTAGTAGACACGCATGTAACGCTCGTCGATACCTTTCGGGAGGTACTGAACGTTCCATTGCCAGCCAGCGACCAGATCAGCCTTGCCGACAGCCGCGGACTGAGCCACGACTTTGGCAGAGGCGAACGAATCGTTGTCGTCGACTTCGATCGCGAACTGAACCGTAGCCGCACCAGCAGCGGTGGCTGCCTCGGTGGCTTGGATCAGGAAGCTGATCGGAGCACCGCGGCCCAGATCACGCTCCAGAGCTGCGGCGGCACCGTAGACGGTGCCCATGGCGCCCAGGTCGATCAGATTGGTAGACGCGGCGGAAGCCGTGACTGCCTGATCGTCGGAGAGCAGCAGGTTTTCAGAGAAAATAGCCATTATCGTGTCCCTCCTTAGACTACGCGGGCTTCGGTGTTGAGCAGCGCATCCGTCTCATAGATCGGGATACCGCGATAAGACATGACCTCTTGGCCCTGAATTTCCATCGGCTTCAGACGGATAAAGTTATCCGAAGCGCCACCGTTGGAACCCAGTGCGTCGAGAGCTTCCAGAACGTCGCGGTTACAGTACATGACCGTGCCGCCCTTGTTCTCGCCCGTGATCGGACGACGCTTCTGCAGCTTGTAGTAAGCCTTGCGCAGGAAGTGGTACAAGTCGTTGCCAGAGCCGTCGATGTCGGTCGGGTCGGCCTGCAGGTTGCTCACGTCGATGTTGGCGACGCGGGCGTTGTAGCGCCAGTCTTTGACGTACAGGCCAATGTTCCAGCGCCAGCAGTCTTCCATAACGTAGTACGGATTGCCGTCGGCGTCGGTAACGCGCTGCTCACCCTTGTCGTCGTGCTTGACGCCTGCCTGAGTGCCTTCCGGGTACAGCAGACCACAAGTGTCTTCGCCCCACGTCACCATCCAGATGGAGGTGTTGTCGGAACCAGCGCCGCCAGCGTCGACAATCTGGTTGCCCGCGCCACCGCCGCCGAGGGAGCCGTAACGCGCCGCGAGGCCCGTGAACTTCTCCGGGTCGGTTTTCTGGTCGTGGTAGAAGATACCAGAAGCAATTTCCTGGTTCATGGCTTCCATGAACGGCTTGGCTTCGGACAGGCGCAGAGCGTTGCCGTTGTTGCCAGCCAGCTCAAGCAGGCGGGTGTCCACCTGAGAGGAAGCCTCCACGAAGCCCGTTACATCCTCGATCTGCTGGGTGTTGGACTTGGACTGAGCAACGCCCTTGTAGAGCTTACCCCAAGACACGGACGGAAGGCCCGTGCGAATGGCGTGGCGATGCTTGGTGCCATCGTTACACTCACGCGCAACGGCGTGGCGAACGACTTCGTTCTCTTGCATGAGAACTTCGATGATGTCCGCAACGGAACCATCGGGATCTTGGCGACGGTAGATGTCGACAAGATCGAGGTACGTATTAGAGAGAGTGGCCATGAGTTAGGTCCTCCGTTACTGGCCGCGATTTCCATAGAGCTTGTCTTCAATGGACCGATCGATTTTGCCCGCAGGCTTGCCATCGAAACTGTCCTCGGACGTGCTCTCACCGACGCGCTTGAAGAACGCAACCACGGCTGGGTGAGACCCCAGACCAGTCGAGTTCAACACGTTTGCAACCTCACCGTCAGCGTCGAAGCGCTTGAGACCTGCAATAGCGACACCAATGTCTTCTTGCGACATGGCTTTTTGCGTCTCTGCAGTCCAAGTCTCCACCTGCGCGGTGTGGCTTTCTGCCATTGCCTCAGCTTGCTTCCCCGCCATCTCAGCATAAGCAGAAACGAGTTTCTGCGCCTGCCCTTGATCGAGGTTCAGCTCCTTGAAGATTGGCGTGGCCGCCTCAAGAGCGGCTGTGTCAACGTCAAAGCCTTCCGGCATCTCGAAGTCGGAATAAGACTCCGGGGCGCTTTGGGGCTCGTCAGCTGCGATTTCCTCACCTTCGGACGGCGCGTCGTCGCCCTCGGTGAGAACCGTTGAGGTCGGCTCGGTGGAGTTCGCCTCTACGGTTTCAGTGATGTCACCAGCATCCGCGTCGGTTGTTTCGGTAGCGGCCAGTTCGGTTTCGTCACTCATCTTCAAAAATTCCTTTTTCGTCCATCTTGCCAGCAGCGTTGGCTATTCTGTAATCCTGCAAGCCGGAGCACTCCTCCAGCATTTTGAAATACAATTCCGGCACGCCTTGTGCGTCCCGCGCCAGTGCCAGGCCAACAGCACGAGCACCTTCTCGATAGCACGTAATACTGTTGTTGTTACTAAACGTCGTTGCGTAAATACCACACTTGTTGATGATATGCCACAGTAAACGTCGGCCGTATTGAGTTTTCAGCACGTCTTCCAGGTCGTGCATGTATTGGCTATGCCCGTCATCGCTTTTCACTAGACGCCTCCCAGCAGTCTATCCAGCGCCGTGCCGCCGTCCGTGACCTTGGTTTCGCTCAAAACTTTGGCGGACTGGACAGCCGGTTGAGCCATAGCCATCGCCTGCTGCGCCTGCTCCTGTTGCGCACGCGAAGCCCGCAGCGCCTCGACGTCCTCGTCAGAGCGCACCAGAGATTGCGGAACGCCCTGAATGGAAGCGTACTCGTCGACGGCCTGGTCGAAATCAATCTTGTCCAGAACGGCAGGGTTCACCGCAGCCAGGTTGCCCGCGAAGCCGACCGTGCGCTCGATAGCGTTGACGCCCACGCTCTGCTGGGCTTGGGCCAGCATGGACACATACTCCACGCGCAGCTCCATCCCTTGGATCTCCTCGGGTGGTGGCGGCAGAACATCGACTTCCGGGCGCGTCATGATCGAGAACGTGCGGTCGATCAGCGGGTCAAACAGCTCGGACTGCATGCGCTGCAGCGTCGGGCCAAGCATGAGGAGCTTCTCCTCGTGCCGCTCTTGGATCTCGCGCGCCGTAATCTCGCGCCGGTCAAGCATGGAGATGGCGCGGAACAGGTCGACGAAATAGCTTTCCTTGATGCGCTGCTGGACTTCGCGAATATCCTCTTTCAGGTCGCCAATGCGCGGATCAACAGCGTAAGCCGGGCGCAATTGCGTCCCGCCCGTTACCTCGTCCACAAACGTCATGCCGCCCGGAATCAGATTGACCGGGCGCTTTTGCATGGCAGACGGCGCAACCATCGGCGGCTTGACCATCTTGTCGATCGCCTCGGCCTTGCGGCGCTGCTCGTGTTGCAGTTGTTTCGTGCCGCCCAGGGCCAACATGCCGGGGCAGTCCACGCCGTAGCTGTCCGTTTGCGCCGCATACCAGCGCGGCGCCATGATCGGGAATTCCTCGAAGCCTCGTTGCTCCAAGAATGCCCCGCCGCTCTCGCCCTCCTCGAACCACACGGACCGGAATGGCATGTTCTGCGCATCCTTGTATCCGCGAATCCGGCCGTCATTGGGCTCAATCGCCTGAATGACAGGAATGGCCTCGTCAGCGTCGCCACAATCCCACATATTGCCGACCGTGCGGCTTACATTGTCCCGGCCGAACTTCTTGACCAGCTGGCCGACGGTCATGGTCGTGCGGCGATAGAACGTGTCGACCAGGCCCCACTCATTCGTGGCAACCCAGTATTCACCCAGATTGAACGGGCGACACCAGATCATCGTCTCGGGCCGGTGATTCACGCCCATTGCCGCAGTGCCAAACGTGCCCACGTCGTCGTAAACATTCGGCAGCGCTTGATAGAGATTGGACTTGGAGAAAGCCAGCATCATGCGGCGCTCGACGGTTTCAAGCCATTCCTTGACCGCCTTGAATTCGTTCAGGTCCTTATCATTGGTGCCGAGCTTGAACCACGGCCGCGCTGGGGAAGTCAGGCCCGCCATCATCCCGGACACAAAGTCACGCCGGGCGAGGAGCGCGGTTTCGTCGACAATCTTGCCATACTTCTTGCCGCCGTCGTTCCTGTCAGACGTGAACAAGCGCAGCTTCGCAGGCGCGATGTAGTCCGCGATGTCTTCCCAGTGCGGCTCAAAGTCGGTCCGCTCAGTCTTGAGTGCGGACAGGCGGCGGCGCCAAGGTGTCGTATGTTTCGGGTTATCCGCCACCGAGCAACGTAGCTCCCGTCTTGTTTCCGCCGCCTAGCTGATTGCTTTGCGTCAGGATCGTGCCACGGCGACCAGAGCGAGAACGCTGGCGAGAACGCGCCTGCTGCTCTACAGACGCATCAGCGCCCGGAGCCTTGGGCGGCTCGGGGATAGTCGGCGGTGGAGGTGGCGCGGGCATTTGGCTGGAGCACATGCGGTGTGGCCTCATAGCAATATCAAGTTGCTTTGATATCACAAGTGTGGCGTCGCTGCAACAGCGGTTAGGCGTCGTGGCTCTCCGGCTCAGGAACACGAACGCATGCAAGGCCAAACCCGACCGGCGGCTCGCCTCGCTCCTCGACCAGCTGCGTTGCGAACAGAGAGCACGCCTCAAAGTCGGTGAACACTTCAGGCCGCTCGACCATCTCGCCGTTGACGAAGAATATGATTAGGAGCTTCCACATGTGGCGAATATATCACAGCGCTGTTGTGACCTCAAGCAAACGGGTCATATTCGGTTTCGACGCTCGCGCGGTTGTGCATGTCATCGCGGTATGTCTTGCTGATCGGAACCGCGAACGTCAGAGCCAGGGCGTCGGCCCGGTCAGGAGACGACAGCCCGCGCTTCTTCATGTCGTCTTTCTTCTCTAGCTGGAGCTGGTGTTTTTCCGTGAACCCGTATTCGCGGCCCGTAAGATCCGCCACCAGGTCGCGATCATCCGGCAGGCATAGGCCGTCAGCGATCATCGCTTTCATGCCAGCCCACATTTCAGCGTTCTTGTTGCGGTACTTGTCCGAGCGCGTGGCTTGCCCGCCACCGTTGACGTCGTGGACAGGGTAGCCCAGCTCTCGCAGCCTATCGACCACGCCGCCGCCTACGCCCACGCCATCCACGACAACCGCGTCGACCGCATGGCCGAGTGTGCGGAATTCGTCCATGTATTCGATCACCCGGTGTACCGTGTCCATTGTGGATTGCTTTGGGTAAACCTTAGCCGGGAATGACTTCGCATCGCGCCCGATGCGCGGCTGGATTACCGTGTTGTCGTCGCCATAGCGCGCCACATCCACGCCCAGAATAACAGGCGCAGACCAGTCGACCGGGTTAGGCGTATCGCGAGCAATGGCCGCTTCTACGTCGCTTGTTGGAATGAATTGCAAATCGCCCGCGCTGGGAAACAGACCCCGGACACGCACGCGGCAATAGTCCGAATCCTCGCCCCAGTCCTCTATCATCTGGCCCAGTAGTTTCTTATTCGTGCCCTGCACGCTCCGAGAATCAATCTGCACGTTCGCCCAACGATGCCGCTGGCGGTTGAAGCACTCGAAGAAACGCCCAGAGTTCCGCGTCGGGTTGCCGAACACGAAGCGCATAGGCTCCCCGTCAGTCAGGCCACCGTCAGAGACTTCCCAGATCTTGTCAGGCACCGCCGACGCCTCGTCGAAGATATAGAACGGCGTGGAGTTCGCAGCGTGCAGCCCGGCGAAGCTTTCCGAATTCTCCTCACGGCATGTTTGCGCATCCACGCGCCATGTCTCGGGGTGACTCTTGCTCACTAGCGAGAGATTGCCCTTGCCGGTGTTAAAGTCGAACCAGTGCGCCGTCACGCTCATGCGCAGCCACTTGCCCAGCTCGCCCCAGGTTTTAGTCCGCAGCTGGTCCGACGTGTTCGCAGTCACCACGCCCTTGCAGTGCGGACGCGTCGACATAATGAAGTTGAGCAGCATTGCGACCAGGGCGGACTTGCCGATGCCGTGACCGCTAGACGTAGCACGCTGGATAGGCTCGACCGCATCGACGCCATCGAACCCGCGCCCGCGTATCTCCTCGCCCAGCCATTCGAGGAACTCCCATTGCCACCGCCTTGGCCCCTTGATCGATGCCAACGGCGTCCCAGGCTGGCCCCACGGAAACGCGAACAGGACGAAGCCCAGGGGATCGTCATAGTATTCGGCCACAGCATTGGCCAGTTCGATATCAGGATTAGGGCGCGCGTCAAACATGCGGCATAAATACAACACAAGTGCGCTGCATTCAACCACCAGAGCCCCGGCCACCGCGCCGGGGCTTTTATTTGTCTAGCCGCAAAAGCAAAGCCCGGCAGTCGCGCGCAGCTGCCGGGCCTCTAACGTGGTTCACATCTTTGCAGATGGCCGCGCCCGCAGGCTAACGATCTCACGTATTCCAATATCTAGCTCTCAGGCTTGGCCCGATCGGACGCGCGCTTGCGCCCAGCCTCCAGGCTGGCCAGCATCTCCGGACTTGCGTCAATCGTCGCCTTGATCTCAGCAGGGATAATCTTTGCCACAAGCTGCGCATAGGCGCGAGGCTCCTCGCTTGCCAGCTTCTGCAGCCATTCAATGCCACCCACAGCATCAAGCGACTGACGGACCAGCTCCCGCATGTCTTGCGTAACCTTGTTCGGCGTGCCCTTGGGCCGCCCAGCGCCTTCTCTCTTACCACCGCGCGGCATTATGAATCTCTCAGGATTGTTTTTCAGACAAGGCACACCATACACCAACCGCAGCCAAGGATCAATCACCCGCAAAACCGCCATACAAGCCCGTACAGAGCCAAACAGCTCGCCAGCTACCCAAACACCCAAAACGCACCAAACGGCTCTCAGCGAGCTCTCACGCGGCGTACAGCCCAAAAAAAAGCCCCAGCCGAAGCCAGGGCGAGTTTAGGGGAAAGAGAAAGGGTTACTCCGGCGAGTAGTACGAGCCCACAGACACAGAGGCAGTGCGCGCCAGGTCAATCGCGTATCGACTAAACGGCGGCGAACCGTCGACGTACAGGAACCGATCATCCTTGCGCTTGATGCGCTTGGTATAGATCGAGCCCGCGCCCGTCGTGTAATTCACCCAGTGCCCGACTTGCGCTTGGTCAAAAGTCATATCAACCCCCATACGGAATGGACAGAAGCGCCCAAGCGATAAAAAACAGAACCAGGGCCAGGCTGGCCTCGCGAAGGGCGTTCATAAACTTGTTCATATCGTTGCTCCTTACTTCAACACCGCCCACCATACACACCGTTGACCCGAAGTCAACAGGCGATCACATACTTCTGAGCTCCGCCTCCTTCGCCTGCAAAATCAGCGTGTCATGCTCAATCTCAACCTCGGATACGCGCTTATCGAGCCCGCGCAGCCCGTCTTCAAGCTGACGGTCGGCTTGTCCGTGTGCGTCATCGCGCGCTTGTTCAATCTCATGCAGCGCAGCTTTGAACTCGCGATCAGCTCTCTTGTAGGCGTCTTTGCGCACCTGCTCCAAGCGAGCGCGCTCGTCGGCTTGCTCCGTGGCGAGATTCTGTAGCGCTATTTTTTTGCGTTCGCGGCGGGCTCCAATTTCCTTGGGCCAGTGATCACCGCGCCTCGGCGCTTCTGTTTCCACCGTTACCGGAGCAGGGCGAAGGCGAGCCCGAAGCGCACCAACCTCCCGGCAATAAGCATCGAACTCACGCCGCTCGCTTGCATCCACCTCGCTCCCAGCTCCGGCCAGCTCATCAGCCAGCTCACAAACCTGCTCATAAGACAGCCCGTCCAAATCATCACGAACAAAAGACATCAATCATCCTCCCCACGATAAACCCGCAAGCCCTCATCAGTCGAACGAGCAAACAAATTAATCTTGTGGCGCTTGGCGTACTGATTCACAGAACAGCGCACGTTGCCGAAAGTTTTGGTGTCAGTCACAAGAAACGAATCGCCCGGCACCATCTCCTTGAACGGATACCGCAGCGAACCAGGACCGACCGCTGGCTTATTGTCGGGCACGTCATGCCCTTTCTCTATCTCAAACATTCAATAACCTCATAGCTGAAGAACCACATAAATACACCACCAATGCGCGCACAGTCAAGCGCTCCAATTAATGCCCAATTAATACCAAGCGTTTTGGCAAAAATTGGGAGGCAAAAAGAGTAGTAGAAACAAGAGAGTAGATATATTAAAGAGATATATTTTCTAATACTATTCACTCTCTCTCTCCCTCTCTCTCCCCCTCCCGCCACCATTCTTCTGCTTTGATGTGGGGGTGGGGGTATATCTCTCTCTAACCCTGTTTTCCGTGGTATTTTGGAAAAAAGCCCAGATTCAAGCACTTAGGCTGGGGTTTATACTAGATATTATCTCCAGAATTAATAGACACCCCGCTCGCCTACCCCTCACCCCTCCCTCCCTTGTGGGTATGGGCTTCAGGGGGAGGGGGTGCATAAAAACGAACAAAAACACAAACCCCCCGTTGACACCCGATCAACAACGTGCTGATGTGAGGACAACAGAGGAGCAATGACATGGAAGTACTCACCTTGACCCTCGAAACCGGCAACGCCGCTTTTGAAGACACGCCCGCAACCGAAATCGCGCGCATCTTGCGCGCCCAGGCCGACTTGATTGAGGCTGGCATGGCCACCGACGAAACGCCGCTCCGTGATATCAACGGGAACCGCGCCGGCGTTTGCACGATTGAAAACGTGGAGGCGTAACGATGGAACCCTATACAAAAAAGCTAGTGCGCGCCGCGTCCGATTGGTTTAACCACCCCGACACCTATTGCCGCAAGTGCAACGCGAAAAACAGCGCCGCTTTTCTTGCGCCGGTATTCGTGGAAGGAATCGACGCCAGGACCGGGCAGAAACACCCGACCGGAGTCGGCACGCATATCTGCCTAGATTGCGCCACCAAGCAAAACTGGATTGACGCGCGCACCGGAAACTTGCGCCCAGGCGTAACGCTCTAGCCCCGCCGGTTAGGGCATGGCCCCGCGCTATGCCCCTTCCCGCTGGACTGGCCAGCAGCAACGAAAAAAAGGAATCTGACATGCCGAAACACGAAGTCAACGGCGTCCTAGGCACACTCAGCCCGGCCAATGCCGATGGATCTGGCACCTACTGGACAAGCGACTTTCGCCAGATCGGCGACGGCGAGCGCATGCAAGTCTATGTCCGCTATTCGCGCTATGGCGGCAAAAAGCACGCATCATTCGCCGTTACCGCGGAAATCAGGCGCGGCCGCAAGGTCGACGCGTGCGGATGCCTGCATGACGAGATCCGCGAGCACTTCCCCGAGCTGGCCCCGCTCTTGCGGTTCCATCTGCTCGACGACACCGGCCCGCTGCACTATATCGCCAACACGACGTATTGGGCTCGCCAGGGCGAACTTGACCACGCGCGAAAGTCCGCGTGCTGGCCGGACGCAACCGAGGCACAGCTCTTGAGCGAAACCGCCCTGACTGCGCGCCTGCCCGCTCTCCTGAACGAATTCCGCGCAATGCTGGCAGAAACCGGCATGAACATGGAGCCCGCGAAATGACCGACCAACACACCCCAGGCCCTTGGCGCTTTGAAGAAAGCACGAAGACCCTACGCGCCGTCCCGCAAAACTACTGGCTGGCCACGATGGACAGTTGGGACGGCGCCGTGAACCACGAAGCAAACGCGCGCTTGATCGCCGCCGCCCCGGACCTGCTGGAAGCGCTGGAGCTGGCGCTTGTGGCTACCGATGGCACATGGGAGGACAAGGCCCGCGCAGCAATCGCGAAAGCAAGGGGACAGGAACTATGAGCCGGACATATGAGTTGATACAGGACCGATGCAAGCCGGGCGAATTCAGCCCAAGCGCCGGGCGATGGCACTTCCAAATTGTCAACGCAGATGGCCATATTTGCCAAACGTCCCGCGCCGTGTACGCGAGCCCAGAGGAGGCCGAAATCGCAGCGCGTGAGGCACTAACACAGGGGCAAGCAGCATAATGTGGACGCGACGCAAAGACCCCAGCGGCCTGTTCGAATTCCGCGTCTACGACCTGAACAACCGGCTTTATGCGCGCGGCCAGGGCTACCCATGCCACAAAGAGTGCGAGCGCACCGCGCAAATTTATAACCGCGATGCGGTACTCTACCGCAAAGAGGCCCAGGGTGGGCCGATCCAGGCCGACTATATGGACCCGCAAGACTTTGACGCGGCGTTCGCTGCAATGCTGCAGGAAGTCGACCAATAGAACACCCGCCCCCTCCTTTCAGGCGCCTGCCAGCGGTGGCGCCAATCGGCCCGAATGTGTGCGACGGTCGGGGCAGCGGGTTTTGCATGTTAGACCTAATTCAGGCAAGCTGGCATTTTAACAACGAGGAGTAGATCCATGAAAAAAGGCACAAACACCGGCAACTACAACACCGGCAACCGCAACACCGGCAACTACAACACCGGCGACCGCAACACCGGCAACCGCAACACCGGCAACCGCAACACCGGCAACTACAACACCGGCGACTGGAACACCGGCGACTACAACACCGGCGACCGCAACACCGGCGACCGCAACACCGGCAACTGGAACACCGGCGGCTGGAACACCGGCGACTACAACACCGGCGACCGCAACACCGGCTATTGCAACAGCGTCACGCCTAGCGAAATCTTGGTTTTCAATAAACCGTGCTCGCGCGAAGAATGGCAAAACGCAGACAAGCCGCAATGGATGTGCTGTGCGCTTACAAAGTGGGTGCGCGAGGCCGATATGACCGACAAGGAAAAAGAGGCGAATCCGTCATACGTGACGACAGGCGGATATCTAAAGGCGTATTCGTCCCTGAAGGCCGCTTTTGTTGACGCTTGGGAAAATGCCGCGGAAGATGATCGCGAGCTGACAAAAAAGCTCCCGAATTTTGACCCGCACGTGTTCAAGGAAGTTTTTGGATTTGACCCGTTCAAAACCGACGAGCCGCGCAGCGATTGCGACGGCAAAACGGTTAAGATTGACGGCAAGCGTTATCGCCTGACCTTGGAGGAGTAACATGACCTACACAGTCCAATTTGAAGACAAGACAACCAACGAGCTGTTCTGGCTCACGGTTCACCTGGTCGAAGATGTTGTCATTCCCCCGACAAGGGAAGGTGACGAATGACTTTTCGCCAGCGCCTCGCGGAAGCAACACAGGCCGCGATCGCCTTCTTTGTCACAGTCGCAATCTTGGGAGGCTTCAATGGAAGCTGAATGGAAACAGGAAGGTGTTTGGCTCAATGGCCAATACATCGAGCACGCAGAGACGCGCCACGACGCCGCGAAAGCGGTAGACGAAATGGTCAACGCTTTGATGGAACTGCGTCAGAGCCTCGACCAGGGACCGCCTTGGACCCAGCAAGAGGCGGACGCCTTGAACGCCCTGCCGCACAGCGAACGACTAGCACAGAGGCTCGGAAGGTGACGACCTATCTCATTAAAAAGCGCGTGCTGATCGAGGTCGAACACGAATTCGAGATACCGGCACTGACAGCAACGCAAGCAGGCCGGGAAGCGTCAAAGTATGACTTCCCGGTCCTAGTGATAGGCGGCCGCCAGACCGGCTATGTGGAGCCAGGAGAGACCGAGATTTGGGAGGAGGAAAGCCCTTGAAACGCCCAAACTATTACAACCTGCTATTCGCGGTCGTGGTACTGGCCTACGTGCTCTGGCTTTGGGCCAGCTAGGCCTAGCCCTCGTATTCCGCGACGATACTCTCGATCCGCTCCACGCACTCAGCAGGCGTCTTGGCTTTGACAACGTACACGTCATGACCAAGGCGCCTTAATTCGTCGTGGTACTGCGCTTGTTTCTCGCTCACGCGCCCGCCAGCCCGCTTCAATTCGACATGGGCAGTGCGGCCGCCATCAAAGTACATGTCAATGTCAGGCGGCCCGGACTCAAGCCCCAGCGCTTTCAGTTTGCCAGCTTCGGAAGGTTTGCGCTTTGCGCCCTCCAGGCCGACACGAAACAAGATCCGCTCGCGGCGAAGGTACTGGACCGCAGCCATCTGCAGGTGATCTTCCCGCCAAGGAATTTTTTCGTCATGCCAATCGTGCTTGAGCAGGCTTGGGGATATTTTCTTTTGAGACATGGGATAAACCTGCAAGCCAGGGCGGCACATTATTGGTCAAGCCGGTGATAAATCTCCAGCCCAGCCACCCAAGGCCAGGACCACGCGGAAAATTCATAACGCTCGCGGTCGAACCAGCGGCTCAAGGCATCCAAAGCGACCGGCGTTAGGTACACGACAAGAACAGTCCACAAAAACAAGAACATAAAGCGCTCTCCCAAAAAACATGCTTGATATTATCACACACCAGCTTGACAGGCCAACACTCATCTGTTGATATGACGTCAATCAATTGGAGCTAACCATGACTGTATCAATTACACCCCTAGAGATAGGCCCGCCGCCCACCGACCGACCGTTTCTGGTGCGCGCCAAGGATGAATTTGGTTTCTTCGACTTCGGCTCCCATTGCGTCGTGATCGACGGAAAGGTGTGCACGAAGAAGTTTCGCAAGCCCATCAAGCCCGAGGTGATCGGCTGGAGGGAGGTGCCTAATGTCTGACGCCATCCTGGACAGCGCGATCGAACTGCACGCTCACGAGCCTTCGAGGGAAATTCTTCGCAAGTTTCGCGACGAGTTCCTGGCCCTGCAGCAATACGTGCAAGAGCTGACCGCGGAAACGCAGAGCGCCCCAGTCGAATGGAACCTGACCGAGAGCCAGGAGACAATCGTTCGCCTGCTGGCAGTAAACCAGACCGTGACCTACTCGGCGATCATGCATGCCCTTTATTCCGACCGCGCAGGGGATGAACCCTATAACGAAATCATCAAGGTGTTTATCTCCAAGGCGCGTCAGAAGTTACGCCCGTTTGGCATCACGATCGAGACGGTATGGGGCAAGGGCTTCGCCGTCGACGAGGACAACTGGAAGCGTTTGCGCGCTGGCTTTGGAATTGGGGAAGGCGAATGCCAAAGCTCTGGACAGTAAAGGACGACGCCTACGGGCACAGCATCGAAAGCGCCAACGGCGATTGGATCAGCATCACCTCGGCCTTCGGTGCCGCCTGGCTTGCCGTGGAGCTGAACCGGCTTCACCAGGTTGAACTGAAACTGAAAGAACTAGAGAAGGAGCGGAGAAAATGAGCGAGCGCCTGGAATGCACTTGGTGCGGGACTGACACGGCAGAGCTGCGCTGGACGGGATATGACACGCGCCTGAATGACGCAAACCCGACCTGCGCAGAATGTTGCCCTGACTTCTCAACGGGCGGATGCGGTGATCCGGTGATGGATGGCCCATGCTTTGATGATCTGCCGATTGCTCAGAAAGGAGCGAGCAAATGAGCCGTGACAAAAAATACGAATTTACCGGCGAGACAAAAACAGCCTTTGGCCGCACGCTCCACCAGATCCGGGCAGTCGTGCCCATCGACGCAATCGGCGTGGCGGCGGGCGATGTAGGAGGCTGGATCGAGAGCGAGAAAAACCTTTCCCAAGAAGGCGATGCTTGGGTCTCCGGCAATGCTCAGGTCTACGGCAATGCTCAGGTCTCCGGCGATGCTCAGGTCTACGGCAATGCTTGGGTCTCCGGCAATGCTCAGGTCTACGGCAATGCTCAGGTCTACGGCGATGCTCAGGTCTACGGCAATGCTTGGGTCTCCGGCAATGCTCAGGTCTACGGCAATGCTCAGGTCTACGGCGATGCTTGGGTCTCCGGCGATGCTTGGGTCTACGGCAATGCTTGGGTCTCCGGCAATGCTCAGGTCTACGGCAATGCTCAGGTCTACGGCAATGCTCAGGTCTACGGCGATGCTTGGGTCTACGGCAATGCTCAGGTCTACGGCAATGCTTGGGTCTACGGCGATGCTTGGGTCTACGGCAATGCTCAGGTCTACGGCAATGCTTGGGTCTACGGCAATGCTGAGTGCCTTTGGTTTTCAAAGGTTGGGTCAGAAAACGGCACGCTCACGGCATGTCGATCCAAGGACGGAGTTTGGGTTTCTCGCGGGTGTTTCTCAGGAAGCCTAGAAGAATTTGAGGAAGCCGTTCAAAAAACGCACGGAGACAGCCAGATTGCTAAGCAATATGCACTGCTGATCGAGTTCATTAGGCTTCGCGCTGCATCTTGGAAGGATCAAGCAAATGACTAACATTCAATTCAAACTCGGAGACGCCGTGCAACTGCGCAATGGCTGGGATGCCAAGGTGCTCGACGTGGTGGAAGGGCAGGAATATTGTGTATTCCTTCGGTATAGGGATGGTGACGGCAAATGGGACTTTATCTCCGTGCGTGCAGACGGTCGGTATCTACGTGACGAAAAAAGCCCCCTCGACCTCATCCACAAGCCCAAGCGCATGTCTGGTTTCGTGAATGTGTATCAAGGGTATGCCACAGGAGTATTCACCAATCGCGCCAGTGCAGACATTGATGACAGGCACGCGACATTCACCCGCATCGCCTGCATTGACCTGTCGCAATTCGAAGAAGGAGAAGGGCTGTGACCATTGAAGAACTGAAGAAGGCGCTTTTTACCGTCACGCAGCGCGGCGTCTTGATCGTCAACAATCGCACACAGTTCGAACGGTTCCGTCGTCACGGCGTGCCAGCCGATCAGATGCGTATCAGCACGGAGATTCCGAAGTCATGACCGTTGAAGAACTGAAACAGGCTCTTGAGGCGGCAACGCCGGGACCATTTGCCTGCGATCCACTCGACATTGGCCTTGTCGGCAATGTGTCCACTGTGGACGGCGACCCATTCGCCATGACAAGCGAACGGCCCGAGCGGGCGGGTGATGTGGTTCGCCAAAAACAGCAACGCCAAGCCAACGCCCGCCTAATCGTCGCAGCCGTCAACAACCTGCCCAAGCTGGTCGCAGTGGCAGAGGCGGCGGAAAACGCGGTGGACGGGGCGCGCCCTTGTTTGGGTGCAGATTTGGACGCCCTCGCCAAAGCAATTGAGGAGTTGAACGATGACCCCACGTCTTAAAATTTCTGTTTGCACATTCCAGGGCGGCGACTTTGACGTAATGCTTATCGACAAAGAAACCGGAGAGGAAGTTTGTTTTTCTGGCAATCAAAAGATAACCGACGAACAGCTTGATATTGTGAACAGGCTTGCGCCCGCTTGCGTCTGGACAACCTATTACCCCTCTGAGCAGTACAAAGCACTCCAAGCCCGGTGCGACGAGCTGCTGAAGGTGGCCGAGGCGGCGAAAGACTTGCCGCACCTGTACGACCAAGCAGCGGCAGACCCGTATGACGTGGGGTACAGCCAAGTATCCGACGAGATAGAGCTGCTACGCAAAGCACTGGAGGAGTTGAACGATGACTGAGCAAAACACAGGCTGGAGAGACATTAGCACAGCTCCGTATGACGAAGTGGTTCTATTCTATACCCATGATGGGAACATTGTGCGGGACTTTATGTATGACTGCGGGACGAAAGAAATGGCGAGGTTCTACACACACTGGCAACCCCTTCCCCCACCACCCGATGAAGATGCAGCCGAATACCGTAACCAAGTCATCCAAGAGCTGATGGAGAAGGTTCCCGAAGGTCTTTGGGGCTTTTCACCCAGTGAGCAGGAGGCGGTTTCCGAATGGCTCAAGGATCAGATGGCGGGAGAATGAAGATGAGTAGTTTACGTTCTGACAAATGCTCCGCGACCTCGGGTGCGAGCCGGGGAGATTGGCGTCCCATAACCGACGAAATCAAAGACGGTCGGCTTGTCAAACTGACATGGATGCATGACGGGGAGCCGCAAGACACCGCGCAAATGCGGTGGAGCGCTATCGCTCGAAACTTGCTCTTTCCCAAAGAGGTCGGGTTCTGGGTGACGCCCTGCGGAACATTTACGTGGAACCCGCACGACGGGTTCGGACCGACCCACTGGCGACCTTGTGACGAACCAAACTGGCTCAAGTCTCAGATGGAGGAGAGTGATGGGTGAGACGTTAGCCGACACCCTGCGTCCGTGGGTCAGGTCAATCCAAGCCTCAGCCTCGACCGGCAACAAGACCGCATCCGAAATTATCAACCTGTACGAAATGCACAGGCGCAGCCCTAGTGACCCTGCTGCGGTCGGATTATGCCGGGCGGCACTGAAAGGCTGGCTTCATGAGCAGAGCACCAACAACAGGAGCAATGAAGATGATTGACATTCTTTGGCGAGCCTTCGCAGATGCGCACATCAAGGGCGCACAAGGCGTTCACGACGACCACGCCAAGTTGGTCGACTGGAAGGCAGAGGCCGCGCCGATTGCAGCCGAATGCCGCAACCAAGTCATCCGTGAGCTGATCGAGAAGGCGGAGAGTGATGAGGCAGTTTATGCTATCCCGCTCCCGACACCGAAAGGGTATGATCCCATGTTTGTGCCTACTGTGAACGGCCCCCTGTCCGATTGGCTCAAGTCTCAGATGGAGGGAGAGTGATGGTTAACTTTGCTGCTGCAATGCTGGTCATGACATCAGGCGCTCGCCGAAGGATGGACAGGGCGTGGGGCTACGGCCGGAGTGCGCCACCTCTACCTTAATCAGCAGTTTTATGACTGGGTGGCGCTGGAACGCACCGAGACCACTACGCTTTTAGATACTCGCAAGACCGGCGCAGTTACCGAGTACCAAATTCTAATGAAGGATGATGTTAAATGACCAACGCACCCACCCTCGCCCCCGACAAGCGCCAACAGGTGATCGACGCAGCCGTCGCGGCGGCCGCGGATATTGACCCGGCCACCGCCAGCCCGGCATTCAAGCGGTTGCTTGCGTCGGTCTTGGGCATGAACAAAGAAGCGCCCAAGGTCGGCCAAATCGTGGCGCTTAAAAATGAGTGCTGCGCCCTGTTTGGAGTGTCTTGGCTCGACATAGAAACGAAAAGAGACCACCGCCTGCGCAGCGCAAAACAGTGGTTTGCGTACAACGCCCTAAAAGCCGGGTTCTCTATTACGCGCGTCGGGCAGGTAATGAAGGCACACCACACCACCGTGATGCGCAACGCTGCGCTTTACCAGAAAGAGCGAAACGCTCCACACGTCACAGGATTTGTGCTTAATGATTGACAAAACAGCAGAGGAGCAAGCCGCCATCAAACGCGCCGGGAAGGCAGGCGGCGAGTACCTAGAGAGCATCGGCAAGGTTGACTTGTCGTCACTCACCGAAGATGAATGGCTGACATTTATCGAATGCGTCGTAACCGAGTGGAGCATCCCGTTTTGATGGACATCAAAAACCACGCACTGACCTACGCCCGCAAGTTCGGTTGGAAGGTGTTCCCCATTTTTGGTGTGGAAGACGGTTCCTGTCAGTGCGGCGAGCTGGATTGCGGATCCCCCGGCAAACACCCAACACAGCCAGGCGGGCTCAAGAACGCGACCACCGACGAGCGCCTGATAAATATGACGTTCCGGCCCGGCAATAATGTCGCCGTGGCCACGGGCGCAGACTCAGGCATTTTCGTGGTGGACGTGGACGGGCATGAAGGCGAACACAGCCTGACCCAACTGCAGCAGCAGCATGGCATGCTCCCCGCGACATTGGTCCACCGGACAGGCAAGGGCCGACACTTCCTGTTCAAGTACCCAGCAGAAGGCAAGGTCGCCAACTCCACCAGCAAGCTCGGCCCGAACATCGACGTGCGCGGGCACGGCGGATACATTGTGGTCGCTCCATCGACCCACATCTCCGGCGTTGAGTACCGATTTGACAATCTCGATCAGCCGATCGCCGAGGCACCCGGCTGGCTCCTCGACTTGGTGGTCAAGAAAGAGGCGCCGCTTCGGCTGGTAAGCCCAGCACCCTCGAACACGCCCGACGAGATTGAGAGCATGCTCTCAGCGCTCGACCCCGACATGCCATACGAGGACTGGGTGAACGTGGGTATGGCGCTGCATGCCGAAGGCTGCGACGTCACCGCATGGGACAGCTGGTCAAGCGGCGGGCAAAAGTATCGCGATGGAGATTGCGTCAAGCGCTGGCAGGGCTTCGACAAAACCGGCGGTGTGACTGCAGGAACGCTTCACCACATGGCCTGGGAAGCGGGCTGGCGCCCGCCCGAGCCTACCGGCCCCAACCCCGCGCAACCATTCCTCGACAAGATCCACGCCAACTATTACGGCACCGAGGACCTGACCGTCGAAACCGGCGGACTGCCTGATTTCCCGATCAAGTGCCTCGACATTCCCGGCATCATTGGCGACACCGTGCGCTGGATCGTGGCCAGCTCCATGAAGCCCCAGCCCGAACTGGCCCTCATGAACGTCCTGGCCGCACTGGGCTCTGTGATCGGCCGCGACTATGCAAGCCCGTGGGACACGCGCACCAATGTCTACATGGTCGGGCTTGGGCCAACTGGTTGTGGCAAGGACACGTCACGAAAACGCATCAAGGAACTGCTGGTTAAGGCGGGGCTTCACGACAAGCTGGCAGGCGACAGCGTGCGCTCTGGCCCCGGTTTGCTGCGCGGCATTCAGGACCGCCCCGCGTCGATCATGCACCTCGACGAGTTTGGCATGCTTCTCAAAGCCATCAACGACGAGAAGGCAGCGGGCTACATGCGCGAGGTCAGCAAGATCCTTACCGAGCTGTACTCGTCTTCTAACTCCACCTATCACGGCGGCACATACTCGGACAAAAAGATCGAGCCAATCGTCATCGACCGGCCGCACCTGTGCATCTATGGCACGGCCACCGAGGAGACATACGCCGCAGCACTGACACGCTCCTCGATCGCGTCCGGCGAATGGAACCGCTTCATTGTTGCTCCCGTGCAGAACGACAGACCCCAGCGGAACCGGAGCGTTGCATCGGGCACACCCCCGGACTCACTGGTCGCAGCGTGGACAGCTCTCATGGACAACCGCCCCAACAAAACGGGCGGCAATCTGCAAGGCGTTATGCCGGCGTCCGCCCCCGAGCCAGCCATTGTGCAGTGGGGCGACACCGAGGCGCGCATGCACGACCTGGGCGACAAGGAAGATGACCTCGCCTACGAGCACCGGGAGGACGGAACATCTGCGCTCTGGATGCGAATGCGAGAAAATGTTATTAAGATCGCGATGATATCGGCCGTTGCACGCAATCCCTTATCTCCCGTTCTGGAGCACGACGATGTGAGCTTTGGCGAAGCGCTAGTTCAATGGTCGATCAGGTACATGAGCCATATCGCAAACCGCAAGATGGCCGACAGCCAAGCCGAGCAGGACTGCAATGTCATTCTCGACCTACTCACCAAACACCCCAGCGGTATGACGCGCACGGAGATTTCCCGCGCGACCAAAGCTATGTCGACACGACGGAGGAACGACGCACTGAAGGAACTTGAGTACGACCAGGAGCGCATTCGCGTCGCGGTCGATGGAGAAGGTAAAGGCCGCAAAGCGCAGAAGTTTTTTCTTTGCGCATAGCGTTGTTATGAGGTCAACGAATGACACACCCCCTAGAATATCTGCGCATCCACTGCGCGACGGACCAGCAAGAGCAGAAACTCAACGCCTACATCAAGCACGGCACATGGGCAGGGGCCGCCCGCGAGCTGAAATGCGACGAGAGCGCGGTGCGGCGATCGGTGGAAAGGCTCACCACACGGGCGACAATGTGCGCTCAAGGCCCACACTTCGCCGACCCGAATGGCATCCCGCGCCCCCTGCGCCTCAAAGGAACGTCCACGTACAAAGACGGTCAGTGGATCAAGACCGACGTGGACCGCATGCTGTACGAGCAGATGCAGCAGGAATTTGCGGAGACGTTCTTCCGAGACAGCTACGCCCCGCTCGACGTGAACAAGTGGGAAGGCTCGACAAGCAATGACGAGGACATCCCGTGGTTCCAGATCGGTGACGCGCACCTCGGCATGCTGGCTTATTACAAAGAGGTCGGCCAAAACTTTGACTTGGATATTGCCGCGCGTGAAATCACCGCGGCATTTATGCATCTGATGGACAAAGCACCGAAGTCCAAGCGTTGCGTCATCAACGACCTGGGCGACTTCACGCATTACGAAAACTTCAAAAGCGAAACCGAGCATTCAGGCCACCGGCTAGACGCAGACGGGCGCTTCCCCAAGATGATTAGCGTCGTCAGCGCCGTGGTCCGTGGGTTTATACAGGCCGCGCTCACCAAGTACGAGTTCGTCGACTACATCCCGAACCAGGGCAATCACTCCCGCACGAATGACATCTGGATGCGCGAGCTGATCGACGTGGCATACGGGCACACCGGCCGTGTTCATGCCCTGGACAACCAAGGCGTTTTTGTCCCGTACAAGATGGGCAACACGTTCGTCATCACCCACCACAGCGACAAGGCCAGCGGTAAGAAATTGACCGACGTGGCGCTCACGGACTATCGCGACTTCCTGAAAGAGTGCCGGCACCTTTACCTTGACACCGGCCACGTTCACCACGGGTTCTCGTTCAAGGAATACGCGCTAATTCAGGTCGAGAGCTGGAACAACCTCGCCGCCAACGACAAGCACCACCACGAGGCAGGTTGGCGATCCAAGCAAGCTATGTCGTGCGCCATACGAAACCGCAAGTACGGCCAAGAAGACGTCCTGCGCGTGCCGATCGAGCGCATCTGGGACCAGCTGCAGGCCATGCCAAACGTCAAGACGTCCAAGCCGATCAGAACCGTCTACGAAGTCTGACGCCGAACAGCAAGGCAACCGCGTGTTGCCTTGCAATCAATGTCAATACGCGCTATAGATCGTCAACTTGTTGACAATTTCGGAGTCAAGACTGTGACAGCCGCAGAATATGCAATCAATCTTTTCGGGTCGCCGTACAAAATGGCGAGCGCGTTTGAGAAAAACGGGTATCGAATCAACCCGTCAGCCATTTACCGCTGGACGTACCCACGCGACCGCAAGGGATCGGACGGACGCATCCCGTCAGACTGGCATAAAGCCATCATCGAGTGCGCAGAAGCAGAAGGAATTCAGGTAGATAGGGCAAAACTCATCAATGTGTGATTTTTGTGCTTGCCATATTGATTTCAGATCATTATGTTGAGTGCAAGTCATCAAGAAGGAGCAACCTGATGAGTAACCGACTGACCCTTTCCGACATCGCCGACAAGAGTTATGGCGACCTGGTATCACTGAGCGCCCTTGAGCTGGGTATGCTGCTGGAGGAGTGCGACGCACAACGCAAGTCCACCGAAGCTCTCAAGAAAAAACTCAAGAGCGCCGTCGAGCAGAAGTACGCGGTGCAGCTCAGTGACCACACCACCGGCACGGACAAGTTTGAGGACGGCGAGGCCGTTGTCAAAATCTCCACGACCAAAAAGGTAACGTGGGACCCAGGCATCTTGAACGAGGCGTGGGCCACTCTCGAAAACGAGTGGCAAGAAGATCCGTCCGAGTACATCGACATGAAAGCCTCGGTTTCAGAGCGCAAGTATGGCGCCTGGCCGACACCCATCAAGAAGTTGTTTGACCCCGCTCGCACTGTAGCGCCAGGCACGACTTCGATCACCATCGAGCAGAAGGAAGCCGAATAATGGCCATCTCACTTGAAAGCATCAAGCAGGGCGGCGAAGCAAAGCCGCCGCGCGTCCTACTCTACGGCGTGGAGGGCGTAGGCAAGACCACGTTCGCATCGTGCGCCCCATCACCGATCTTTATCCGCACCGAGGACGGGCTTGGCGACCTAGACGTTCCGGCATTTCCGCTGGCTCAGTCCTTTACCGACGTAATGGAAGCGCTCACGGCGCTTGCCACTGGCGACCACCCATACCAGACAGTCGTGGTTGACTCGGTGGACTGGCTTGAATCGCTCGTGTGGAAGTTCACGGCCGAGACGAACAACTGGAAGTCGATCGAAGATCCTGGCTACGGCAAGGGCTACATCGAGGCAGACAGTGCGTGGCTCGACTACACCGCAGCGCTGAACTACCTGCGCGACGAAAAGGACATGACGGTCATTCAGTTGGCCCACAACGAGGTCAAGGCATACAACGACCCGGAGCGGGAAGCCTACGATCGCCATGTGGTCAAGCTCCACAAGCGGGCATCTGCCCTCTTGCGAGAGAACTGCGACTATCTCTTGTTCGCCAACTACCGCGTCGGCACGACCAAAGACGGCCAGGGCTTCAACGAGAAGACGCGGGCTGTTGGTTCCGGTGAGCGCATCCTGTGCACGCAGGAGAAGCCCGCATACATGGCAAAGCGCCGCACTCCCATGCCGGACGAGATCCCGATGGACTGGCAGGCGTTCGCACAACACATTCGCTTTTATAACCAAGATACGACGGAGGCCGCATAATGGCACAACTTGGACAAACTTTTGACGCGACCCAGCACGATCCGGCGGGCGAAGGCTTTGAGCTGATCCCGGCAGGTGAGTACCCGGTGATGATTGTGAAGTCGGAAATGAAGCCGACCAAGGCAGGCACGGGCCAGTACCTCGAACTGGAGATGGACCTGCAGGACGGATCGAGCCGCAAGGTTTGGGATCGCCTGAACCTTATCAACCCGAACCCGAAAGCTGTTGAGATTGCGCAGCGATCGCTGTCAGCCATTTGTCATGCGACCGGCCAGATGTCGGTGCAGGACAGCGAGCAACTTCACGGCCGCCTGATGGTCGCCGTGATTAAGGTCGAGCCGGGTAAGGTCGAGCCGGGGCAGGGCGCATACGGCCCGAGCAACGGCGTGAAGACCTACAAGCCCGCGAATGCAAGTGGTGTGGCGCCTGCCCCTCAAGCCGCCGCACCGACGCAGACCCAGGCCGCTACCGCTTCCGCCCCTTGGCAGCGATAGTCGCTTGAGGGCGGCCGGGGGAGGGTTTGCTCCTTCCCCTCCCCCGGCTTATTTTTTGAGGATCGCATGGTAACTCTCCCCATATCCAACCAGGCCACGCGGGACGCGATCTATCGGCACTACGAAACCACGCAAGAGGATTCGCGCCGATCGCACCTTGGGGCGTCCATCATCGGGCGCTCGTGCTCGCGTCAGCTCTGGTACACGTTTCGGTGGGCACGCACGCAGCACCACGACGGTCGCTTGCTAAAGCTGTTTCGCCGCGGCCACGACGAGGAGCCGCGCCTGGTCAACGACCTGCGCGACGTCGGAGTTGAGGTTCATGTCGTCGACCGTGACACGGGCAACCAGTTTCGTGTCAGCGAGGTCGGCGGGCACTTCGGCGGCAGCATGGACGGGTGCGCGCTCGGCGTTCACGAGGCACCCCAGACTTGGCATGTGCTGGAGTTCAAGACGAGCGGCGACAAGCCGTTTCAGAAGCTCAAGAAGGACGGCGTGCAGTCGGCGAAGCCCGAGCACTTCGCGCAAATGCAGGTCTACATGCACCTGACTGGAATGACCCGCGCCTTCTATATGGCCGTCAATAAGAACGACGACGAGATTTACACGGAGCGTGTGAAGCACGACCCTGCAGCAGCCATCCGGTTGCTAGAAAAGGCGCGCCGGATTATCGAGGCGCAGAACCCGCCCGAGCGTATCGGCGACAAAACCTGGTACGAGTGCAAGTGGTGTGACTATTACGGCGTATGCCACGACACCAACTTGCCCGAGCGGAATTGCCGTACGTGCTTGCACAGCACCCCGGAGATGCACGGCCACGGCGAGTGGTCCTGTGCGAAAGGCAACGAGATGGGCGACGGCCGCGAGCGGCTGGAGTGCCATCGTTTTATCCCTGCCTTGACGAACATGGGTGAGCCCACGGACGTCGACGGCGACAATATAGTTTACGAGAACTGGACGGATCGAGGATAAAGATGACGCCAACCCCCAACATTTTATGGAAGTCCATACCTTTTTTCCGCGAAAAAAAATGGGACGGACAATATCGCGTGGTTGAAAGAACCCACAACTCGGGCAGGTCGTATTACGTCTCGCAGTCAAAGAGGATCGGAGTCTCTGGATTTCAATTGTGGCAAGACGTGTCCGATCAACAGCACGACGACAAAAAAACCGCGATTGCGCAGTGCCAAAGGTTGTTTAACGGTGAAATCAAATCAGAAAGGACGGTCGCGGAATGACCAAAGACGGAACGAAACAACTCCCAATGGGACCGCGTTATCTGCAGCAGTGCGCCAACGACCTGCGCAAACAGCGGGAAGGCGAGATTAGCGTCGAGGCCGTGATCGGCTACGCCTGGTGGTGGGCGCGCGAGCGAGGTGTCACGGGCTGGAGCAAGGCGAGACTGGCCAACGAAGAAGGCCACATGATGAAAGGCCCCGACGACATCGCGCACAACACGGAAGAACAGAAAGACGGATGACAGCTTATTACAATGAGGTCGAGCCATATGCCGCTCAATGGCTTAGGAACTTAATCGAGGCGGGACACATCCCCGCTGGAGAAGTAGACGAACGGAGTATCGAAGATGTCCATCCAGACGACCTTGTGGGATTTGATCAATGCCACTTCTTCGCCGGTATCGGCGTGTGGGCGTATGCAATGCGATGCGCAGGGTGGCCGGACAACCAAGAAGCGTGGACTGGATCCTGTCCTTGCCAGCCTTTCTCCGCGGCAGGCAAAGGAGGCGGGATTGCTGACGAGCGGCACTTGTGGCCGCACTGGCACCACCTCATTAGAGTCTGCGAACCTAGCCGCATCTTTGGCGAGCAAGTTGCAAGCAAAGACGGCCTTGGATGGCTCGATGTTGTTCAAGCTGACATGGAAAAAACGGGATACGCCATTGGGTCGCTCGATTTATGCGCTGCGGGCTTCGGCGCTGCGCACATTAGACAACGCGTCTACTGGGCCGCTCACACTGCCGACGCCCGTGGCCAGCGAACCAAAAGACTGCGCAAGACCTTCGGTCCTCGCCAAATGCGACAAGGGTGGGCGGCTCGCCCGGAGGTTGTGCGCAAGATCTTCGAAGACCCTGAGCGAGAGCACGACGGTATCGTCAAACCCATCATTCGCCCGTCAGATGATGGGTTTGCCACAAGAGTGGGACGATTGCGCGCCTACGGAAACGCGATAGATGCGTACACCGCGCAGTCATTTATAGAAGCTGCTATGCAGGTGATGCCGTGATGCAACTGCGTCCCTACCAGCAAGAATCAATCGACGCGATCTATTCGTACTTCGGCCGCGCGAAGGGAAACCCCCTAGTCGCGCTGCCGACCGGCACGGGCAAGAGCGTGTGTATCGGTGAGTTCGTGCGCGGTGCGTGCAAGCAATACCCCGGCACGCGGGTGGTGATGCTAACCCACGTCAAGGAGCTGATCGAGCAGAACTTTAGCAAGCTCATTTCCCTATGGCCGGAGGCCCCGGCCGGGATCTACAGCGCCGGGCTTGGCAAGCGTGACCTAGACGCACAGATCGTGTTTGCCGGTATTCAGTCCATCCACCGGCATGCGCTAAATATGGGCCGCGTTGACTTGATCGTTGTGGACGAGTGCCACCTCATACCGCGCAAGTCAGACACGATGTACGGTCGCTTTCTCGCCAACGTTCGCCTACACAGCCCGCACGTCAAGATCATTGGCTTTACAGCAACGCCGTTTCGCATGGACAGCGGCATGCTCACCTCGGGCAAGGACGCGCTGTTCGACGAGGTGTGCTATGAGATGACGATCCGCGAGGCCATCGAAGATGGCTGGTTGAGCGAGCCGCTGCCCAAAGCGACGAACACGAAGCTGGACGTGGCGGGCGTCGGCACGCGCGGCGGCGAGTTCATCCCAGGGCAGCTAGAGAAGGCCGTCGACGTTGACGAAACCACGCAAGCTGCAGTGTCCGAGATTATCGAGCACGGCAAGAGCCGCAAAGGCTGGCTTGTCTTTTGCGCAGGCGTTGAGCACGCGCACCATGTCCGCGATGCGATCCGAGCACACGGTATTTCTTGCGAGGCGATCACGGGTGACACGCCAAAGGGAGAGCGAGAGCGTATCTTGCGTGACTTCAAAGCGGGCCGCATTCAATGCCTGACCAATCGCGACGTTCTCACCACCGGGTTTGACGCGCCGCACACAGACCTGCTCGCTTTGCTGCGCCCAACCAAATCCCCAGGCTTGCTTATCCAAATGGTCGGGCGCGGCACGCGCCTATCCCCCGGCAAGGAAAACTGCCTCGTCTTGGACTTCGCCGAGAACTTCTCACGTCATGGTCCGATCGACCGGATTAAGGTCAAGCGCCCGCGCGATAGCGCGGAGGAGGGCGAGGCGCCGGTCAAGGTGTGCCCCGAGTGCGCGGCCATCTGCTATGCGGGCGTGCGGGAGTGCGGCGACTGCGGCCACGAGTTTCCCGAGCCAGAGCTGAAGATCACCAAGCAAGCGGGCACCGCGGCCGTGCTATCGAACCAGCTCAAGGCCGAATGGGTCGACGTAACAAGTGTGATGTACGGACTGCACACAAAGCCCGGCAAGCCCAGCAGCCTAAAGGTAACGTATGTCTGCGGCCTGGTCGCGCATACAGAATGGATTTGCTTCGATCACTCAGGGTACGCGCGACAGAAGGCTTGCCAGTGGTGGCTTAAACGAGCGGGCCACCCCGCGCCGAGCACGGTGGCCGAGGCGCTGGAGCGGAAGGGCGAATTGAGAAACCCGACGCGCATCAGGATCGAGCCGGACGGGAAGTACAAAAGAGTAACAGCCGCCGAGTTCGGCGAAAGAGAGGTAGCATGAGCACCCCAGTAGACCACCCACCACACTACAACAAGCATCCGAGCGGCGTTGAGTGCATCGACATTATCGAGCACATGGACTTCTGCTTAGGCAACGCAATCAAATACATTTGGCGTGCGGACCTAAAGGGTAAAGCGATCGAGGATCTTGAGAAGGCGAGGTGGTATATCGACCGAGAGATTGAGCGGAGAACGCGCTAATCCTCGCTGACCACACCTTCAACCCAATCGACCAACTCGTTGTGGCGCGCGGCCAGCTCGTGATACTGACCGCCGACCACAACGAGACAGTCCTCTACAGCGGCGCTATCAGTCAGCGGCTTGCACGCCAGCGGTTCAGCCCGCGTCGTCAGCGCGCTGTCTGGCGGCGCGATCGTAGAGCCCATCGGGACCAGCGAGCGCGCGGTCGAGCAAGCGCTGAGTGTCGTCGCCAACAAGGCAGACAGGATCGTCAGTCTCGGCCAATTCATCTCGTATATCCTCTGTGTCCCGCTCGATGTACCGCACCACCTCTCGAACCTCGGCGCCTTGCTCCGCATTGGCTAGAGCTTGGGCCTGCAGCTCCTCGGCATGCTGAACGGCCAACTCTGAAATAGCGGCCTTGTGCTCCGTCTCCTTGGACACCCGCCCGTCAACGCGGCCTTTGATGTAGGCGGCGCCAGTAGACGCGAGGACGGCAGTCAACCCGCCCAGGACCAGCCATTTATTCAGACCGAGACCGATCATCCCACACCGCTCCAAATACATACGAAGCCACGATAGACATAATCCCTGCGATGCTCATTGTCACAGCGGCTTCGGCCGGGGACGTGTCCAACCCCTTCCAAAGCACCAAAGAAATTACAGCCATAAAAAAAGCGATTACCGAGAACATCACCCGGCGGCGGATCTTCCAGCTCGTGCGCTTCGGTAGGCCGCTCATTATTGCCCGCCCCATGCGCGATCAAGGAGCGCCACCGCGCCGACTGCAATGCCAACCAGGGCGCCCCAGCGTGCCGGAGCATCGCTGGCGTTGTCGTCGCGATCCTCAAGCACTGCAACGCGCTGCCCCAAGTCGCTAACCGTTGGCTCGATCTTGGCTGCTGATTCCATTTTCGTTTCGATCTTTATCACGCGATCGCGCATGTCGCGCATGTCGCTCGCAATCTGAGCCAAAACGTCGTCGTTGTCTTTACCTTGAAAATACTCAGCCATAGGTCCAAAGAGCGGGGCGCTTCCCTTGTTGAATGTAATCTTCGTTGTCGTCCACATGGATGAAGCTTTTGGCCACACCTACACCTTGAAAGTTCATAGCACTGATGTCGCGCAGCAGCTTGTGCATGTAGCGCGATCGAATGTCCGCAGCCCACCCGCCCGAGTGGTTGCCCTTACCGCCTATAGACTGGTCGTGCTCGCGTGTGCGATACCACGACGCGATGTGAATTGGTTGACCGTGGAGGTCCCGCAGCTCGTCCATCTTGAGGCCAAACAGGACCCAGAGCTTGACCTCGCCCGAGCGGCTATCCGCCACCTCCTTAGTTGTGAAGTGGCGGAGTGGCCAATCAGGGCAATCAGAGTAGTGGGCGGCTTCGTAAATCATGACGCAATAAGACCGTGACCCGTGTCGTCGAGGCGTGCCTTCAGCGTCTCAATCTGATTCTTTAGCTCGATGCACAGCTCCAGCAGTTCTGAGCCGGTCGGGGCGGCACCATCTGCGATAGTAACCGCATCGTCAGGCGTGATGGATGGGTCGTTCGCGGTAAAGGTGATCGTCGTGTTAGACACAGCCGCGCCACGCTCGCCCAAGACTTGGTCCCCGTCTTTGTCCACATAACCCCGGATCGGAATTGACGATGATCCGGTAATGTCAGCGGTGTTGTTCAAGAAAATGACAGAAGGCTCAATAACGGCAAGCTGGACTAGGCTGTCAACCAGAATGCCGTCAGCGCCACCGAGAGACCTGCCGTCAATGAGGGAGTTGCGAAGGTAGAAGTTATCCAGGTTATCGTCGAGGTACATACCCTCACAGCTACCGCTACCTGCCGAAAAGACGTAACCGTTCACATCGCAGTAATCGATATCCCGGAGGCGGAGGCCGGTGTTGTCGTACTCGTCAATGCGAATATTGTCGATGGAGACGCGAGAAACTTCATCGATATATAGAGCTTGCCCTGTAACGTTAGCACAGTCGGAAATGAACACGTTCTTTATCACAACTTCTTCGATGGGGTTAGCTGCGATAAAGCCGATTTCAAAGAGGTTTTGACCGGATCCGTTACAGTTAAACGCCTTAAACCCGTCGATGTGGACGCGGTGGAGGGTTCCCGCACCTGACACAGGGCGGACAGATAGAGCCTCCTCGGCTGCCCCGTTGACCTCGATGTCACGGAACGTAAAGTGACCCGGCTGGTCCGAGTAATGAAGCACCCGAATGCCGGCTGCGCCTGATCCGATAACCTTCAACCGTTCGCAGATGACGTTAGCCGCTTCGATGTTCACAGCGTCACCAGACGATCCGTAGATCGTGATGTCGTGGTAGTGGACAGACGTACAAGCAGCATGTGTGTCAAGGGGCGAAGTGGCCACACCACCGGGGTTCGTCAGGGGTGAGCCGAAGATGTCACCAAAGCCGGCACGCACTTCCGGGGCGCCACCTCGGCCCGAGCTGTTGTTGGTGCTGATGGCGTGGCGGACGTCAGAGGCTTCCCAGTTGAAGATGCGGACACCTTTGGAGCAACCGATGATGGACACGCCGTAGCCGGTGCTGGATGTTTCGGTGTTCTTGCACGTCCAGTTTTCGATCAGAGCGCCAGCACAATCCTCAACTCCGACGGCTCTGTCGTCAATACGTTCTGCGTCGAACCCCGAACAATAAACCGACTCACACAGCAAAAATCGGCAGAAATAAAGATCGTTATCAGCGGCCCCGGTTGCATATACCTTAAAGTCGCCCCTCAAAACAGGGCTTTGCACAAGGGTCACGGGCACGATGCTTGGAGACGTTGCGTAGGTAAACTCCAGCGATTGATCCAAGACAATTGAGCCCGAGGAGGTTGACTCAACTCGGACTAGCTCTGCTACCTTCGTGGACGTGCGTTGGCTGTCGATTACGTCTGTGGCGTAGATGCGAGCCCAACCCCCCGCGGTGAACCCGCTCTCGTCTCCAGCCCCGACGGTTACTGACGTGTCGCCTTTGGTTGCAGTCGCAGTGACCGATACTGCACTCCCCTCAGAACCGGAAACAAAGTAGGCCGGGGTGTTGGCAGCGGTGCCCATCAGGTAGTCACCGTATAGCTCAATGGCCACACCTTCTGCTCCCGTAACTTGGGCGTTCCATGCGTAAGCGTTGGCATCGCGGGGAAGGAAGACAGCCCCGATCGAGTTGGTGTCTGCGAGGTCGATGGCGTCTTGGAGTTTGGCAGCAATGTCCGTAGACCCGTCCGCCACGATGCCAAACCATTTGCCGTTGTATCGCCCATCAGCCACGTTGCGAGCCCAGGCGCCGGACGCCCCGGTTACGTCCGACGACGGCGGGACGTAGATGCCTTCTGAGGGGTCTGCTGTGATGTTTGCCGATTGGTCGCCAGAGCGCCAAGTAAACATTCCGCCCCGAGCGGCGGCTTTAACGCTAACAACCCCAAGCCCACCCGCCGCCAATGCCTTGAGTGCGGTATAATCACTAACCTGGCCCACCTCGTTGGCAGCGGCCGCAGCGCTGGCCGCGCTCGCAGCCGCTTCTGCCGCAGAGATAGCCGCGTTAGACGCATTCGCTTGCGCAGCCGTGACAGTCCCAGCCGTCAACACCACCAGTTCAATATTCACGCCTGTGCCCGGCGCTGTGTTAAAAGTGATATTGTCACCAGCCACGGACCACTCGGAGTCGTCCTGCATGAGGCCGTCCAAGTACGCAAAAACCACAGCGTCCGCCCACGGGGCAGACGGGAGGGTGAACGTCGCAGTTGAGTTGTCGCCCGTGTAGGTGTTGCGCTGTACGCCCGCCGCGGCCTGGCTAGCCGCGTTCGTGATGTCCGTGATATTAGAGCCTACAGCATCTACGTTTGAGATGCTCGCAGCAACCGTACCGATATCGTCATCGCCCGTCAGATCGGTGGCAACCGTGTTGATCGCCGCGGCGTCGCCCGCCACGGTGGCAACGTTCGCCGAAATGCCCGCAACCGTGTTGATGTCCGCGATGTTCGAGGACACTACGCCAATGTCCGCAGCGTCAGCCGCAACAGCCGCGACATCAGCAGAGATGCCCGCCACGGTGGTGACATTCGTCGAAATGCCCGCAACCGTGTTGATGTTGGTCGCGTTCGCGACCGCGGCGTTGATGTTGGCCGCGTTGCCGTCAACCGCAATCACGTTTGAAATGTTGCCGCCGACGCTGTTTACGTTTGCGATCGAGGCCGCAACAGTGCCAATCGTGTCGGCGCCGGTCAGGTCGGCGGCAACCGTGGTGATGTTGGCGTCGTTCGCAGCAACCGTGGTGATGTCACCAGAGATGCCCGCAAGCGTCTCTAAGTTGTCGATGTTCGCCGCCTCGGACAGCTTCAGAACGCCCGCCTGAATATAAAGTACACCACCAGCAGACCCGGCAACATCCGTGGTCAGCTCCGTTGCAGTGTTGGACGTGTCTGACGTCGGAAGCTTGAACGCGCGGTCAATCTTCTCGTCCAGCTCTTGCAAAATCATCATGGCGCGGTCGTCCGCGTCCTCGTGGTTTTGCGGCAGGAACGCACCCTGTGACGTGAAGTCAACGCTTTGAGCGCGAACAGTCACACGAATAATGGTAATCTTCTCACCCGAGGCGAGAGGCGAGCCAGTGTTAGGATAAGTGACGGTGCCGCCACTCTCCCCGTTTACAACAACCGAAAAGTTCGACGTGATTTCTGTTTGCACGCCGGATGCGTCGGTCTTGTAAATCTCAAGGTCACTCGAATCAAAGATGCGAAACGAGAACGGCCACGACGTTGTTGCGCCGTTACCGTTCTGGGTGACTTTGTTGGCAGCAGATGCGACTGTCATTCAGGGACCTCATGAATAGGTGTTGCTCTTATAGCACAGCGTTGTTTTTACGTCACGGGTTAGTTGTCGTCGTCGGGACCGGTAATCAGCGCCTCAAGGATGGTCGGGTCGTCGTCCTCGGTGAGGGTGCGAAGCACCTGGTCAACCTGAACCGTGCCCGGCGCCCCAACCCCAAAACCAATGGCGCCCATATTTCTGCGCGCAAAATTGGCGACAGTTTCAGCGTCAATCTGTCCGTCTTCGGCAAAGTCCTCGCCCAAGCTCACATAAGAATCCATCGCCTGGCTGACTTTTGTGCCGAAGTTTTGAATGGCTGGTCCGTCGCCATAGCGGTTATCAAGCACCAGGCTAGAGCCCGGCACCAAGCCAGCGGCATTCCGGCG